>SKEE01002339.1_pt1 | contig 13095 bp, 6 predicted proteins | sample 4826661 | NCBI WGS metagenome assembly SKEE01 (sample SAMN11008817, study PRJNA524170) | human gut metagenome | biome: Human fecal sample; material: Feces; isolation source: fecal sample from pouch patient p20 | host: Homo sapiens | place: Israel: Tel-Aviv | collected 2016-11-14
AGCAACAGCTAACCAAATTTAAAAGCATTGTTATAGTCTACGGCACATAAAGAGTAAATTAAATGTGATTTACTTTTAATGCTTTTAGAAATAAACTATAATATTTTTGTATATTTTTGACTATTTTTAGGAGGAAGTAAAAAATATGAAATACAAGAGATACCTTTCAGTTTTTCTTGCTAGTGCAATGGCAGCATCAAATGCTCCGTTAAACACTTTGGCAGACGTAGATACAGGTATTGAAAATGTAACAGAGGTGGATTCTGAAAATACAGACTTGTCTGAGGAAGAATTTGTTTCAGAAGAACAGACTGAGGAGAGTACAGAGGAAACCACAACAGAAGAAACTACAAAAGAAGTTACAAGTGTAACTGATGAAGAATACATAGAAGAAACAACAGAAAGCAATATTGATGAAGACAATGCAGAAACTTCAACAGAAAGTGTATTTGAAGAAGTTGTGGAAAGTCTTACTGAAAATAATATTATTTCAGATTATGTTTCTTATTCAGAAAATACATTAGATGACGGAAAATATACAGCTGATATATCTTTCCTCAATGAAAATATTGACACAGAGTCAATGGCTGGCAGATACTTTAACGGCACACAAGTGCCGGTAACAGTAGAAAATGGCAAAGTCAAGTTAAGAATAGAATATACAACAGATTTACTTGATAGCCTTGGTCAGAAAACAGGTGATGAAATTACAGCCCTAGAGGTTATGACAGAGGGCGACAAGAAATATGTTGAGCTTACTTTAAATAGTGTTGATGAAACTGGTTACTTGCAGATAGTAGTAAATGCAAGTAGCTTTGGCAAAATGACACATATTGTAAGAGTAGTGGTGAAAACTGATACAATTACAAAGGTTGAAGAAGAAAAGGCTGTTAAATATAGTGTTCCGATAAAAATGGTACAGGCATCAAATCCAACCGTTGAATCAATGGGTAACGGTGCTTTAAATGGTAATGCTGTTGTAACAGTAATGAATGGAAAATCAACAGTTGAATTAAATTTAAAGGCTACAAATTTTGCCGGTTTATATGGTCATCTTACTAAGTTGTGGAGTTATCCAACATCAGAAAAAATGGACTATAGTTGGTGGGGCGACAGTGCTAATGAAATAGAGGCAGAAGTTGCAGAAACCTATATGGACTACGGCTTACAGTATAATCAGGGAGATACAACACAGTCAGAATTTATAAAGTCTGTAAAAATAAATAGAAGTGCTGAAAAAGAAAACTATATTTATATTAGAATACAGGTTGATGCTATGGCTGGCTTTGACCAAGTAGCAAGACTTGACCTTGATTGGGACAATGCCGTTGTAATGGGTGATGAAGACACAACCGAAACTACAAGTGAAATAACTACAGAGAGTACAACTGAAAGCACAACAGAAAGTACAACAGAGACAACTACAGAGAGTACAACTGAAAGTACAACAGAAGCTACAACAGAAGTTGTTACAATAGCAAATGGTGAATATACAGGCAAGATTTCTATACTTAACGAAAAAACAGATGCAGATTCAATGGCTGGGAACTATTTTGAAAAAGAGAAAGCCTATGTTGTATCTGAAAATGGCAAATTAAAAGTAAGACTTGCTTATACAAGTGACCTTATTGTTTCTCTTGCTCAAGTGATTGGCGAAAATAGTAATGAACTTGAAGTAGTAAACAATGGCGAAAATAAATACGTTGAAATTACTCTAAATGGTGTAAATGATATTGCTTATGTTCAAATAGTAGTAAATGCCGGTAAATTTGGACAGATGACACATATTGTAAGAGTGAAAGTTGATGCTAATAGTCTTGAGAAAATAGAAAATGAAAGCAAGGAAGTTTCCTATAGTGTGCCAATAAAAATGGTACAGACAGCAAACCCAACTTTAGAATCTATGGGACATAGTGCTTTAGACGGAAATGCCATTGTAACAGTAAAAGACGGAAAGTCAGTTGTTGATTTAAAGTTTAAGGCTGTTACTTTAAACGGTCTTTATGGTCATTTAATAAATATGTGGAGCTACCCAACTGCTGAAAATATGGACTATGGTTGGTGGGGCGACAGCAATTATGAAATTCCGGCAGAAGTAGTTGAAAAGTATATGGACTATGGTATGGAATATACAAGTGGCAACCTTGAACAATTTGAATTCCCAAGAGTAATGAGATTAGAAAGAAATGCTGAAAAGGAAAACCACATTTTTGTCAGAGTTGATGTAGATGCTATGGGGATTTACAATCAGGCTGCCAGAATTGATTTTGATTGGGATAATGCAGAAGTTATAAAAAATGACAATACAGAAAGCATTGTTTCATCTCCTGTTATAAATGTAGATAAAACACAGGCTAGTAACAGTGAAAAGGTGAAGGTAAGCATTACTTCTTCAACAGAAAATGCTAAAATTTATTATACAACTGACGGTAGTGAGCCTAATGAAAATTCAGAACTCTACACAGGAGGATTTGAAGTAACAGCTCCTTCTGTTTTTGGTGGTGATATAGTTGTAAAGGCTATTGCTGTTAAAGACGGAATGGTAAATTCAGCAGTAAATGATGTTACTATTACATTTGCACCACAGCAGAAAACGGTTGTGGCAAACAATGAGGAATTAGGTGCTAAAATAGAAGCTGTGGAAGGTTCTGTTGCTAATGATGTTACAATAGATAAAATTGAAAAAGATAGTGAAAAAGTTGAACCATTAAAGGATATTATTAATAAAGCTGTAAATAGCAAAATTATGAATATTGATTTTGCCCTTAATGAAAATGCTGAAAATCTTCTTTTAAATGTTGATGTAACAGATTTTGATAAGGCTACAACAAAACTTTATAGAGTGACAAATGACAACAATTATGAAGTTGTAGAGTCTACAATAGTTGACAATATTCTCAGTGCTGAAATTAATACAGCAGGTATTTATGTAATTGCAGATACTAAAAATTCAAATAATGGTGGTAGTTCAGAAACTATTGAAGACGGAAAATACTGGATGCCTATAGCTTTATGGAATGCAAATATTGACCAGGAATCAATGGGAAATTCAGCTTTTGAAAACAACAGACAGGCTTTAGTTACTGTAAATAACGGTATTGCAACAGTGGAAGTTGCATCAAATCCAGTGGCTGTAAGTGGCTATACTTCAGCTTTAAAGAGTATTCAAAGTAGTGATACAACAATAAAGGTTTTATCTAAAGCTCCATTTACTACAAATACAAAGTTTGACGGTAAAGAACATAAATTTGACTATGTTTCTAAATTCTCTTTCACTACAAACTATATGGAAAAAGAATTTTTAAATGTTCAAATCAGTGTTCCATATACTCCAATGGACGGTGTTATGGCTAGTGCCGGTGGAAGTCTTTCTGCCAGATTAAAACTTAATTGGGATTCAATGAGTAAAACAGATGATAGTGCTACATTAAATCCGGATTCTTCCTCAGCAAATGGCTCAAGTAGTTCAGGTGGTGGCAGTTCTGTAAATACAAGCAATGAAGATACTGGTATTAAAATTGAAGCTGATGAATTTGTATTTGATGACGGCACAACATTTAGTACAGATGTTGTAAGATCTGGAGAGGAATATAAAACAGCTGAAAGCCTTTTAGGAAGTTCTGATTTCAGACTTTTTGATATTAAGGCTTTAGTAGGTAGTACTGAGGTGAAGCCAAATGGTCAGGCCAAGGTATATATTCCGGTAAAGGATAATGACAAAAATGTTGTTATTTACAGAATAAACAATGGCGACAAGACCTCTGAACCAACTAAAACTGAACTTGAATACACTGTTTCACAGGATAAGAAATATTATGTAGTAACAGTTAAGGAATTTGGCTTATTTGCTGTAGCTGAAAGCACAGGAGAAGTAAAGGAAGAAGAAAAGGTTGACACAATTACAAAGGAAGAAATTGCAAATGTTGACAATGAAAAAATAGCTTTTAGTGACATTAAAAATCATTGGGCATATGACAATATTTTATCAGCTGTAAATATGGGTCTTTTTACTGGTGTAAGTGATACTGAATTTGCTCCTAACAATACAGCAACAAGAGCTATGTTTGTTACTGTATTAGGCAGACTTGCAGGAGTTGGTACAAGCAAAACAGGAGATAACAAGTTTACAGATGTAAAAAATAACGATTACTTCTATCCATATGTAATGTGGGCAGTTGAAAATGGTGTTGTAAGTGGTTTAAGCCATAGCAAATTTGGTTCTTCAAGAAATATAACAAGAGAACAAATGGCTGTTATGCTTTATAACTTTGCAAAGAGTCAAAATATTGAACTTAGTAAAATTTATTCAGGCAGTAATTTTAAAGACACTGACAAAATAAGTAGCTGGGCTGTTGAAAGTGTAGATGCACTTGCAAGAGCCGGTATTCTAAACGGCAGGGACAATGGCAACTTTGACCCTAAGGGAACAGCAACAAGAGCAGAAATTACAACAATGTTTGTAAAGTTCATAGATGCCTATATGCCACAAAATGAAATAACAGAAAATACAGCTGAAACAGAATAATTGATTTTGGGGAGGTTGAAAAAGCCTTCCCAAGTTTATGAAAGGAATGTATTATGAAAAATATTTTTAGGAAAATGGGAGCATTGACATTGTCTACCATATTAATGGTAGGCATTATGGTATCAAGTGCTTTTGCCATAGATGACGGTACATATACAGTAAAAACTGTAACATCCTACGTTAATCCGGATACAGGCAAAACTGATGACGGAGGTACAGGTAATTCTGAATTAGGAGAAGGTATGTGCAGAAGTGTAATAGACGAAAAAGCCGAAATAGAACAGAAAAATGGCAAAGTTACTATTACAATGCGTATGAAGTTGTACAGCAATCTTTCAAATATCAGAATTGCAACTCAGGAAAGTCCAAAGGGCAAGTATAACGAAGTTAAATACAATGTTTTAAAGGAAAGCTCATCAACAGACAGTGCTGACATTCAGTTTGAACTTCCAAGTACAGATGCCTATGTTCAGACAAAAATGTATGTAGTGCCAATGGGCAGAGATGTATGCTTCTATTGGAAATGTGATACATCAAAGGCTGAAAGCTCAAATGGTAAGTTAGAAGAAGAAAAGGTTACAGAAAAGGAACAGACAGCAGGTGACAAGTTTACTGATATTACAAATCATTGGGCATCAGATGCTATTAAGGCTGTAGTGAACAAGGGACTTTTCAGTGGCACTTCTGAGGTAACATTTTCTCCTGATAAGGAAATGACTAGAGGTATGTTCGTAACTGTTTTAGGTAGATTAAGTGGCGAAAATATTTCCGGTACTGCTACTTTTACTGATGTAGACAATTCAGTTTATTATGCTCCATATATTGCGTGGGCAAATAAAAATGGCATTGTAAATGGTGTAAGCAGTACATCATTTAGCCCTGACACTCCTGTAACTTGTGAACAGGCTGCTATTATACTTGTAAAGTATGCACAGTATAAGAATATTTCTCTTGAGAACAAGAGTATTTCTCCTAGTACAACAGGTGTAAGTGAATGGGCAAAGGAAAATGTAATTAAGGCAGGTAAGGCAGGTATTATTACAAAGCAGAATACAAATGGCTATGATTATACTTCCCCAGCTACAAGAGGTGATGTTGCCTCTATGATTAATAACTTTATGGCTTATTACGGAAAGTAAGAAAGGGGAATACATAGTGAAGTTAAAAGCAATAGCTTTAATATTGTGTTTTGTATTGATTTTAGGCTGTTTTACAGGTTGTGGTAAAAAATCTACAGAAGAAGAACAGGTTACAGAGGTAACAGAAGAAACAAGTACAGAAACTACAACTTTGGCAACTACACAAACTACAACTGTAGCTACAACAGAAACAACTACTGTGAAGGCAAATGCTACAAATTCATCACCTAACACAACAGCAAAGTCTACAGGTGGAAGTACAGGCAAAGTTAATTCTGCTGTAATTGCAGAAGCCAGTTCCGGTAAAAAACAGCCGGTAAGTAAGGCTGTACTTAATGCCTCAAAGCCTAAGGAAACTACAACTCCAACAGGTGCTAGAATAGTAGCAACTTCTGCTGCTGTTTGTGATATTATGGATAGACTTGGCATTGGACTTGTAGGTGTACCACAGACTACAGTTACAGCCATAGCATCAAGATACAATGGAGTAAAGACTGTTGGTTCGCCAATGTCTCCGGATATGGAAATTATAAAGAGTTTAAATCCAACTGATGTTATAGGTCCTGATACTTTAAAAGGCGATTTAGAAATAAAGTATAAAAATATTGGTGTTAATTCTACATTCTTAAATTTAAGAAGTGTAAAGGGTCTTTATGATAGTGTTAAATTAATAGGGGACAAGTATGGCAAAAGTGCAGAGGCAGATGCTATTGTAAAGGAATATAATGAATTTATTTCCAGCTACAAAAATAAGCATAGTGGCAAAAGTCCGAAGGTTCTTGTGCTTACAGGTCTTCCTGGTAGTTATCTTGTAGCAACACAAAATTCCTATGCAGGTTCACTTGTTGAGCTTGCCGGAGGTACAAATATATTCCACGATGACACAAAGGATTTTCTTACTGTAAATCCGGAGGAAATGCTTGCTCGTGACCCTGATATTATTATAAGAACAGCTCATGGTGTTCCAAAAGAAGCCCTTGAAATGTTTGATAAGGAGTTTTCGACTAATGATATTTGGAAACATTTTAGAGCAGTTCAAAATGGCAAAGTTTACGATATGGACTATATGCTTTTTGGTATGAGTGCAACATTTGACTATCCACAGGCATTAGCTGACCTTGAACCGATACTTTATGGTGATTGATATGAAGTGTAAAAAAATATTGAGTTTTGTAATTATATTAATATTGTTAGCTGTACTTTTTGTTGTGGCTGTAAATTCCGGTAGTGTAAAGGTTTCCTATGGGGAACTTTTAAGAGGAATTTTCATTGAACACAATGACAATGTAAATATTATTTTGGATTTAAGATTTCCTCGAATACTAATAGCAATGTTGTCAGGTGCAGCCTTGGCTGTAAGTGGTGTGCTTTTTCAGGCTGTTTTGAAAAATCCTCTTGCTGACCCTGGAATTATAGGTATTTCCTCTGGTGCAGGCTTTGTAAGTGCAATTATTATAGTATTTTTCCCAACTTGGTTTTTATTTACTCCTATATTTTCATTTTTAGGAGGTATGGTGGCTTGTGTCCTTGTATATAGCCTTTCCTACAAAAATGGCTTTTCACCTCTTAGAATTATACTTGTGGGTATAGCAATTAATGCAGTGTTTTCAGGCTTATCTAGTGGTTTTGGTTCTATGAGTAGTCAGAATTATCAAAGTGCATCAGAACTTATTAATGCAAATATTTCAATGAAAACTTGGAACGATGTGAAACTTTTATGTGTTTATGTTGTAATTGGTCTTGTACTTGCTTTTGTGATTTTCGGCAAGTGCAATCTCCTTGCTCTTGAGGATAAAACAGTGCGAGGTTTAGGCGTAAATGTAAATGGACTTAGAGTTGTAATATCCGTTGTAGCTGTGTTACTTGCGTCAATTACAACTGCTGTTGCCGGAGCAATAAGTTTTGTTGGGCTTATTGTGCCACATATGGGCAGATTGCTTGTAGGTAGCGAACATAAATTGCTTGTGCCATTTTCAGCTTTGTTAGGTGCTTTTGTAATGCTCCTTGCTGACACAGTAGGCAGACTTATTGCCTATCCTTATGAAATTTCTCCGGCAATTATAATGTCAGTTGTAGGAGGCCCATTCTTTATTTTTCTTCTTAAAAGGAGCGATAAAACATATGGAAATTAAAAATGTTGAATTTTCTTATGGCAATCATAAGGTTTTAAATGATATTTCATTTAAAGTACAAGAGGGAAAAATAACCACCATTATAGGAGCAAATGGCTGTGGTAAGTCTACACTTTTTAATGTCATAACAAAGAACTTAAAACCTCAAAAAGGTAGTGTGTTACTAAATGGAGAGGACATAAAACATATTTCTCTCAAAAACTTTGCAAGACAGGTTGCCATTGTGCATCAGTATAATACAGCACCTAGTGATATTACAGTTGAAAAACTTGTAAGCTATGGCAGAATTGCACACATAGATAAGGGCAGAAGAAATTATGCTGATGATGAAAAATATATAAATTTTGCTATGGAAGTAACAGGTGTTTCTGAATTTGCCAAAAAGCAGATTTCTAATCTTTCCGGTGGTCAACGCCAAAGAGTATGGATAGCTATGGCTTTGGCACAAAACACAAAAATTCTCTTTTTAGACGAACCTACAACTTACCTTGATGTCAGATACCAAATTGAAATATTGAGATTGGTAAAAAAATTAAATACAGAGTATGGAATTACTATTATAATGGTTCTTCACGACATAAATCAGTCAATAGCCTATAGCGATTGTATTATTGCTATGAAAGACGGCAAAATTTTGGCAGAGGGCAATCCTAATGATGTTATAACTGAGGAACTTATTAAAAATGTCTATGGCATAGAGTTAAGTGTAAAGGAAATTGGAGAAAATAAAATTGTGTTGACGGTGTAGTAATATTTAAAAGCAATCTCATTTGAGGTTGCTTTTTTGTGTGAAAATATTATTAATATGTTTTAATATTAGTTTTGTTTTGTATTTTTTTATGGTATACTAAAGACAATATTTATATAAAGAGGTGGTAAAAATGAGAATATTTCATTTATCGGATTTACACATTGGAATTAAGCTATATGGTTATGATTTGAGGGAAGAACAGGAATATATTTTTAATGAAATTATAGAGAAGATGAAGGAATATAAGCCTGATGTAATTGTTATTGCCGGTGATATTTATGACAGGGCTATGCCGTCAGGTGATGCTATTGAAATGTTTGACAGATTTATTAGCAAAATCAGAAATGCCGATAGCAGTATTAAAATAATGATGATTAGTGGTAACCACGATAGCAGACAGCGTATAGGCTGTTTTAGTGAAATATTAGAAAAACAAGGGATATATATGGTAGGTATACCACCTAGAACACAGGAGGATTACATAAAAAAGGTTACATTACAGGACGAATTTGGTGATATAAACTTTTATCTTTTGCCATATGTAAATACAGCTGATATTAAGAGTATACTAGGTTACGATATGGAACTGAAAATACTATATAATGAAGCATTTCATAAATTTTTCGAAAGAGAAAATATAGACGAAAGTCAAAGAAATATTATTGTGAGCCATCAATTTTATCTTCCTAAAGGTGAAAAAGCTGAAAATATAGAACGTACTGAATCGGAAGTAAAAACAGTTGGCAATACAGATTGTATAGACGCTGATGTACTTGAAAAATTTGACTATTCAGCTTTAGGACACATTCACAAGCCTATGAAAGTAGGTAGTGAAACTATAAGATATTGTGGCACACCTATGGCATATTCAGTAAGTGAAGCTGGACAGGAAAAAGGTATATTAATGGTAGATATAGGGGAAAAGGGTACAGGAGTTAAAGTTACAAACTTGCCTTTAAAGCCGATGAGAAATGTAAGAATAGAGGAAGGAAAGTTTGAAGAATTAATAAAAAAATATTCTAAAGATTTTGTGACTGTAGTATTGACAGATACTGAAGAAATTGAAGTTTTAGATATGAGGGAAAGATTAAAACTGGCTTTTCCTAAATTACTTGAAATCAAAAGAGATAATGTAAGGCGAATAGACGATGAAATTGAAATAGAAACGGAAGATACACTAAAAAGTCCTTATGAATTGATTTGCAAGTTTATACCTAATCTTAAAGATGATGAAAAAGAACTTATAAAAGATGTTATAAATGAAGTAATGTTAGAGGAGGGAGAATAATGCGTCCTATATCTTTAAAACTAGATGCTTTTGGCTCTTATGGAAAAGAAACTTTAATAGATTTTACCAAACCTACACAGAATTTATTCCTTATAACAGGGGATACAGGTTCAGGTAAATCTACTATTTTTGATGCTATAGTTTATGCTCTCTATGGTGTTGGTAAGGAAAATGAATTAGAATACCAAAGTAACTTTTCATATAACAATAAACGCCCAACTGTAACATTTACTTTTGCTGAATCTTCAGAAGAAAATGCAAAGCAATATACAATAATTAGAACTCCTAGATATTACAGATATAAGGAAAATAGCAAAAAGAAAATTCTTTTAAAAAATCCGGAAAACTCAACAGTCACATTAATTGAAAACAATAGTGACAATAAATGGGATAAGAAAAATGGTGCAAACAAAAAGATTGAAGAACTTGTGGGACTGGACAGGGACCAGTTTATGCAGGTTGCAATGATAGCCCAAGGGGAGTTTATGAATGTTATCAGAGAAAGTTCTGAAAACAAAAAGAAGATTTTTAGAAAAATTTTCAACACTGGAATATATGACAAAATATCTGATGCTCTCGGAAACAGAAGAAAATCATTGGAAAAAAGCATAAGTACAATAACAACAGAATGTCAAACAGAAATATTGCATATAGTTTTAGATGAAAATTATGACAAATATCCTCAATTAAATGAATATTTGGAAATACTTAAAGATGGAAATATGTCTATTATAAATGAATTTAATACATTACTTGAAGACTATTGTAGCTATCTTAAAAAGCAGTGTGAAAACATATGTAATGACAATGAAGAAATTAATAATAAATATGAAAAGGCAAGTGCAGATTTAACAGAGGCAAATCAGCTTTTAACAGTTTTCGTTGAGTATGAAAAGGCAGAAAAGGCTTTGGAACAGTGTAATGAGCAAAGAACTGAAATGGCTGAAAAAGAAAGTTTATTAAATAAAATCAATAATGCCTATGTTATAAAACCATACTATAACCATTATACTAATGCACAGAGTTCTAAAAAGGATTTGGAAAATAAAATTAGTTTTCAGGAAAATTCTTTGCCTGAATTAAAAAATGCTTTTACTAATGCAGAAAACAAGTTAAAGGAAATAGAGCCTTTATTTGAAAATGCTAAAAATGAATTTATAGAAATAAATAGCAGTGTAAATTCGGCACTTAAAATATTTGACCAAAAGGAAAAAATTGAAAAAGAAATAGAGGACTTAAAAGTTCAATATAACAAGGCTGTTGAGTCAAAAACAGCAAAAGAAAAAGAAATTGAAGGTATAAATACTTTACTAAAAGAAAATACTGAAATAAGGGAAAAGTATAAAAATGCCAATGTTGAAAAGGTTCAGATATACAATGAAATAAAAGAGTGTAAAGGCATAGTAGATAAAAATGAAAATATAGAAAATATTCAAAAACAAATTAGAGAATTACAGGGGAAATGTACTGTAAAACAAAAAGAATTTACAGATTGTAAACAGCTTTATAATGATGTAAATGGGGAATATGAACGAATTAACAACCTGTTTTTAAGTGAGCAGGCTGGGGTGTTGGCTAAGGAATTGAAAGACGGAGAACCTTGTAAGGTATGTGGGTCAACAGTTCACCCTAAACCCTACGTAATTGACGGCAATATAAAAATACCAACACAGGAAGAAGTAAACAATGCTAAGGAGAAAAGGGATTTAATTGACAAAGAACTTCAGGAAAAGTCTATGGAGTGTGGCAATATTGTAAAAGATATTGCAAATTTGGAAGATAATTATAATAAAGAATGTAATGAAGTTTGTAAATTACTTGATATATCTTCAAAGGAGTTAATTACAGATGTATTAAATGAAAGAAAAGCTGATTTGAATAAAAAATATGCAGAAAATAAGGCAAATTGCAAGGCTTTAACAGGTGCTGAAAATAGTATATCCCAATTAAATGAAAGATTAGAGAATGAAACAAAGTTGCTAAATGCCTATGACGAAAAGGTAAAAGAGTATAAGGAAAAACTTATAAAGACGGAAACTGCTCTAGGTGAAATGACAAACAACACAGATTTTAATTCAAGGGAAAATGCAGAAAAGGCAAGAAATAAAGCAGAAATAAATAAAAATGACTTTGAAAGTAGGTATTCTGTTGCCGAAAAAGAAAAATCAAATGCCAAAACTAAATTGGAAAACGCAGAAACACTTTTAAAGGACTACAAAGAGAACTTGCCAAGTGCTGTTGAGGAAGTTGCAAAAACTGAAAGAGAATACAATAGTGTTTTAAAGGATAAAAATTTTGATGATAATAGTTGGCTTGAATATATAGAAAAGTATAGTCAAAGTCAGAGAGATGACATAGCAACAGAAATTGAAGAATACAAAGAAAAATTAAAATCAGCAGAAACTAAAAGGGAAACTGCTTTAAAGATTATTAATGAAAAGGAAAAGCCGGATATAGAAATTTTAAGTGGCAAAGTAGAAGAATTAAGGGAAAGTAAGAAAAAATCTGATGAACTAAAGAATATTACATTTAATGCCCTTGAGAAAAATAGTGAAGTTTTAAATAATATAGTAAAGAAAGTTGAAGACCAGACAGAAATTTTAAAAGAGTACAACAAAGTAAATGTTATATCTGATTTAATATCAGGGTCAGTAAATAAACAGGCTAAAATTGACCTAGAAACCTTTGTTCAAAGATATTATTTGCAAAATATTCTTCGTTCTGCAAATAAGAGATTTGAAAGTATGACAGGTAGTCAATACCAGTTAATATTAAAAGACCTTAATAAAACAGGGAAAAGGACAAATGAAGGTCTTGATTTAATGGTCTATTCTTTAGTAACCGGCAAGGTGAGAGAAATAAAAACTCTTTCCGGAGGTGAGTCATTTATGGCTGCACTGTCTTTGGCACTTGGTATGGCAGACCAAATAAAGAATAAAAAAGGCTCTATTAACTTAGATATGATGTTTATTGATGAAGGTTTTGGCTCATTAGATGATAGGTCAAGGGCACAGGCTGTTAATGTACTTACAGAAATGGCAGGCAGTGATAAACTTATAGGAATTATTTCCCACGTTTCTGAATTAAAGCAAAATATAGGCAACCAGCTTATAGTATCAAAAGATGAAAGTGGTAGTACTGTAAAATGGAAAATTGATTAAAAAATGGAATAAAAAAATAAATATGGGCAATAATATAAGTATAAAAATACTGTAAAATAAGCAATATTATATTAAATAAGTTAAATAATACATTATTTT
>SKEE01002352.1_pt1 | contig 13043 bp, 8 predicted proteins | sample 4826661 | NCBI WGS metagenome assembly SKEE01 (sample SAMN11008817, study PRJNA524170) | human gut metagenome | biome: Human fecal sample; material: Feces; isolation source: fecal sample from pouch patient p20 | host: Homo sapiens | place: Israel: Tel-Aviv | collected 2016-11-14
ACGCGGTGAAGTATGCTGTAGAACCGTTACTCGACGGCGACGGTCCGCTGGGCGATCTTTCTGTGCGTTTAAAACTCATTTACGGGTTGGGCGTCATTAACCGCCAGGAATACGAAGATGCGGAGCTACTGATGGCATTGCGTGAAGAGCTAAATCACGACGGCAACGAGTACGCGTTTACCGACGACGAAATCCTTGGACCCTTTGGTGAACTGCATTGCGTGGCGGCGTTACCACCGCCGCCACAGTTTGAACCTGCAGACTCCAGTTTGTATGCAATGCAAATTCAGCGTTACCAACAGGCTGTGCGATCAACAATGGTCCTTTCACTGACAGAGCTGATTTCCAAAATCAGCTTAAAAAAAGCCTTCCAAAAGTAAGCAACGTCTGCTTACTGCCCCTCTACCTGCTTCGGCCGATAAAGCCGACGATAATACTCCAGACGTTGTAGATATAACGGCACGCTTTCATCAGGTATTCCGGACGGAATCGCGTTACGGGGAGGTAGTTTTTTCAGATACTCCCGGAACGCCTGGCTCGATGCCATGAAATCTACGGCTTTATCGATAAGAAGCGGAACGTTTTCACCTAATTTGCCCATGATGATATCTCCGTATTACCCCGCGCCGGGAATGCGCGGCCGCCAATTTTAGTTTAGATCCCGGTATAAATGACATTAAGGAAAACGTGCTCAATCCTCAATAATCATCCGTTTCTATTAACTATCTTTTTTCTTTAAATTTCTTAATTAATCAATAAATTGCTTAGTTTTTAAGCATGTTAATGTTTACGTTATAGAACTATTGCAATGTCATCAGTTGTGAACAAAGCACCTGGTCGCGCATACTAGGGGCTATAAATTTATCTTTATCAGAAGTCATCACATGAAAGAAGTCGAAAAAAACGAAATCAAACGTCTTAGCGATCGCCTGGACGCTATCCGCCATCAGCAAGCCGATCTGTCACTGGTTGAAGCCGCAGACAAATATGCCGAGCTGGAAAAAGAAAAAGCCACTCTGGAAGCAGAAATTGCTCGCCTGCGCGAAGTTCACAGCCAGAAACTCAGTAAGGAAGCACAGAAGCTGATGAAGATGCCGTTCCAGCGCGCGATTACTAAAAAAGAGCAAGCTGATATGGGCAAACTGAAGAAGAGCGTTCGCGGACTGGTCGTTGTGCACCCAATGACCGCGCTGGGCCGCGAAATGGGCCTACAAGAGATGACAGGGTTCTCTAAGACTGCGTTTTAAGTTCCTTTCTCGTCGCTGTAATTACAGCCACTCACGATTTACTCGCTCCTGCTGGCACATGCAGGAGCCTGTTTCAGAGATCGAATATTTATAACGTTCTTAACATTATATATTCAACGCCACCTACACTTCTGAGCGCCCGGAGCAGGCTAAATTCTGAAAATCAGGTACAAATTAAAGAATGATGTATCAATATTAACAATGAATTGCCGCATATCAATGCTTGAAACATAATTAATTATTTAAATTTTTCTATCAGCATCGCAAAATTCGCAATAAAACATCACTCAACTGAATATTTATCTTTCCCTGCCCCGGGCCTTTATCCGGTGAAACATTTGACATTGATTGACACCGATCATTAAAATCCGCGCGATCAATTTATTTATTGGCTACAAACTAAAATTGTTTGACACTTAAAAACATATTCGCACAACCCATTAATACAAAAATTCTCTAACAAATTTATTTGGCGGATATGCCCCACTCTAATCATTCATAAAAAAAATGATTGTACTGTAATTATCAACGTATCGGGATTATGAAAAGGAATTCATCCTATGAACCTAAAGAAAACACTGTTAAGCGTGTTAATAATAGTGCCTCTCTGCTTATTGGCAGGGTGTGACTATATTGAAAAAGCGAGTAAGGTCGACGACCTCGTTACACAGCAAGAGTTGCAAAAAAGCAAAATTGAGGCGCTTGAGAAACAGCAGGAACTCGATAAGCGAAAGATAGAACATTTTGAAAAACAACAAACTACTGTCATAAATAGTACCAAGACGCTCGCTAGCGTGGTGAAAGCGGTTAAAGACAAGCAGGACGAATTTGTCTTTACAGAATTTAACCCAGCACAAACACAATATTTCATTTTAAATAACGGATCGGTCGGTTTGGCAGGCCGGGTGCTGGCTATTGATGCGGTTGAAAATGGCAGTGTTATTCGTATTTCGCTGGTTAACCTTTTAAGCGTTCCCGTATCAAATATTGGCTTTCATGCGACATGGGGCAATGAAAGACCCACCGATGCCAAAGCTCTGGCAAAGTGGCAACAATTACTTTTCAACACCACCATGAATTCCACTCTGCAATTAATGCCTGGTCAATGGCAAGACATTAATCTGACATTAAAAGGCGTTTCGCCTAATAACCTGAAGTATCTGAAGTTGTCCATCAATATGGCCAATCTCCAGTTCGACACTGTTCAATCTGCTGAAACTCGGCAGCGAAAAAACAAAAAATAAATGCAGCTTCTGCGCTTATATCAAGGAATAGAGAGCATCAATAATGAACAAAATTTTTAAAGTTATCTGGAATCCGGCAACAGGCAGTTACACCGTTGCCAGTGAAACGGCAAAAAGCCGTGGCAAGAAATCCGGGCGCAGTAAGCTGTTAATTTCTGCCCTGGTTGCTGGGGGAATGTTGTCGTCGTTTGGGGTACAGGCTCAGGCAGGAAGGGACAACGGTCAGGGCGTCAATTATGGCCAGGGAACAGGAACAGGCTGGGTTGCTATCGGTGAAGATGCAAAAGCAAATAGTTTTACAGACACCGGGGGTGGCTCCAGCACCGCAGTAGGTTATCACTCAACTGCTGACGGAAGGTGGTCAACAGCCCTCGGTGCTAAGACCCATTCGCTTGGCGAAGCATCAGTGGCGTTAGGGATTAACACTACCTCAGCAGGTGAGCGAAGCCTCGCTATAGGTGCATCGGCAACGTCAACGGGTGGATTTTCAATCGCACTTGGTCGTTATGCGAACTCAGTAGGTGAATTTTCTATTGCACAAGGGGATCACGCAGAGACTGGTGCTGATGACGCCATCGCATTTGGACGTGAAAGCAAGGCCTTAGGAATTATGAGTATCGCCCTCGGAGCCACGGCTAATGCGTCGAAAGAATATGCAATGGCGCTGGGTGCAAGTAGCGCCGCATCTGCAGCTAACGCGATTGCAGTAGGCCGCAACAGTGCTGCAGCTGGCGTAGACAGCCTCGCATTCGGTAGACTATCCGCCGCCAACGCCGCAAACGCGATTGCTATGGGTGCAGAGAGCAAAGCTGCTGAAAATGCGACGGCAGTTGGTACTAACGCGGAGGCAAATGGACTTAATAGTATCGCGTTGGGCTCCGGCAGTATTGCAGATGTCGACAACACGATTGCTCTGGGCAATCAAAGTCAGGCAGTAGCGGCTGGCGCAATTGCCATCGGTCAAGGGAATAAAGCTGACGGCGCAAATGCTATCGCGCTGGGTAATGGTAGTATTACAGGTGGTGTAAATGCTATTGCTCTTGGACAAGGCAGTTATGCCGGTTTAGAAAATGGCACTGCAATTGGTGCTCAAGCCAGTGCTCAGGGGAAAAATTCAGTTGCTCTGGGTGCTGGTTCTGTAGCGACTGACGCGGATACTGTTTCTGTGGGTAACACAACAGCTCAGCGACAAATTGTCAATATGGCAGCAGGTGATATCAGCACTACCAGTACTGATGCCATCAATGGATCACAGCTTTATGCTATCAGTAAGTCAGTAGCGGACAATCTTGGTGGGGGGGCTACCGTCAATGCGCAAGGCGTCGTTACTTCCCCAAATTACAGGCTGAAAAGTGGTATTTTCGGCACTGTTGGCGACGCCTTAACGGGCCTGGACAATAATACGTTACAATGGGACTCCCTTAAAAAGGCATATAGTGCGGCACATGGTACAGATACTACCAGTACCATCACCAACGTTAAAGACGGCGCTATTTCTGATACCAGTAAGGATGCGGTTAACGGTTCTCAGCTGAAAACCACCAACGATAACGTAGCGACCAATACTGCCAATATCACCACCAACACTAACAGTATCAATACCCTGACGGATTCCGTTGGCGACCTTAAAGACGATGCCCTGCTGTGGAATGGCACCGCGTTCAGCGCCGCGCACGGCACCGATGCCACCAGCAAAATCACCAACGTCAAAGACGGTGACCTGACGGCTGGCAGCACCGACGCGGTTAACGGCTCTCAGCTCAAAACCACTAACGATAATGTGGCAACCAACACCACCAACATCACCAACCTGACGGATTCCGTTGGCGACCTTAAAGACGATGCCCTGCTGTGGAATGGCACCGCGTTCAGCGCCGCGCACGGTACCGATGCCACCAGCAAAATCACCAACGTCAAAGACGGTGACCTGACGGCTGGTAGCACTGACGCGGTAAACGGCTCTCAGCTGAAAACCACTAACGATGCCGTGGCAGCCAACACCACCAATATCGCCACGAACACCACCAACATCACCAACCTGACTGACGCTGTTGACAGCCTCGGTGACGATTCCCTGCTGTGGAACGCTACTGCGGGGGCATTCAGCGCCGCGCACAGTACTGATGCCACCAGCAAAATCACCAACGTCACCGCTGGCGACCTGACGGCTGGCAGCACTGACGCGGTTAACGGCTCTCAGCTCAAAACCACTAACGATGCCGTGGCAGCCAACACCACCAATATCGCCACGAACACCACCAACATCACCAACCTGACTGACGCTGTTGACAGTCTCGGTGACGATTCCCTGCTGTGGAACGCTACGGCGGGTGCATTCAGTGCCAAACACGGCACCAACGGTACTGACAGCAAAATCACCAACTTACTGGCAGGCACTGTATCCTCTGATAGCACTGACGCTATTAATGGCTCACAACTTTATGGCTTAGCTGATTCATTTACGTCATACCTTGGCGGTGGTGCTGATATCAGCGATGCGGGTGTATTAACCGGGCCAACCTACACTATTGGTGGTACTGATTACAATAACGTCGGTGATGCTCTGGCTGCCATTAACACGTCATTTAGCACATCACTCGGTGACGCCCTACTCTGGGATGCGACCGCCAAGGGCGGTGACGGTGCGTTTAGCGCCGGTCGCGGGACAGATAACACAGCCAGCATCATTACTAATGTTGCAGACGGTGCAATTTCCTCTACCAGCAGCGACGCTATTAACGGCTCACAGCTCTATGACACCAGCAAGTACATTGCCGATACTCTGGGTGGTGACGCAGAAGTCAATGCTGACGGCACAATCACCGCACCGACTTATGCCATCGCTGGCGGCAGTTACAGCAACGTCGGTGACGCGCTGGAAGCGATCGATACCACGCTGGATGACGCTCTGTTGTGGGATGCAACAGCCAATGATGGCAATGGTGCATTTAGCGCCGCTCACGGAAAAGATAAAACAGCCAGTGTAATCACTAACGTCGCTAACGGTGCAATCTCTGCCACCAGCAGCGATGCCATTAACGGTTCACAACTGTATACCACCAACAAGTACATTGCCGATGCCCTGGGTGGTGACGCAGAAGTTAACGCTGATGGTTCTATTACTGCGCCGACTTACACCATTGCAAATGCCGAGTACAACAACGTCGGTGACGCCCTGGATGCGCTCGACGATAACGCTCTGCTGTGGGATGCAACAGCCAATGACGGCGCAGGTGCCTACAACGCCAGCCATGACGGCAAGGCCAGCATCATCACAAATGTTGCTGATGGTAACATTGGCGAAGGCAGCACTGACGCCATCAACGGTTCTCAGCTGTTTAACACCAATATGCTGATCCAGCAGAACAGCGAAATCATCAATCAGCTTGCCGGTAACACCAGCGAAACCTACATCGAAGATAACGGTGCGGGCATTAACTATGTACGTACCAACGACAACGGCTTAGCGTTCAACGATGCCAGCGCTTCAGGTATTGGCGCTACGGCTGTGGGTTATAACGCTGTCGCCTCAGGCGAAAGCAGCGTAGCCATTGGTCAAGGTAGCAGCAGCTCCGTTGATACGGGTATCGCCCTGGGTAGCAGTTCTGTTTCCAGCCGTGTAATAGTTAAAGGTTCTCGTGACACCAGCGTGTCGGAAGAAGGTGTTGTGATTGGTTATGACACCACGGATGGCGAACTACTTGGTGCGTTGTCTATTGGTGATGACGGTAAATATCGTCAAATCATCAACGTAGCCGATGGTTCCGAAGCCCATGACGCCGTTACGGTTCGCCAGTTGCAAAATGCCATTGGTGCAGTCGCTACCACGCCGACCAAATACTTCCACGCTAACTCAACAGCTGAAGATTCACTGGCAGTAGGTGAAGACTCGCTAGCAATGGGCGCGAAAACTATCGTTAATGGTAATGTGGGTATTGGTATCGGTTATGGTGCCTACGTGGACGCGAATGCACTTAATGGCATTGCTATTGGTAGCAACGCGAGTGCAAATCATGCAAACAGTATTGCGATGGGTAGTGGTTCCCAGACCACCCGTGGTGCGCAAACTGATTACACCGCCTACAACATGGACGCACCGCAGAATTCTGTCGGTGAATTCTCTGTCGGCAGTGAAGACGGTCAACGTCAGATCACCAACGTCGCGGCTGGTTCAGCGGATACCGATGCGGTTAACGTAGGTCAGTTGAAAGTAACGGACGCGCAGGTTTCCCAGAATACCCAGAGCATTACTAACCTGAACAATCAGGTGACGAATCTGGATACTCGCGTTACCAATATCGAAAACGGCATTGGCGATATCGTAACCACCGGTAGCACCAAATACTTCAAGACCAACACCGATGGCGTAGATGCCAACGCGCAGGGTAAAGATAGTGTTGCGATTGGTTCTGGTTCCATTGCTGCCGCTGACAACAGCGTCGCGCTGGGTACAGGCTCCGTGGCCAACGAAGAAAATACCATCTCTGTGGGTTCTTCTACCAACCAGCGTCGTATCACCAACGTTGCTGCAGGTGTTAATGCCACCGATGCGGTTAACGTTTCGCAGCTGAAGTCTTCTGAGGCAGGCGGCGTTCGTTACGACACCAAAGCTGATGGCTCTGTAGACTACAGCAACATCACTCTCGGTGGTGGTAATGGCGGTACGACTCGCATCAGCAACGTCTCCGCTGGCGTGAACAACAACGACGCAGTGAACTATGCGCAGCTGAAGCAAAGCGTGCAGGAAACGAAGCAATATACCGATCAGCGGATGGTTGAGATGGATAACAAACTGTCCAAAACCGAAAGCAAGTTGAGCGGTGGTATCGCTTCTGCAATGGCAATGACCGGTCTGCCGCAGGCTTACACTCCAGGTGCCAGCATGGCCTCTATTGGTGGCGGTACTTACAATGGTGAATCGGCTGTTGCTTTAGGTGTGTCGATGGTGAGCGCCAATGGTCGTTGGGTCTACAAATTACAAGGTAGTACCAATAGCCAGGGTGAATACTCCGCCGCGCTCGGTGCCGGTATTCAGTGGTAATCATCAATTAACGAATGGGTAAACGCCACATTGCCTGATGCGCTACGCTTATCAGGCCTACGGGGTGATTCAGCACATTCCTGTAGGTTGGATAAGGCGTTCACGCCGCATCCGGCAAGATAAGGCGCACCAGTTCAACAATCTGGGGCAATTCTCTGATGGGAATTGCCCTTTTCTTCATTACCTCTCTCCCAAGATTGGCCCTACCAATTCTTCGCTTATCTGACCTCTGGTTCACAGATCTCCAATTAAAACTCACATCAATGTTGCCAATACATAACATTTAGTTAACCATTCATTGTCATTATCCCTACACAACACAATTGGCAGTACCACTTTTACACAACGTGTGACAAGGAGATGAGCATCAGACTCATTACACGATGTGCGTGGACTGCAGGAGACCTGCAATGAATCTCTGGCAACAAAACTACGATCCCGCCGGGAATATCTGGCTTTCCAGTCTGATAGCATCGCTTCCCATCCTGTTTTTCTTCTTTGCGCTGATTAAGCTCAAACTCAAAGGTTATGTCGCCGCCTCATGGACGGTGGCAATCGCCCTTGCCGTGGCTTTGCTGTTCTATAAAATGCCGGTCGCTAACGCGCTGGCCTCGGTGGTTTATGGCTTCTTCTACGGTTTGTGGCCCATCGCGTGGATCATTATTGCGGCAGTGTTCGTCTATAAGATCTCGGTGAAAACCGGGCAGTTTGACATCATCCGCTCGTCTATTCTTTCGATAACCCCTGACCAGCGCCTGCAAATGCTGATCGTCGGTTTCTGTTTCGGCGCTTTCCTTGAAGGAGCCGCAGGCTTTGGCGCTCCGGTAGCAATTACCGCCGCATTGCTGGTCGGTCTGGGCTTTAAACCACTCTACGCCGCCGGACTGTGCCTGATTGTTAACACCGCGCCAGTGGCATTTGGCGCGATGGGCATTCCGATTCTGGTCGCCGGGCAGGTAACAGGCATCGACAGCTTTGAGATTGGTCAGATGGTGGGGCGTCAGCTGCCGTTTATGACCATTATCGTGCTGTTCTGGATCATGGCGATTATGGACGGTTGGCGCGGAATCAAAGAAACGTGGCCTGCGGTCGTGGTTGCAGGTGGTTCGTTTGCCATTGCTCAATACCTCAGCTCTAACTTCATTGGGCCGGAACTGCCAGACATTATCTCTTCGCTGGTATCACTGCTCTGCCTGACGCTGTTCCTCAAACGCTGGCAACCAGTGCGCGTATTCCGCTTCGGTGACTTGGGGGCGTCACAGGTTGATATGACGCTGGCTCACACCGGTTACACCGCAGGTCAGGTGCTTCGCGCCTGGACACCGTTCCTGTTCCTGACCGCCACCGTAACGCTGTGGAGTATTCCACCGTTTAAAGCCCTGTTCGCTTCGGGTGGTGCGCTGTATGAATGGGTGATCAATATTCCGGTGCCGTACCTCGATAAACTGGTTGCCCGTATGCCGCCAGTGGTCAGTGAAGCGACAGCGTATGCCGCCGTGTTTAAGTTCGACTGGTTCTCTGCCACCGGTACCGCCATTCTTTTTGCTGCCCTGCTCTCGATTGTCTGGCTGAAGATGAAACCATCTGACGCTATCAGCACCTTCGGCAGCACGCTGAAAGAACTGGCTCTGCCTATCTACTCCATCGGTATGGTGCTGGCGTTCGCCTTTATCTCGAACTATTCCGGACTATCATCAACGCTGGCGCTGGCACTGGCGCACACCGGCCATGCATTCACCTTCTTCTCGCCGTTCCTCGGCTGGCTTGGTGTCTTCCTGACCGGATCGGATACCTCATCTAACGCCCTGTTCGCCGCCCTGCAAGCCACTGCAGCACAACAAATTGGCGTTTCTGACCTATTGTTGGTTGCCGCCAACACCACCGGTGGTGTCACCGGTAAGATGATCTCTCCGCAATCTATCGCTATCGCCTGTGCGGCGGTAGGCCTGGTAGGCAAAGAGTCAGATCTGTTCCGCTTTACCGTCAAACACAGCCTGATCTTCACCTGTATGGTGGGCGTGATCACCACGCTTCAGGCTTATGTCTTAACGTGGATGATTCCTTAATGATTGTTTTACCCAGACGCCTGTCAGACGAGGTTGCCGATCGTGTGCGGGCGCTGATTGATGAAAAAAACCTGGAGGCGGGCATGAAGTTGCCCGCTGAACGTCAACTGGCGATGCAACTCGGCGTATCACGTAATTCACTGCGCGAGGCGCTGGCAAAACTGGTGAGCGAAGGCGTGCTGCTTAGTCGACGCGGCGGCGGGACGTTTATTCGCTGGCGTCATGACACATGGTCGGAGCAAAACATCGTCCAACCGCTGAAAACGCTGATGGCCGATGATCCGGATTACAGTTTCGATATTCTGGAAGCCCGCTACGCCATTGAAGCCAGCACCGCGTGGCATGCGGCAATGCGCGCCACACCAGGCGAAAAAGAGAAAATTCAGCTTTGCTTTGAAGCAACGCTAAGTGAAGACCCGGATCTCGCCTCACAAGCGGACGTTCGTTTTCATCTGGCGATTGCCGAAGCCTCACATAACATCGTGCTGCTGCAAACCATGCGCGGTTTCTTCGATGTCCTGCAATCCTCTGTGAAGCATAGCCGCCAGCGAATGTATCTGGTACCCCCGGTTTTTTCACAGCTGACCGAACAACATCAGGCAGTCATTGACGCCATTTTTGCCGGTGATGCTGACGGGGCGCGTAAAGCAATGATGGCGCACCTTAGCTTTGTTCACACCACCATGAAACGATTCGATGAAGATCAAGCTCGCCATGCACGCATTACCCGCCTGCCTGGTGACCATAATGAGCATTCGAGGGAGAAAAACGCATGATTATTTCCGCAGCCAGCGATTATCGCGCCGCAGCACAACGCATTCTGCCGCCGTTCCTGTTCCACTATATGGATGGGGGTGCATATTCTGAATACACGCTGCGCCGCAACGTGGAAGATTTGTCAGAAGTGGCGCTGCGCCAGCGTATTCTGAAAAACATGTCTGACTTAAGCCTGGAAACGACGCTGTTTAATGAGAAATTGTCGATGCCGGTGGCGCTGGCTCCGGTGGGTTTGTGTGGCATGTATGCGCGTCGTGGCGAAGTTCAGGCTGCCAAAGCGGCGGATGCGCATGGCATTCCGTTTACTCTCTCGACGGTTTCCGTTTGCCCGATTGAAGAAGTCGCTCCAGCCATTAAACGTCCGATGTGGTTCCAGCTTTATGTGCTGCGCGATCGCGGCTTTATGCGTAACGCACTGGAGCGAGCAAAAGCGGCAGGCTGCTCGACGCTGGTTTTCACCGTGGATATGCCGACACCGGGCGCGCGTTACCGTGATGCACACTCGGGTATGAGCGGCCCAAATGCGGCAATGCGCCGTTACTTACAGGCGGTGACGCATCCGCAATGGGCGTGGGATGTGGGCCTGAACGGTCGTCCACATGATTTAGGTAATATCTCGGCTTACCTCGGCAAACCGACCGGACTGGAAGATTACATCGGCTGGCTGGGGAATAATTTCGATCCGTCCATCTCATGGAAAGACCTTGAGTGGATCCGCGATTTCTGGGATGGCCCGATGGTGATCAAAGGGATCCTCGATCCGGAAGATGCGCGCGATGCAGTACGTTTTGGTGCTGATGGAATTGTGGTTTCTAACCACGGTGGCCGCCAGCTGGACGGTGTACTCTCTTCCGCCCGTGCACTGCCTGCTATTGCAGATGCGGTGAAAGGTGATATAGCCATTCTGGCGGATAGCGGAATTCGTAACGGGCTTGATGTCGTGCGTATGATTGCGCTCGGTGCCGACACCGTACTGCTGGGTCGTGCTTTCCTGTATGCGCTGGCAACAGCGGGCCAGGCGGGTGTAGCTAACCTGCTAAATCTGATCGAGAAAGAGATGAAAGTGGCAATGACGCTGACTGGCGCGAAATCGATCAGCGAAATTACGCAAGATTCGCTGGTGCAGGGGCTGGGTAAAGAGTTGCCTGCGGCACTGGCTCCGATGGCGAAAGGGAATGCGGCATAGTTGGGGGTGAGGGGAAAAGGCCGTACCAATCACCAATTTTCTGCTATCCTGCCCCCGCACTAAGGGGGCAGTATGCTAAACATCGTACTTTACGAACCAGAAATTCCGCCAAATACTGGCAACATCATCCGTCTTTGCGCTAATACCGGCTTTCGTCTGCATATCATCGAACCGATGGGATTTGCCTGGGACGATAAGCGCCTGCGCCGCGCGGGGCTGGACTATCACGAGTTTACCGCCGTTACGCGTCATCATGACTTTCGCGCGTTCCTCGAAGCAGAAAATCCCCAGCGCCTGTTTGCCCTCACCACGAAAGGTACGCCTGCTCACAGCGCCGTAAGCTATCAGGATGGCGATTATCTGATGTTCGGCCCGGAAACGCGCGGCCTGCCAGCAAGCATTCTCGATGCCCTGCCCGCTGAACAAAAAATTCGCATTCCAATGGTGCCGGACAGCCGCAGCATGAACCTGTCCAATGCGGTGTCGGTCGTGGTGTATGAAGCCTGGCGGCAGCTGGGATATCCGGGAGCGGTGTTGAGAGATTAGTTACTGTATGCCGGATAGATGATTACATCGCATCCGGCACGATCACAGGACATTAGATCCCATCCCCATACTCAAATGTATGGTTAATACCGTTGAAATGCTGGTCCATATCCATTGATGGCTTATCGCTGTCTGGTTTACCGACAATACGAGCCGGAACGCCAGCGGCGGTTGTATGCGGCGGCACCGGTTGCAGCACCACGGAACCTGCGCCAATCTTCGCGCCGCGACCAACTTCAATATTGCCGAGGATTTTCGCGCCCGCGCCAATCATCACACCTTCACGAATTTTCGGGTGACGGTCACCACCAGATTTACCCGTACCGCCAAGCGTCACAGATTGCAGAATCGATACGTCGTTTTCAATTACCGCCGTTTCACCCACAACGATGCCCGTGGCGTGGTCGAGCATAATGCCACGGCCAATTTTTGCTGCCGGGTGAATATCGACCTGGAACGTCACAGAAACCTGGTTTTGCAGAAAGATTGCCAATGCGCGACGCCCCTGATTCCACAACCAGTGACCGATGCGATAGGCCTGCAAGGCATGAAAACCCTTCAGGTATAACAACGGGGTTGAGTATTTATCGACTGCCGGGTCGCGGGTACGCACCGCCTGAATATCACAGGCCGCAGAGGCGATCATTTCCGGGTCAGCGGCGTAGGCTTCTTCCACCACTTCACGGATAGCAATAGCAGGCATAATTGGCGATGACAGCTTGTTCGCCAGCATGTAGCTCAGTGCACTTCCAAGGTTTTCGTGCTTGAGTAGCGTCGCGTGGTAAAAACTGGCCAGCATTGGCTCACAGTCCGCCAGCGTTCTGGCTTCGGCTTTAATATTGTTCCAGACAATTTCCAGTTCTTCACACGACATTGCTTACTCCACACGATGAGATAATGACCGGCCCGTTCTGCGCGGGCCGGGTCATAGCGGTA
>SKEE01002364.1_pt1 | contig 12992 bp, 10 predicted proteins | sample 4826661 | NCBI WGS metagenome assembly SKEE01 (sample SAMN11008817, study PRJNA524170) | human gut metagenome | biome: Human fecal sample; material: Feces; isolation source: fecal sample from pouch patient p20 | host: Homo sapiens | place: Israel: Tel-Aviv | collected 2016-11-14
TTGAATACGAAAGAAGATGTCTGATAAATCGGCACTGCTCTTGCTCCGGTTGCCGGATCCGGATTTTCCTGTCCTACATGAAGCTGTAAGGTTTCAAATTTAAGATTTCTTTCTGCTCTTGTTTTTTTGCTCATGATTTTATTCTCCTGTTCTGATTGTCTTTTTTATTTTCGTTTTTCTATTATTTGTCGGAACCGGTCGTCATTCTGTCTGTCCCCTGCTGCGAAGCGGCTCCGTTTTGATTCTGGATTTATCTGCTTACGCTGCAACACATGACATCATAGATCACGATTCGATTCTCTGCGAAAACTGCTCTCATTGACTTCGCTTCCTCTCGCTTTTGTGATATTTCCTATCTGTTTACAAGGGATATTATAGCGGCTGTCTTCTGTTTTGTCTAATACAGAAAAATAATGGCTGGTTATAGGTTTTTCCTATATCATATCTTTACTGCCATTGCACTTTCTTTTGAATTTCCTATACCCGGTTTGCAAACGCAAATCAATTTTTATAGTACAAACTCTTTATACTTCCGGATCTCCTCCAGATACTGCAGTCCCATCGCACTGATCGACATTCCTTTTCTGGAAACGTAGCCGATCATCATATTTTCATCCGCGTGAAGCGGCACCGCACGGTAATCGCTGCCGTTCAGCTCCTCGCAGATGATTCCGGAACAGAGTGTATACCCGTTCAGGCCGACCATCAGGTTCAGCATCGTTGCACGGTCGTTTGCCTTGATAATTCGTTTGTATTCATACGTAGAAAGCACTTCCTCCGCCAGGAAAAACGAGTTATTGCTTCCCTGGTCAAACGACAGGCACGGATATTCTTTCAGTTCCTCCATGGTGATCTCGGTCTTATCCGCCAGTGGATGGTCCTTCCAGAGGTAGACGTATGTTCCGCAGGAAAACAGATCGTGGAACTCCAGGTTATTATCCTTCATCAGCTTGTTCAGCACTTTCACATTGAAATCATTCCGATACAGGATGCCGAGTTCACTCTTGAAGTTCTTCACATCCATCAGCACATCGTACGTTCTCGTCTCGTAAACGGCAAACTCGTATTCATCCATGCCGAACTGTTTCACCAGCTCCACGAATGCCTTCACGGCAAAGCTGTAATGCTGCATCGACACACTGAATTTTTTCTTGCCTTTCGTGCGGTAAACATAGCGGTTTTCGAGAAGCTGATACTGATCGGTAACCTGACGGGCGTAGCCTAAAAACTCCTCGCCCTCCGGGGTCAGCACCGTTCCGTGGCTGCTGCGCTTGAACAGTTCAATTCCAATCTCCTTTTCCAGCTCCTTAATCGCGCCCGAGAGGCTTGGCTGTGAAATATAGAGTGCCTTCGCCGCCTCATTCATCGATCTGGAATCCGCGGCCTGGATTACGTAGCGAAGCTGTTGTAGTGTCATAAGTAAAGTTCCCTTTCTGGTATAATTTGATATACGAAACTGCCATTCGCGGAGGGGAGAGTTCCGCGGATGGCAGTTTACACATTTATGCATGATGTCTCGATTCAGAGCATACCGCTCTCAATCTTTATTTTGCAAACAGAGGGGTAGAATAGTATCTGTCTCCATTGTCCGGCAGAAGCACAACAATAGTTTTGCCCTTGTTCTCTTCGCGTTTTGCCAGCTGAATTGCCGCATACAGCGCTGCGCCGGAGGAAATTCCTGCAAGAATAGCTTCCTCGGCTGCCAGATATTTTCCGGTCTCGAAAGCATCCTCATTTTCTACCTTGATGATTTCGTCGTAAATACTGGTATTCAGAGTCTCCGGCACGAAACCTGCGCCGATTCCCTGGATTTTATGCGGTCCGGAAACACCCTCAGACAGTACCGGTGAGGATGCCGGCTCTACTGCTACAATTTTTACTTCCGGTTTTTTCTCTTTTAAATACTCACCCGTTCCGGTGATCGTTCCGCCGGTGCCGACACCTGCAACGAAGATGTCAACCTCTCCGTCGGTATCTTCCCAGATCTCCGGACCTGTTGTCTTTTTGTGGGTTGCCGGGTTTGCCGGGTTCACGAACTGGCCTGCGATAAAGCTGTTAGGGATCTCTTTTGCAAGCTCATCGGCTTTCTCGATCGCACCCTTCATACCCTTTGTTCCGTCCGTCAGAACAACCTCTGCGCCGTATGCCTTTACAATGTTGCGGCGCTCTACGCTCATGGTTTCCGGCATCGTAAGGATCATACGATACCCTTTTACGGTAGCTGCCGCTGCCAGTCCGATTCCGGTGTTTCCGGAAGTCGGCTCGATGATAACGGAACCTTCTTTTAAGAGACCTTTTGCCTCAGCATCCTCAATCATCGCTTTTGCGATACGGTCTTTGACGCTTCCTGCCGGATTGAAGGATTCTACTTTTGCGATCAGTTTCGCCTGCAGTCCTTCTTTTTCTTCAATTCGTTTCAGTTCTACCAGCGGAGTTTTTCCTACAAGATCCAGAATGCTGTCATATACCTTTGCCATCGTTGATTTCCTCCTTACTTTTGCTCGCTTTTTCTCTATTTCCCTATTTCCTATTGAGTTTGTATGTTTTAAGTTGTTTCCATCTTATTCCAATCGTTTTAAAATGTCAACACATTTCACTGATATGATCAGAAAAGATGGTTAGAGCAGACCTGCAAGCGCAATACTGACCGCCATTCCGACCAGGGAAGAGAGCAATGCACCCGCCAGTGTATACCGCGTTTTTTTGATGTGGACCGCTCCGAAATAGACCGCCATCGTATAAAAAACCGTCTCCGTGCACGACATCATAATCGAAGCCGCCCGTCCGGCAAAGGAGTCGCAGCCCGCCTCTTTGTAGAGATCCAGCAGAAGACCCACCGCCGCGCTGTTGGAAAAGAGACGCACAACACCGAGCGGTACCAGCGCAGACGGGATTCCCGCCGGTTCCAGCACGGTTCCAAGCAGTTTTCCAAATTCCTCCAGAAATCCCGATGACCGCAGAACACCGACCGCTGCCATCAGCCCGATCAGAGTCGGCACAATACCGATCACTGTCCGCATGCCGTCCTTCGCCCCGTTCAGAAAATCGCCGAACACATCCTGTTTCATCAAAAGCCCCAGTCCGACCACATAAAAAATCAGCACGGGAACCATCAGATCTGAAAGCGCCGAAAGAAAACGCAAAAAATCCCCTCCCCGGAAAAATCCTATCAGATACACTCCGATACAATTTATTCCGCGGGCGGGGATTTATGTAATTTTATTTCACTTTAATCTGAAACAGACGCGCCATATACGTCTCCGGGAAGTGAATCTGCAGCGTCTTGCTGTAGTCATCGTAATGGAACACATCACCGCAGGCCTTCGGGTAAATGCAGCTTACTTCCAGCTCTTTTCCCGGGAATGCACGGTCAAGCGGAACCTCAAAACCGGCCTCTCCGCCGCGTCTCCACACACCAAGATAAATTACATCTCCCGGCACACGGATTCCGGCTGCGAGGTGTTTTTCTTCATTGTCTGCCCATCCCATCGGCCAGAACGGAACGCCGTCCTTGATGCCGCTGCGGATCTCTTTGTAGCAGTCAATTCCCTCTTTTACAAGTTCAAACCGCTCCGGCGAAATTTCTGCGAGATGGCCGCTTTGGTGAATACGAAGCAGCAGCGCATTGACCATATTGAAAATAACTTCCTCTTTTGTGCCGTCCCGCAGCGGATATGACCAGATCGCCGCCTGCTCCGGCGTCACGCCGATGGCTGCATTCGCCGAAATCGTCGCATAATTGCGGTAATCCTCCTGATCGCTCGTCGACTGAATGCTGTTTCGCGCCAGCATCGCATAGTCCATCCGAAGACCGCCGCTCGAGCAGTTCTCAATGACAAGATCCGGATACTTTTTGTAGATGCCATCCAGCCATGCCAGATACGCTCTCTCATGCTCAAGAAGACCGTCTCCAAAACTGTCTGCATCCACTTCCGTACCAATACCAGGCTCAATATTGTAGTCCATCTTGATATAGCCGACACCGTAGTCCCGTACCACACGGTCGATGACTTCGGTCACATGCTCAATCACAAGCGGATGACGGAAATCCAGCTGATAACGGCTTCTGTCATACACACGCTTGCCGTGGCGCAGGAAGAAGCACTCATCCGGCAGAATGGAAGCCTTCTTACAGTTGATACCCATAACCTCCAGCTCCAGCCAGACACCAGGAATCATGCCCTTCGAACGAATATAATCCGTCACCTCACGCACTCCATTCGGAAAGCGCTTTTTACTCTCCTGCCACTCACCGACACTGTCCCACCAGTTGCCGTCCGCATACCAGCCGGCATCAATGACAAAATACTCACATCCGGCCTTCTCTGCCGCATCCACCAGCGGGAACTCTTTTTCTGTGGTCGGATCTCCAAACAGACAATTCATATAATCATTGAAAATAACCGGCAGATTTTCATTATCTTTGTTCGGACGGCGGATCTTTCTGCGGTACTTCGTCAAAGTACCAATCGCTTCCTCGAAATCATCATGACCTACGCCGACAGCCACCGGAACCGTTGTAAAGGAATCTCCCGGCTTCAGGTTCTTCGACCAGTGTGACTGAATCTCTGTCGGACCGCTCACCGCCAGATAAAAATGGCAGTTCTGATCTCCGATCTCATAATGCCAGGAACCACTGTGGTCAATCTCAAAAAACAGACTCGAATCTGCCGCACTGTTTCCAATATATCCCATCGGCACATATTCCTTCGCCGACCAGTTGCCCGTATTCGTAATCTCAATCGTCTTCGAAGTTCTCTGATAATTATGCGGCTGCGTCTGCGCCATGCCAAGATCTGCAAACCGGTACTTCTTCACCGTCAGCTCCTTCTGCCATCCATTGTGAACCACAACCATCGACATCTTGTCATCCGAGCTGACAAGCTCTGGAATTCCCTCTTTCTGTTCCTTCTCAATACCCCAGTAACTAAAACTCGAAATGTACTCCAGTGTCTGGTCTTCCTTTCCTTCGTTCGTCACTGTATTGTACATTCTCGCAACCGGAATCCCATCAAAAAACTGCATCACAGACTCCACCTTCGCGCCCGTCACATCATCCGACTGCACAATCCGAAGCAGATCCCCGTTCTCATTTCTCTCCTCCGAAATCGAATCAAACTTCAGCATAAAGCCCGGAGCCGTCACAATATACTTATTTCCATGCTTCTCATACGGCCGGTTATACCCCGAAAAATTCACCTGCACCAGCTGGAAGCTCTCCTTAATCTGAGCTTCCCGCATTCCTTCCATCATCCACACTCCATCCGGCTTCCGGCAAAGATTCTCCGCGTCAAACGGTGCATGTGAAAAATGAAACAGCTTCAGCTGATTCTCTTCCGTCACCCCAAACACAATATGAATTCCATTCACATCATAACAAATCAGCTCTGCCTTGATCGGGGTCTCAATCCTGCTCGTCCATTTCTGCATCTTAAAAACCCTCCTTTGGAAATTTTTCTCATATTTCCAGCATATAACTTGTCCCCTCTAAAGTCCAGCACATTCTTGCTTTTTCCATCCTATTCTTTTCAACCATCTTGCGCCGATCCGCCCTTCAGGCGGATCCAGACTTTCCTCCCGTTCTCACTCCTATCTCACGCGCCAGCCGTTATTTCACAACCCCAAACGTCGCAATCTCAAACTCCCGGAGTGTCACATGATACACCCCGTTCTCATCCGGGCAAAGTACCTCACCCTTCTCTTCCACTACATTACTGCGGTAAACCTCTTTCATCCAGCTCTCCTTTCGGAAGGAAAGCACCTCATCCTGCGGCATATTGTTCACAAACCGCACAAACAGATCGTCCTTTGCAAGTCCCTTCTTAAACGCCGTCAGATGAATTCCTTCCCCTTCAAAGCGGAGGAAGCTCATTTCCAGCGGCATCTCGCCCGATACGAGTTCCGGTTTTACCTGACCCGGCTTTCTGAGCCATGCCTTTGAAAGACCGGCCTGTGCTGCTGTCAGATCCTGCTGGAATGCGTAACCCTCGGTAAATGCCTCGCCCGTCTTACCGGCTGCATACGGCACAACTTCAAACTCCAGGGTAAACGTTCCGATCTGCTGCGCCTTTGGCGTCGGGAAATAACCCCAGTCACCCATCTCCGCAACGGAGCGAAGCAGCGTTACCGCAATCGCATTCTCCTCATCCGCCAGAACCTCATATTCATACAATCCGCGGTTTGCCACAAGAAGACCATTTGTCTCATCTTCCATTGCAGCAAAACACTGCTGTCTTTCACATCCGCAGGGATTCGTCCAGGTATCATTATGACGGTTATTTCTCTTTACAACCTCAAAGGCAGAATCTGCCAGATGCGTAGACGTATTCAGACCCGTCGGCATTACAACGCGGACTCTGTGATCCTTTGCCTGATTGCAGATTGTCGTTGCAACGTGCAGGCCTTTTCCCGATTTTTCCAGTGTCAGAACCGTCTTTACTTCCATCGGAACCAGTTCCTTCGAACGGTTTGCCACACGCGTATATGGGTCAATACACATCTCACGCTGTCTCTGCAGTTCCTCTCCCATACCGGACGGAATCATCATTTCGTGACAGATCTCAACTACCGTGCGGAATGCATTTTTCTCCACACAGCGAATCTCAGCTTTCATGCCTTTCGTTGTGATTGTCTGTTTTCCAGAGTCCTGAATATAAATATATTCATTTCCCATATCTCCGGTATCTTCATAGAGTCCCAGATTTTCATACGTTCTTCCGGTTTCCTTATTCAGAATCTGGTAGGAACCGTCCTCATTGACCGTAACTTTCAGGTTTTCATTTTCCAGAACGCGCTCATTCGCAAAATCTGCAGAGGTTTCCTGGTTCTGATCCGGCTCTGCCTGCTCCAGATAATATGTTGCATATCCCATCGCCGGAACTTCTGCCTCAAACGTTACCAGCACCTTCTTTGCCATATATGGCTGACGGAACCGGTCATCCGGCAGATCGTACCCGAAGGAAATTCCTGCATTTTCGATTTTGGCCGGAACTGCATTTCCGTTTGCATCGCGAAGCACCAGATTTGGCATTTCTACAGCCTCGGCCGCCTCATAACCATCCCATACAAACAGATTGTAATCGCGGAACAGGTGCAGTTCTTTTGCAATGACCTGTTTTTTCGCGGTGCCAGAAGTATTCCATACAACGAACGGAATCTTTTCGCTGTTTCCAGGAAGTGCCGCGGTATTCACCTGATCGGTCAGGTATTCTACACTCTCATCGTAAATCGCATCCGCCACCTGTCTGCTCTTCGCAAAGCGGGTTTTCATTTCTTCATTTACTTCATCGACGCTGCAGCCGCAGATGCTGTCATGCGGATGATTCTGCATCAGCTTTTTCCAGCTGTAAATCATCTGGTCTTCCGGGTATGCTTTGCCAAGCACCTCTGCCATGGCTGCCGCCGGTTCTGCTTTCCGCTCCAGCGCTGTTTCGCCGGCACGGTTGTCCACTTTCAGTCCCATCCAGGAAGAAGCGGTGTTTGCCAGTGTCCATCTTCCGTCTGTTTCCTGGCTTGTCAGCTCGCCTTTTACCGTAGAGAAATTCTCGGAAATTTCTTTTTCCATTGCCTTTACATAGGTTTTGAAATCCGAATGAATAAATTCAATGTCCGGGTACAGTTTCCGTGCGACACGGATTGCCTCGGTAATGTCCTTCTGCAATGGCTGATGGTCGCATCCGTTCATCATCAGAAGCTGATGTGTTGCCGCAAATTTTCTCGCATCGGCCAGTTTTTTGTCCCAGTAAACTTTTGCTTCTGCCTCATCCACCGGAATCTCCACTCCGTTGTTATACCAGTTTGCAAACAGAATACCCGGCAGTTTCGTTCCGTCCGGGGATGCCCACATCATTTCGGAATACGTGGACTCATACTGTCCTCCGGTTACCTCATTATTCGGTCCGATCGGTTTTACGCCGCGTCCGAACACAACCGCATCCATGCCCGCCTGCTTCAGCACCTGCGGCATCTGTCCCGCATTTCCGAATGCATCCGGGAAATAACCGACATTTCCGATCGCTCCGTAACGCGCTGCTTCCTGCATGCCGACCTGAAGATTGCGGACACATGCCTCACCGCTGGTCAGAAACTCATCCTGCAGAATGTACCACGGGCCAGTCTGGATTTTTCCTTCACGGACGCATTTTTCCACCTGCTCGCGTTTTTCCGGGCGCACTTCCAGGTAATCGTCCAGGGCAATCGTCTGTCCATCCAGGAAAAATCCGCCAAATTCCGGATCGTTCTCTGCTTTTTCCAAAATATTGTCTACCAGCTCAATCAGTTTCATTCTGTGTTTTTCAAAAGACTGATACCACTCTCTGTCCCAGTGGGAATGGGAAATAATATGAACAGTTGTTTTCATGATGTGTTTCCTCCTGTTATAAAAATGATTTTCAAACTTAAAACTCTTTCTATATTAAGTCTTGTTCCTGTATTGCCGTGTTGATTTGATATATCATATCATAAAAAAACGCAATGCTTCTGTCAAGTATTTCTACGTTTTTCCATGATTTTATATCATTTTCTTTTTATTTGATATATCATTTTTAGTTTGACTTATCTTTTTCCCGAGATTATAATACAAAGCAAGTCGATATCACACTTTTACAAATACAGTTGTCACCAATCATACTATTTGAGGAATTTTACAGACATGGATAGAAATAAAAGAATAACGAAACCCAAATATGAAATCATCAAAGAAGCTCTTTTAGAGCGCATCCGCACCGGACAGTTTTCTTCCGATGCCGTGTTCTGCACGGAAAAAATGCTCTCGGAGCAATATGAGGTAAGCCGCATCACAGCAAAGCGGGCGATTGAAGATCTGGAACAGCAGGGAATCCTGTATCGAAAACGCGGCGTTGGAAGCTTTGTCTCGCAGAAAATCCCACCGGTTTCCTCCTCCGCATCAGAAACCGACAGCAAATCAAAAATGGTTTCCCTGCTGCTTCCCTTTGCCACAACACAGGGAAACATTTCGGAAACGATTGGTTCCTTAAGTGCCGCACTGGCGGAAAAAGGATACTTTTTAAGCATTCATATCACCGGCTCTTCCTCTCCGAAGGAACGTGCCACACTGGAACTGCTCCGTTCTCAGAATATCGCCGGACTTGTCTACTATCCCAAGCGTGACAATATCCACCTGGAACAGTTAAACGATTTCCTGTTTGCAAACCGCCCGGTTGTCATCATCGACAAGCAGACCGACTGTCCGTATTTAAACAATGTTGTCTGCGACAATTACGATGGCGGACGGCAGCTCACCCGTCACCTCCTGGAACAGGGGCATCGCAACATTGCCTTTTTCACAACAGCTCCCCTTTCCGAAACCTCGTCGGTCCGTGATCGTTTCGGCGGATTTTTGCACGAAATAAAAGCCGCCGGAATCATGCCCGATTCCCGGCAGCTTATCACCTGGCCACATGCACTTTCTACAGAAGATGCCCTTTCAACAGAAATCACACCTTTTCAACAGCAGCTCCTTACCCTGCGGCAAAATGGAATTACTGCACTTCTCGCAGAAAATGACCAGGTTGCCGAACTCATCTTTCTCGCCTGCCGTACCATTGGCCTTAGGATTCCGGAAGATCTCTGCCTCTGTGGTTTTGATGACACGAGTCTCAGCCGGAGTCTTGAAATTACCTCTATTCATCAGGACTTTGAAAGCATCGGACGGGAAGCCAGCCGGATTCTCCTTTCCACACTGGAAAACCCTGCGGCGGAACCGGAAAAAATTGTACTGCCGGTGACACTTGTTCCCCGGGCATCCTCGCTTCGAATGATAAAAACAGAATCCTAAAACCAGATCATTTTTCATCTGAATTTTCTTCCAGAAATTTTCGGATCTTCTCTGGCGGCAGCAATGCATAAATACTTTTATGGAATGTTGCCGCCACTTCCAGTTCTCCGTAATATCCTGTACGCACATCACAATTTCCCTGGAACGCCTCCCGCAGTGTCGCATTCAGCGCTGCTCCCTCATCACTGTCCATAAAATCTTTCAGCATCCGGCAGCAGGTGTGCGTGTTTTCATAATAGCGGCGGTATGCCGGATGAAATTCCCGCATCCATCCGCTCACGGATACACAGAACAACGCCGTCGGATGGATCACCGGCTGATAAAGAAGACGCCATTTTTCCTGCTGTACTGGATCTACCGCAAACGCAAGCAAAGAAACTTTCAGCTCTTCCATAAAACCCGGATAATCTTCCTCCGTCAGAGAGATAATTTTCTGATTGCGCAGATACTGGTTGATATTCGTCGCATCAATCTGCTCCGGAGAAATGTACTGTAAATAACGGGACATCATTTTCAAATCCGTACCTGCGTGCTCAATCGTATGCTGTGTGATTTTCTGCCACAAAAACTGCTGATATTCCGTAACCGGCGTATCCAGATATGCCATCCACAAATACTGTGCCAGCAGCCGGGCATCCCGGGATTCCATCTGATTCCGGGTAGGATCCTCCGGGCAAAAATCGGTATCTGCAAGCATCCCCGCAAGCTGTTCAAGCGACTGGCACACAGGAAGCTGTCCGCTCAGACGATCCATTTCGCTGATCGTCTGCTGAATGGTAAGCATCTGCGACTGGAGTGCATTCAGCTGTTTATGCAGATAAAATGGTGTTGTGCGCGGCTTGTGAAGAATCGCGCGGATATCCGCCAGTGAAAGTCCTGCCTCGCGCAGCTTGCGGATGATAAAAAGTTTTTGAATATCTGCTTCTGAAAAATCATGGTAACCGTTATGTTCATCAACAACAGGCGAGATCATCTTCTGATCGATATAATAATAAACCGTCCTCCTGGACAATCCTGTTTTTTTGATTACTTCCTGAATTCTCATTGTTGCACCCCGTTTTTCCTTTTGTCCAGTCATTCCCCCGCATTCTGACTGTTTCTCTTTTTTTCACTCTTTTTCTTTCTGTTTTTCCGCTTTTTTCGTTTTGATTTTATAAAAGCATACACCTGGTGTATACTTTTGTTTCCTATTATATCCTGTTTTCCCTCAAAAAGCCACGTAACAATTCTCTTTTTCCATAGAAATCTTCTGCTTTTGAGAAAAGAATGCTGTTTATTTCTGAAAAAATTTGCATTGACTGTCCACCAACGATATCCCGTATAATAAAGGAAAAGATTTGCAACAAAATTTAAGAGAAAGGAAATATCCCGTTTTTTGTATTCTCCAAAACGAATCGTCATTCAGAGTCAAATGATTTTTCATGCAAAATTCATTTTTCTCCGAATCGTTAAAAAAATAAAAACTACAGCCTGCATAATCAGTTTTCATTGATACGAAAAAACGGGATCGGGTGAATGGTATGATGTTAAAAGATAAAGTTGCAATTGTTACCGGCGGAACCAGAGGAATCGGCTATGCCATTGTGCACAAATTTCTGCAGAACGGCGCGAAAGTCGTCCTGTTCGGATCCCGGGAAGAGACCGTTGCAAAAGCGGTTGCATCTTTAAAAGAAGAAAACCCGGACTGGGAAGTTTCCGGTGCATGGCCAAAGCTAACCGATGCAGCTGCCATGGTAGATGAGATCAACAAAGTCAAAGAAAAATACGGCAAAATCGATATTCTTGTGAACAACGCCGGTGTCTCAGACAGTACACCAATTGACAAGTATACCGCAGAGCGCTTTGCCAGTGTCATGGATCTAAATGTCAACGCCATGATGAACGGCATCCTTCCAACCGTTGCTATTATGAAAGAACAGGGCGGCGGCTGTATTTTAAATACCAGCTCAATGGTCAGCATCTGCGGCCAGCCGGGCGGCGTTGCCTATCCATCCAGTAAATATGCGGTCAACGGTCTGACCTGGTCCCTCGCACGGGAACTTGGTCCTTTCCATATCCGTGTAAACGCGGTTGCACCTGGCATCACCCGTACCGATATGGTTGCCGCACTTCCAAAAGAAATGATTGATCCACTCATCAACCGCATTCCTCTTCGAAGAATTGGTGAGGCAGAAGACATTGCAAACGCATTCCTCTTCCTGGCAAGCGATATGGCTTCGTATGTAACCGGAGAAATTCTTTCCGTGGATGGTGCGATGAGATCCTGATTTATTTTTCATCCAGTTGTACACCATTTTCTGATTTTGGGGTTATCTGCGTAAAATCTATAGTTTTTTGACACTTCCCACAGCTAAAGCAGGGGGATTCTTGTTTCTTCCACTACTGCATTGGCAAATACCTTACGGTACTGCAATGTCTTACACAGTGTCCACAAGCTATATTTATCCTGTTCCCGCATGCCCTGCGGTACAGTTTTTTATCTTCATGCAGACTGCATCTGCAGTCCTTTCTTTAGAATATTGATGCCTGCATTCGTATCCCGGTTATGAACTGCATGACAGATTGGACACTCCCAGATACGAATGCGCAGATTTTTCACCAGCGGATTCTGATATCCGCATGCACTGCAGGTCTGGCTGCTTGGATACATGGTTGGCACCCTGCGGAGTTCATTGCCATACCAGACAGCTTTGTACTCCAGCATTTCAAAAAACTTTGCCCACGAAACACTGGCTATGGATTTTGCCAGTTTATGATTCCGGATCATTCCCTTCACATGCAGGTCTTCGATGCAGATGGTTTGGTTTTCACGCACCAGCATCGTTGACTGCTTCTGCAGGAAATCATTCCTTTGATTCGTTACTTTCTCATGTACCCGGGCAACTCGGATCCGCTGCCTATTGCGGTTATGGGAACCTTTCTGTTTTCGGGAAAGTCTGCGCTGTTCTCTTACAAGCTTTTGCATCGCGCGTTCCAGATATTTTGGATTCGATACGGTATTTCCGTTACTGTCAGAATAGAATGTTTTGATTCCAACATCAATCCCAATCGTTCCACCCTGATTGGGGCGTGGTTCCGGTTCAAAGTCAATGGTATGAATTGCAGGACGATTATTATATCCCTTGTCTGATACTTTCCGAAGAAGAAACGCAGCCTATCGGACTGTGGGGACAACGCCACAAGCAGTACCTAAAGG
>SKEE01002367.1_pt1 | contig 12981 bp, 10 predicted proteins | sample 4826661 | NCBI WGS metagenome assembly SKEE01 (sample SAMN11008817, study PRJNA524170) | human gut metagenome | biome: Human fecal sample; material: Feces; isolation source: fecal sample from pouch patient p20 | host: Homo sapiens | place: Israel: Tel-Aviv | collected 2016-11-14
TTGAACGTCTTTCACGCGCAACTGTTCATCTTTCTTAGCGAGTTGCTCGTCTTTTGCTTTTAGTTGCTCGTAGAGACGGACGATCTCAGCATTTTTTTCATCCACCAAAATTTCCATCAATTCGCGTTGCTTCACATCATCGCTGACTGGCTCATCTTCAAAAATAGTTTTTTTGTAGATTTCTTCGAGCTTGATCAAGCCACTACGGGTTACAACGGTAACCCCTTTTTCGTTTTTTTGGGTATCTTCTGGAGCCAGCGCCTTGACACGGTTATTGACCGCCTGGCGGCTGACTCCTAAAATTTCAGCAATTTCGCTGACAGTTTTTTCAATCGCCATAACTTCCTCTAATATCTTTTTCTATGAAATACTCTATTAGATAGTAACATAAGTAGGCTAAGCTGTCAAATGAAGCAAAGAAAGGCTAAGCCTTGATACCACGATTAGTGGGCCTCTGTCATTTCAGGAAGATGGAGGCTGGATTGTGCTAAATCAATGGTGAGTTGGTAATCGGTTTGATCACGCACAGTGATTTCAAAGTCCGTTGTGTAAAGGACCAGGCGAAGGGTCGCTCCTTTTTCGAGCTTGTAGATGGTTGGTTGGAGATCAAAATCAAATTCCATCCACTCGCCTGGCGTCACGGCCTCAACCTCTAAGAGATCATGACGATTTTGGAGGTTGAGATAACCTTTAGAAATTACCCGTTGGCCAGCTTCTTTGAAAGGCAACTCAGTCAAATTGTCTAGCATATGGTAGCGACCGTTATCCAGCGTACGGACCGACAAGACAGCAGGATAGGGTTGGAGGTATTTCTTGCTTCCAAGCTCTAAGAGTTGTGCTGAAAGCAGGCCTTTATTGGTGCTGGAGTGAAGTCGCAGGTGAAGGCGAGCTTTCCCGTTGAGGTGTAGGTCTTCTTCGATTGGAAGATCGATTGTCACCTGTTGGGCCTTGTCTTGGTAAAGATCGCTTAAGAAGGTCGGATAAGCCTTGCCATAGCGCTCGTAATCTTTTGTCTCGTAGCGGTTTTGGATGACTTTTTCGTCATCTCCCAGGGGGAAGGTTCGCTTTCTTGTTTGGTTGCCAAAATCATCCAAGGAAGTCCAACTTTGTTCTCCTGTATTGTCCTGCCAGATGACAGTAGGCAATTCATAGCTTGAATCGTAGCCCAGCAATTTTTTAGAGAGGAGGGCGTTCATGCTTTCGCGGAAGTCAATGGATTGCCAGTTGTTGAGATAGACATGGGCACCATTGTGATAGAAGAGGTGTTTCTTGATGCTTGTTGGAAGAGCCTGGAACATATTAAAGACGTGAAGAGGTTTGACGTTCCAGTCTTGGGAGCCATGGGTAAAGACCACCTCTGCCTTGACCCGATTTGCGTTTAAGAGATAATTGCGATCGTGCCAGAATTGATTGTAGTCTCCAGAAGCGCGGTCCAGCTCTTTTTTCACGATGTCTAGATCGGCTTGGTGGGCTGCATTATGGTGCAAATAGTCTCCACCTAGAAGGTTGCGCGAGTAGGTCAATTCGGCAAGGGAATCGAAATCTTCACCTGGATAGCCACCAGGACTTGTCACGAGGCCGTTTTCGCGGTAGTAGTTGTACCAAGAAGAGATCCCAGCCTCTGCAATGATGACTTCAAGACCGTCCACACCTGTGGTCGCAAGGCCGTTAGACATGGTTCCAAGGTAAGAGATCCCGGTGGTTGCGACCTTTCCATTAGACCAATCAGCTTTGACTTGGCGTTTGCGTGTGTGATCTGTAAAGGCCCGGCAACGGCCATTGAGCCAGTCGATAACGTTCTTGTAGGCTTCGATTTGTTGGTAATTTCCATTGGTCATCAAGCCTTGCGAATCTTTTGTCCCCACTCCAGATACGTAGAGATTAGCGTAGCCGCGTGGAAGGAGGTAGTCGTTGAGGGTATAGCTGGAATTGATATGGGTGAGAGTTTCTTCAGCTTCATCGACTAGCTCAGCTGAACCGACAGGATCCACCAATTCTAATTGAGGTACTTCTACTTGAATGGTATGAGGTTCTTTGACCTCGAGGTCGACATTCATATTGTAGAGGGCCTTGTCGCTGGCCTTATCGTTGGTCCCTTGGTGATAAGGACTTGCGGTCATAACAGCTGGAATCTTGCCTTCATAGCGAGGACGGATAATGCTGACCTTGACCAAGTCTGGCAGACCATCTTTGTCGGTATCGACCCGACTTTCCACATAGACGACCTCGCGGATGGCATCCTGGCTCGTAAAGGTTGCGAGGCTCTTGCCGTTAAAATAGTGATACTGGTTATCTTCAGGAATCAAGCCATCGCTGACCAACTGATCGATGAGTAAATTTCCTTTTACTGTTCGAGTATTGAGAAGGTGATAGAGGTTTTCTACCAAGTTTCCATACTCAATCGGAAATTGGACTTCTTTCAAGAAGCTATCCGTATCTTCAAAATCAATAAAATAGCGGAAACCGAGTAATTGGAGGGCTACTGTGTAAAAAATGTTCGGAGACCATTCGCAGTCAGATTGGATATACGTTAAAAAGTCTGTTTTAGAATCCACCACTAGGTTAGAGAGGGGATAATCTGTATCTTTATAGGTGAAGTAAACCTTGCGGACAAACCATTCAAACAGTTCTTTTTCTGGGAGGTGGGTGGGAAGGTCAAACCCAATTTCTTTTAGTTCCTTAAGAATGTCTTTTTGGTCAACAGATAGATAGCTATATTGATTGTATTTCATAGACTGCTCCTTTTATCAGTTTCTTTTTTCTTTACTTCTTATATTATACTTGATAAAATAGTATTTGTCTAAAGACCTTTCGTCTATAAGGAGAAGGAATATTGAAAAAAATATCTTTTGAACAAGTTGCAAGAAGACGGACCTTATTGTTTGGGGTTCTTGCCGTCATTTTTGGGATTCTCATTTTTCGAAACGGCGTTGGTTTCACCAAATTTTCCTTGGATCTATTAGCCATTTACTTTTTAGTTGATGGACTAGGAAGCTTTCTTCTTCGCTTTTTGTTACGTAGCAAGTCTATTTCCTATAGCCACTCTATTTGGTTTATTTTTCTTTCACTTGCGTTGATCTGGTTGAATCGACTGAGTAGTCTGCCCGTAAACTTAGTTGTGATTTGTTTAGGGGCATATCAGTTGGGGAGTGCCATTGTCTATGGGATCACATTTTGGCTTTATAAGGCCAATCGGGTAAAAGGAGGCTGGCTCTATTTATGGGATGCGCTTTTAAACGGTGGGATTGGTCTAGCAACTGTCTTGGAACCTGGTTCAGATGGGCACTTCCAATTTATCCTCTTGGGGGCTTATCTGGTCTTGTTGGGGATTTCTAATATTCGAGATGGTATTTTATTTGACAAAGACCAACAAGGCCAAGAGTTAAAACGTCGCTTTCGTATTAGCCTACCGGTTATCTTTGCAGCCTTTATCCCTGCTAAGGAGTTAAAACGGTTTAACCAGTTTCTTCAAAAAGGGAGCTCGGCGGGACACACAGGCCCTTATCGATTGGTGAAAAAAGAAGAAGAGGCAAGGGAATTAGAAATTTTGGTTCATACTTCTGACAGCAACTTATTTGGAGCGATTGGGCATGTAGATATTTGTTATCAGGGGAAGGTCATTTCTTACGGAAGTTACGATCCCTTTTCAGAGCGTCTATTTGGGACGATTGGGGATGGCGTACTGTTTAAAGTGGATAAGGAACCATACATCGAACTATGTAAAAAAGAGAGTCAAAAGACGCTGTTTGGCTACAGCCTATCCCTTACCGAAGAAGAGAATCAGGCAGTAGAGAAGCGTCTAGCTGAAATTGATCAGTTGTTAGAACCTTGGGATCCACCTAGGAGGTTACTGGAAGACGGTCAGCCGACCTACGCTTACAAATTGAAATATGATTTAGGGGCTGAGCTATATAAATTTACTTCTTCGCGTTTTAAATCTTACTTTGTTCTGTCTACTAATTGCTGCCTGTTAGCAGATTCCATTGTGGGACAGGCAGGAACGGCTGTATTAGATGTGCGTGGAGTGATTGCACCAGGGACCTATCAGGATTACTTAGAATACGAATTTGAAGCTCCAAACGGGCGGGTCCATACACGAACAGTATACTAAAAAAAGAAAGACAGATTTTTATTTTTGAAAAATCTGTCTTTTTTGCACAAGATTTCTTGTAAAAAGCCAGAAAATCTTTTACAATAAAAAGTGCTTGGAGGAAAGTATGACAGCAAATCAGATCGTAAGAGTGATCCCAGTCTTGAAAGTGAATAACCGAAATGTCAATCAACGCTTTTATGAAGAGACATTGGGAATGAAAGTATTAGTGGAAGAAGGAGCTCTCCTGTCTTTAGGAGATGCCTCAAAAGTAGAAAAAATCGTCTTAGAAGAGTCACCGAGTATGCGTTCGCGTAAGGTCGAAGGTCCAAAGAAATTGGGTCGCATCGTGGTGAAAGTGGCACAAGCTCAAGAAATTGATTATTTGTTGGCCCGCCAGCCAGAAACAAGCGCCCTTTACCAAGGAGCTAATGGTCGCGCCTTTGAAGTTGTGTCTCCTCAAGGAGATACCATTTTCGTGCATGCTGAAGAAAATCTTGAAAGCCTAGAACCTTTGGAGAAAGCGCCTCTTGTTGAGCTTCCAGAAGATTTCAAAGGTTTGACCAGCTTTGATGTGGACTTTCTTGAGGTCAATGTGGCCGATCTTGCTGAGGCTGAGAAGTTCTATAGTAGCTTGCCAGCTTTGGCCCACTTTATCCATTTACAAGAAGCCCAAGGAGAAGATCTCCAAGTTGAGAACAAGGTGACTTGGGATTTGAGCATGATCAAGGTCGAATTGGCATCTTTTGATGTGGAAGACTTGAAAGAAAGCTTAGGAGAAGCTGTCGATTTTGTGCACCGTAAGGGAACTTTCTTGATTGCCAAGGATCCAAGCCAGATCGAACTCTGGTTTGAAGCCAATCAAGATCAGGTCCATATTTCTTATGAAGAATAAGAATGGAGTGATGAGCGTGAATGCAATCATCGAAAAAATTACCGAACAAATCCAAGAAGGCATCTATCCAGGTGCCTCTCTTGCGCTTTACCGAAATGGTCAGTGGAGTGAGCACTATCTGGGACTAGCAGATCCTGAAAAAGGAGAGCCAGTAGTGGCTGACCTGGTCTATGATTTGGCTAGTGTCAGCAAGGTTGTCGGAGTTGCTACCATCTGTGCCTTTTTGTATGCGAAAGGGGAGCTTGCGCTCGATCGCCCCTTTAAAGAGCTTTACCCGCGTTTTGCTCATGAGAAGACGACCATCCGGGAACTCTTGACCCATACTTCTGGGCTCGATCCTTTTATCCCCAACCGGGATCAATTGGATGCGAGACAGTTGAAAACAGCTCTTGAAAATTTGCAGTTAAAAGAAGACAAGAGTTTTCATTACACCGACGTCAATTTTCTTCTGCTGGGCTTTTGGTTAGAAGAAGCATTCGGTCAGTCCTTGGATAACTTGTTTGAAGAGTTGATTTTTGCACCCTGGAAGATGGCGGAAACACGGTTTGGACCGGTCAAACAGGCGGTACCAACGGTCCGTGGGGTTGCTTCTGGAAGTGTCCATGATCCAAAAGCGAGAGTATTGGGCTGTCATGCGGGAAGTGCTGGACTTTTTTCAACGGTTCCAGATCTAGAGCACTTTTTAGAGCATTATCTGAAGGATGATTTTGCGCGCGAACTGTCTCAGAATTTTGCGCCTAAAGAGGGTAAGACCCGCGCTCTCGGATGGAATCTAGAGGGGGACTGGTTGGATCATACAGGCTATACAGGAACCTTTATCATGTACAATCGAAAGAGGCAGGAAGCTGTGATCTTTTTGTCCAACCGGACCTATGAGAAGGACGAACGGGCCCAATGGATCCTGGACCGCAACTCTTTGATGGACTTGATCAAACAAGAATGTGAGAAATAGAAATGGATGGCTGGGATGACGTTTCCCGGCCTTTTCTTGACTGTCTATAGAAAGGAGCTCTTCTGGGTGATTCATTTTTGGACTCCGTCTTAGGTTGGATTTCCTTCAAAAGCATCGCTTTTTTGGCTGATTTATATTAAAATAGTAATGACCTTAATAGAGCGAGATGAATATGAACAAAGAGATAGGCGTCGGAAAGGCGCATAGTAAAATTATCTTAATTGGAGAGCATGCGGTGGTCTATGGCTATCCAGCTATTGCCCTGCCTCTCCATCATATCGAAGTGACCTGCCAGATTATCCCAGCAGACAGCCCATGGATTTTGTTTGAAGACGACACCTTGTCCATGGCGGTTTTTGCGTCTCTTGAGCACCTCGGGATTCGTGAGGCCCGGATTCGCTGCCGGATTCAGTCTATGGTACCGGAAAAACGGGGGATGGGATCGTCTGCGGCGGTGAGTATCGCAGCCATTCGTGCAGTTTTTGACTATTATCAAGAGGAGCTGGATGATGAGACCTTAGAAATCCTGGTCAATCGAGCAGAAACCATTGCCCATATGAATCCAAGTGGGCTCGATGCCAAGACTTGTTTGAGCGATCAAGCCATTAAATTTATCCGAAATGTCGGCTTTTACCCGCTGGAGCTGGGTATAAAAGCGAGCTTGGTGATTGCGGATACGGGAATTCACGGCAATACCCGTGAGGCGATTCAAAAGGTTGAAGCCAAAGGGCAGGAAGTTTTGTCCCATTTCCATGAGATTGGTCAGTTGACCCAGCAGGTGGAAGAGGCTCTGAAAATGAATGATCTAACGAGCCTAGGACAGGCTCTGACTACTTGCCATGAGCACTTGAGAGCCGTCGGTGTCAGCTGTGTTGAAGCAGACCATTTGGTCGCTGTTGCCCTTGAAAATGGGGCCTTAGGCGCTAAAATGAGCGGGGGCGGTCTTGGTGGCTGTGTGATTGCCCTCGTCAAGGATTCTCGTGAAGCAGCAACCATTGCCCATGCATTAGAAAAAGAAGGAGCGCACCATACATGGATCGAAAACCTGTAAAGGCTAAGTCCTATGCCAATATCGCGATTATCAAATACTGGGGAAAAGAAGATGCCAAACAGATGGTCCCTTCGACCAGTTCGATTTCGTTGACCTTAGAAAATATGTATACAGAGACCAGTCTCTCTCCCTTGCCAGCAGATGCGACTGCGCATGAATTTTACATCGATGGGGAATTCCAAAATCCAGCTGAGCAAGCCAAAATTGGAGCTGTGATTGATGGCTTGAAGCCAGCAGATGAAGCAGGATTTGTTCGGGTGGATACCAGCAACAACATGCCAACCGCAGCAGGCTTGTCCTCTAGCTCGAGCGGGCTCTCTGCTCTCGTCAAGGCTTGCAATCAGTACTATGATTTGGGCTTGAGCCAGGAGGAATTAGCTCAAAAAGCCAAGTTTGCTTCGGGTTCCTCTTCACGGTCTTTCTTTGGACCCTTAGCAGCCTGGGACAAAGAAAGTGGAGAAATTTATAAGGTTAAAACAGACCTGAAACTGGCTATGATCATGCTGGTCCTCAATGACAAGCAAAAGCCCGTTTCCAGCCGGGAAGGGATGAAACGCTGCATGGAGACTTCGACTAATTTCAAAGAATGGATCGAAGAGTCTCGACAAGATTATAAGGATATGCTGGACTATCTAGCTGGCAATAATTTTGAACATGTCGGTCAGCTGACAGAGCGCAATGCCCTTGCTATGCATGCGACGACTAGAACAGCGACTCCAGCCTTTAGCTACTTGACAGAAGAAAGCCACAAAGCTATGGACTTTGTCCGTGAGCTTCGCGCTGCAGGCCATGCTTGTTACTTTACCATGGATGCAGGGCCAAATGTTAAAGTTCTCTGTTTAGAAGAAGACTTGGATCAGCTGGTGCCTTTATTTGATGCCCGCTATCGGACCATCGTATCTAAGACAAAGGACCCTCAAGATGAAGACTAAGTATCAGGTACAGACTGGAGGTAAGCTCTATCTAGCTGGAGAATACGCGGTGCTAACACCTGGCTATGGGGCAGTGATTCAGTTTATCCCCATTTATCTATCAGCTACCATCCAAGAAGCAACAGCCTACCAGCTAGCCTCAGACCTTTTTGGTTACAAGGTAGATTTGACCCCAAATAAGGACTACGCCTTGATTCAAGAGACTATTCAGCTTATGGAAGAGTGGCTGAAAGATCAGGGGATAGCCCCTAAACCCTTTGATCTTCACCTTAGAGGAACACTGGGCGAAGAGGGGAAAAAGTATGGGATTGGTTCCAGCGGAAGTGTGGTCTTGCTCGTGATCAAGGCCATGGCTGCTCTGTATGAGTTAGACTTAAATCCAGATCTGCTCTTTCGACTAGCAGCAGTGGTCTTGGTGCAAAGAGGGGACAATGGTTCCATGGGCGATTTGGCTTGTATCGCTTACGAGGACTTGATTTATTACCAATCCTTTGATCGGGCTTGGTTGCATGAAGTCTTGACTTCTCAGCCTCTTTCACAAGTTTTAGACCTGGATTGGGACTACCAGATCTGCTCGATCCAGCCAGCCATCTCTTATGATTTTCTGGTTGGTTGGACCAAGGAACCAGCGATTTCAAGTGATTTGATCCGTCAGGTCAAGGGAGCGATCAAGGAAGACTTTCTCAAGGAGAGCCAGAGCGCAGTGAAAAATCTTGAAAAAGGCCTCCGTGAAGGGAACCAAAAGGACATTGAGACCAGTATCAAACGCGCCGATAAGAACCTAAAGTCTTTGAACCCTTTGATCTATACCCCAGCTCTAAAAGAGCTACAAGAATCGACAGAGGGCCTTTTTGCCTGTGCCAAATCCAGTGGTGCTGGAGGAGGCGACTGTGGAATCGCCCTTAGTTTTGATCCAGTTGAGACTCAGACCTTGATAGACCGCTGGAAGAAAAAGAATATTGAAGTCATTTACCAAGAAAGGATGGGAGATTCGTGAGCGAAAATCGAAAAGACCAGCATATTCGTTATGCCTTGGAGCAAAGCTCCTCCTATAATAGCTTTGATGAGATCGAGCTGATTCACCGATCCCTCCCCCTTGTGGATCTAGCGGAGATTGATTTGACAACCCATTTCGCAGGGCGTGATTGGGAGTTTCCTTTTTACATCAATGCCATGACAGGCGGGAGTAAACGAGCCAAAGAGATCAATCAAAAGTTGGCAGCAGTAGCCGAAGCCTGTGGGCTTCTCTTTGTGACTGGCTCTTACAGCGCAGGGCTGAAGGATCCGAACGATCAATCGTATGCGGTCAAAAAAGACCATCCTCATCTTCTTTTAGCGACCAACATTGGCATCGATAAAGAGCCAGATTTGGGCTTGCGAACAGTGGAAGAGCTACAACCCCTCTTTCTTCAAGTCCATGTGAATTTGATGCAAGAGTTGCTCATGCCTGAAGGGGAGCGGAGTTTCCACACTTGGAAAGACCATCTCAAGAGCTATGGGCAGGGCTTTCCAGTACCTGTAGTCCTGAAGGAAGTCGGCTTTGGTATGGATCCCAAAACAGTTCAGGCTGCGCTAGATGCTGGGATCAAAACCGTCGATATTTCTGGTCGTGGTGGAACTAGTTTTGCCTATATTGAGAATCGTCGTGGTGGCAATCGCGCTTATCTGGATGATTGGGGACAATCAACTGCGCAGTGTCTCTTACAGTTACAGGATCAGATGGATCAGGTTGAGGTCCTCGCAAGTGGGGGCATCCGTCATCCTCTTGATATGGTCAAGGCCTTGGTCCTTGGAGCACGTGGCGTAGGACTTTCCCGCGTTTTTCTTGAGATGGTAGAGACTAAGAGTATTGAAGAAGTAATCGCCATTGTCCAAGGCTGGAAAGAAGACCTCAGATTGCTCCTTTGTGCGCTCGGTTGTCAGAACCTGAAAGAGGTCCGTGAAGTCGACTATCTCCTCTATGGAAAATTATGGCAAGCTCAGCAACAGAAAAAATGAAGAAAAATCATTTTAGAAACTTTCCTTAGGTGAGTACGGACGTCAGCGAACTTCTACGAAGTTCCATGACTAATTATTGAGCCTAAGGTCTCAATAATTCCGAGTGCCTGAAACTGAGTCGTTTCAGGCACTTTTCTCACGGCGGAAAGTTTAAGTGCACCCTGCAATGACCTTAATAGACTACCTCATTTTATTTGTTTAGCATCACTTAGGTCATTTTATGTAAAAAATATGCCTGAACAATCAAATTCTATGATGTCTAACCTCATCTTAGGAAAGTATCTTAGAATATTTTATCTTCCATCTGTTTTCTGATATAATATGAAAGAATGAAATGGTAGGGAACGGAACACTCATCCTTGGATTCGTGTGGCAGACCCTTCCCTTATATACAGGAGTTTTACATGAAAAAACAAGCTTTTAGTTCTGAAAAGTATTTGAACTTGCAACGTGACCACATTATTGAGAGGATCAACCAATTCGATGGCAAGCTCTACCTTGAATTTGGTGGTAAGATGTTAGAAGACTTCCACGCTGCTCGTGTCCTCCCTGGATACGAACCAGACAATAAGATCAAGTTGCTCCAAGAATTGCGCGACCAGGTGGAAATTGTCATTGCCATCAACGCCAACAACATTGAGCACTCAAAAGCCCGTGGAGATCTAGGAATTTCTTATGACCAAGAAGTACTGCGCTTGATCGACAAATTCAATGAACTCGGCATCTATGTTGGATCCGTTGTCATCACCCAATATGCTGGACAAGCTGCAGCAGACGCCTTTCGCAAACAACTGGACAAGAGCGGGATCGCCTCTTATCTCCACTATCCGATCAAGGGCTATCCGACTGATATGGACCACATCATCTCTCCTGAAGGAATGGGGAAAAACGACTACATCAAAACTAGTCGCAATTTGGTCGTTGTGACGGCTCCTGGACCTGGTTCTGGTAAGCTGGCAACTTGTATGTCCAATATGTACCATGACCAATTAAATGGGATCAAATCAGGTTATGCTAAGTTTGAAACCTTCCCAGTATGGAATCTTCCTTTGCACCACCCAGTCAACTTGGCTTATGAAGCAGCGACTGCAGATCTAGACGATGTCAATATGATCGATCCTTTCCACCTCCAAACCTACGGGGAAACAACGGTCAATTACAACCGCGATATCGAAATCTTCCCTGTCTTGAAGCGCATGTTGGAACGCATCTTAGGAACCTCTCCTTATGCTTCTCCAACAGACATGGGCGTCAACATGGTTGGCTTTGCCATTGTGGACAATGACGCTGCGATTGAAGCTTCCCAACAAGAAATCATCCGTCGCTATTACCAAACCATCTTGGATGTCAAAGCAGAGCGTGTCGGTGAAGGAGCTGTCAAGAAGATTGAGCTCTTGATGAATGATTTGGGCATTACTCCAAATGACCGGAAAGTGACCGTTCTTGCCCGCCAAAAAGAAGAAGAAACAGGGGAGCCAGCCTTGGCCCTTGAATTGCCAAACGGCGAGATGGTAACCGGAAAAACCTCTGATCTCTTTGGTCCAACGGCAGCCCTCTTGATCAATGCGATCAAAAAATTGGCGCATATTGATAAAGAAACCAAATTAATCGAGCCAGAATATGTCCAACCTATCCAAGGTCTGAAGATTAATCATTTGGGTAGCCGCAATCCTCGTCTTCACTCGAACGAGATCCTCATCGCCCTAGCCATTACAGCCATGAGCAACGAAGATGCTAAGCTTGCTATGCAAGAATTAGGCAAGTTGAAAGGCAGCGAAGCCCACTCAACCGTGATGCTGACAGACGAAGACAAGAATGTCCTTCGCAAGCTCGGTATCAACGTCACCATGGACCCTGTCTACCAATACGATCGCTTGTATCGTAAATAAACTGAGACAAACAAAAACAATCCCTATTCGAGGGATTGTTTTTTTATAATGCAAAGAAGAAAGATTATTTGACGGCATCCCATAATTGGCGAATGGGCTTTCTTTGAACAGGGTCCACAAAATGAGGAGCAATTTCATTCAAAGATTCTAGGACAAAGGCACGTTCTGCCACATAAGGATGTGGCAAGATCAAGCTCGGACTGTAACAAATGGTGTCCTCCATATAGAGCAGATCTAGATCGATCACACGTGGCCCCCACTTGACCTCACGGACACGCCCCATTTCCTGCTCAATGGCAAGTAAGGTCTCTAGTAAATCCTCTGGGGTCATCCAGGTTTCAACCTCTGCCACCTGATTCAAAAAGGTGTCCTGCTCCACTCCTCCCCAAGGTTCTGTTTCAATCCTTGTGGATGTCTGAAGAAGGCGAATGCCTCGATCCTTGAGTTTTTCTAGCGCCGTCTCTAGTTGCAGTTGTTTATCTCCCATATTGGTGCCAAGGCCAATAAAGGCCCGTTTTTTCTCCCGTTCGATTGTCACCGAACAAGTCTCGAGTGGCAAGGCAACAGGAGCCCAAGGTTTTTTCAACTCCAGACGAACTTTGTCTACGAAGGCATAGCTTTCGAAAATCTTTTGAACCAATTGAAAGGCCACCGTTTCAATCAGATCGATCTTTTCTGCCTGCATCCACTCGGTCAACTGTTCCGCCAAGATCCCATAATGGATCGAAGCTTCTAAATCACCTGTGCGGGCAGCACGGGTCATCTCATAATCTACCCATAGGTCTAGGACAAAGCGTTGTCCTAATTCTTTTTCTGCTGGAAAAACACCGTGATAGGCGTATACCTCTAAGTCCTTGATCCGTAATTGATCCACTATCTTCACCTCTTATAGCCAGCCATTAGTGGCCCATGAGTTTATAGGCTTCATTTTTTAAGTCTTTATCTGTCGCAAGCAGTCCACGCGCAGCAGTTGTCACTGTAGCGGTCCCAGGTTTACGGACACCACGCATGTTCATACACATATGCTCTGCTTCTACCCAGACAAGTGCTCCTTGCGCTCCAAGATATTCCATCAAGGCATCTGCGATTTCTACCGTCAAACGTTCCTGAATCTGTGGTTTTTTAGCGTAAACTTCAACCGTACGAGCCAGTTTGGAAAGCCCAGCCACACGGC
>SKEE01002382.1_pt1 | contig 12913 bp, 5 predicted proteins | sample 4826661 | NCBI WGS metagenome assembly SKEE01 (sample SAMN11008817, study PRJNA524170) | human gut metagenome | biome: Human fecal sample; material: Feces; isolation source: fecal sample from pouch patient p20 | host: Homo sapiens | place: Israel: Tel-Aviv | collected 2016-11-14
CTGTAGTGATTCCGGACTGTTCATCCTGAGTTTTTTTACTTCATCTTTTGTCATGGAACTTTCCTTTCTACCTCATTCCTGATTTCAAAACATTCTTTCATTCAGAGACCTGTTACTCTACCCCCAACGCCTTAAACACCGCATCTTCCGCACTGCTGTAGAAAATCAGATTAAAACTCCCCACCAGCTCCGGCGGCACAGTGCCAAGGTCTGCTGCACTGGTAATCGGAAGCAGCACTTTCTTTGCTCCGCTATCGAGACACACCTGCAAACTATTGGCAAGCTCGTCCACTTTCAGAATCGTGCCGCTAATACTGATTTCTCCCAGCACGGCAAGTGTACTGACCGTAGGCCGTCCAAGAGCGATGCTGCATAGTGCAATCAATGTAGGCAATGCCAGCTTTCCGGTCATGCCAATGCCCTGCAAATCCTGATAGTTGATGATGTAATCCCGCATCGTAGTACTGATGCTGCCACTGATGCGATTTCCGTTAGCTTTCAGGAAATTGAACGCCGTATTCGTGGATTCCTTGCAGTCACGGTCGCTGCCAAGGCCAGTACGTTCAAATTTTCCGTTGCCGGGCAGCATCTGGCTTTCGAGGCGGAATACACCGATCATACCAGACTTGCCCTGACTTACGGTATATACCTGTCCAGGATTGCAGATACCATCAGGAATGAGTTTGCCGCCGCCCTGCTCTGGCACGGAAACAAATTTTTCTTCAAAGGTATCAAGATCAATATAGCTGAAGTTCACATCATAGAATTCCATTCCACCCAGTTTTTTCAGCTGCTCCTTGACGCGACGGCGCATTTCCAGCGCAAATACAAGAATTTCTTCAATCTGTTCCTTCGTGAACTCCCCATCCGGATATAGCAATTTCACATAGCCGCCTACGATCTTGCGGACAGCAATCGTATCGCGCTGGTTCAGGTTCTTTCCAAGGCGGAAATACTTATCCAACGCATCACCATACTGTTCTTTCCGCAGTTCTCGGATAAACTCTGCCAAGTAATCCGTGATAAAGCCGTAATCATTGGTAAAATGCTCCGGACGGAACTTCGGAATCTCCCAGCCTGGAATGTAGCAATGCAGACGGTCAAGAAAGGCGGTGTCCGTTCCCATCTCCGGCGGGAACGGGTCAAACAGAGAGGAAGTCTTAAGCAACACATCCACGCTCTGATTGATGTTTCCTACAAAGACCATAGAAGCCGATGCTGCCTTTTCCTCTTTGCCGCGGGCAAAGGAGCCGGAAGCCATATAGTCTTTCATAATTTGAATGCCGTCTTTGTCCTTAAACTTGATTCCGGCAACCTCATCAAAGGCAACGCAGTCCCATAAGCCTACCAAACCTACGGTTTTGCGCCCCATATTGTAAAACAAATTTGCAACGGTCGTCTGACCACCGGATACCAGGATACTGTTCGGGCTGATTTCTTTATAGATATGGGACTTGCCTGTGCTGCGCGGCCCCAATTCACAGAGATTGAAGTTGTTCTCCACCAACGGCAGCATACGCGCAAGCAGCAGCCACTTTTCCCGATTGTTCAACTGTTCTGGCTCATATCCGCAGGAACGCAGCATAACATCCATCCACTCTTCCTGTGTGAATGCCTTGCGTCCCTCTCGAACTTCTTCAATGTCGACATGGGGCATCTGAATCGGAGTCAGCTTATGGATGCTGATGGGAGAGATGTCCTTCTGCTTTTTCTGTTTAGAGGAAATCGGCTGTCCATCTATATCCGTGATTCCAAAGCTGCTGTCTCCCTCAGACTCATATTCCAGCTGCACGATGCACCAGATACCGCCGCAAAGCAGCCGGTCATATTTTTCCGGATAATCATCCGTAATCGGCACATTGGTGAGACCAAGGTTAGAGAACTCTGCAAAAAAGCAATCCTTTTTGATGTCCAGATGCACGGTCACCATATCAATAATGGTATGGTGACCGTTCTTGCGCAGTTGTGAGAGAATTTTCTGAGCCTCATCCGAGCGGACAAAATTATCTGCCAGAATTCGTTTTACATTCTGAACGCCCTGCTCAATGATTGTCTCATCGTCTGAACTACAATACTGACCCAGCAGGAACTCCAGCACATAGACCGGAACATTCGCTCCTTCTTTTATTTTCTTTGTCAGGTCTTTGCGGACGATCCGACCGTCAAAGTTGCTGCGCAGCTTCCGGCGCAGTTCTTCACGGGTATCATCTGCCGCCATATCCATCATTTCCATACGGAATTCCTGCCTCCTCTATATCAGAATCCGAATCCAAAGTCATCTGCAAAGGCAATGTCCATGATGACAGGCTGCCTCCACTGCTCCAGACCGCTTTCTTCGTCGTAAACCACAAGGTAATACTGCTTGTCCTTGTCATATTTCTTATTCTTGAATGTGAACCGCATCCGGAAGATACGCTTCTGCGCATTTTCCTCACGACTGTCCGCCACATAACTGTTTTCGTTCGAGATTTTCTCATTGTCTTCCGAGAGGAAGAAAATGCGGTATTTTGCAGCTTTTACAGTATCGCTAACGGCATCCGACTGAATAAAGTCCATGGACGTGATCAGGTTCGTAATCTTATGGACAATGCTGACCAGAGCAATCTCTGCATTCTTTGTTTCCATGTGACCGCGCTCCATCTTAAACTCCAGCACCGGCACCAGCATTTCCTGCGGTGAGGAACCGCCATGCACATAGTTAGCACCGCCTCCGGCCACCTTAAAAACATTGCTGCTGACAGGATAGGACACCACCTTGCTGTCCTCGTTCCCCAGAATGCGTCCCATGCTCATATGGTCGATGCCATCATCTTCCAGTGTCGCCTTGGACACAATAAATCTGCGATTGACAAATGCTTTGTCCGCACTTTTCCCGGAAATCTTGTCACTTTCTGTCAGCTTATCACGCTTGTAAATAAAGCCATGATCGGCAGTGACGATAAAATGATAGGTGTTGCCGCTGACGGAGATTCGATGAATCAAATCCACAATTTCCTGAACGGCTTCCTCACACGCATGAAACACCTCATCCTCGGTATTTGCCTTGTCTCCACGCGCGTCGATCTGATTATGGTATACATAGATGATCTGACGTTTTGTCAGCACATCTCGCAGCTCTGCCACTTTCAGATTTTTGATATCATCGAACTGTACACAGACACTATCCGGGTTATAGCTTTGCAGCACCTGCTGCCGACCTGCCAGATTATCGCAAAGGATACCATCTGCCAGTACCTGAAAATCATCCGTCATTTCCAGTGTCTTATGTGGCAAAAGTGCTGCCATACCGAGCCTCGTATAAGACGGAAGAACACTCAACTGTACAGAAAGTTTTGCCGTGCATTTCGGGTCATCCTGCATTCGGGCAAACAATTCCTGTCCGACCTCGTAACGCATGGCATCCGAAATGATGACCACGGTGCGTTCCTTGGTATAGCGCAGGTTGGCATTGTAAAACTCCCGCTGCAACGGAATTGCCGAAAATGCGGCATCCTGCTGGATTCCAGCATTCCATGCTGGGAGCAGACAAGCCAGATATTCGTTCGTGTAGATATTTTCCACCAGCTCCCGAAGCGACTCAAAGCTTTCCGTGCTCTCCAGCTGGTCGTAATAATAGTAGAATTTCCGATACTGCTGATCCATATTGTAATCCGCAGCAAGATATCGGTCGATGATTGGCTTTAAGCCATCTGCGGCATGGTAATCCGCTTCCTTCACCATGCTGTATGCACTGGAAAGCATCTGATAGGTTTTCCCGGTCTTTCTGCCAAAGTGCATTTTAGCCCGTTTTTCACAGAGTTCCGGAATGGTAAATCCGTTTACGATTGCACCGATATCTTCCGAAACAAGTCTGCCAATGAGCCACTTTACCAGCACCTGATCCACGGCAAGGAAAGTGTCGCACTCCACCAAATCGTCCACTCGCATTCCTGCAAATGCCGAAAGAACATTCAGCCCTTTGGCAACGTGCGTCGACAGAGCGTCGTATTTGTCCCGGTACAGGACGCTGTTCATCAGGCTATCGAGAAATGCGATGATATTGCCGGACTTGTAGGAGACAAAGCTCTTCCATGCTGCCGGAAGCTCTGCCTGCACATATCGCCCAGTATAAGTAACGAACAATGTTACCAGCAGCCGTTCCAAACTCGGTTTTGTATCGGTGTATCCGAAATGCTGCTCACAGAGCTGCCAGAATGCAGACAGCAGGTCGTATTTTTCAAACTCCTGCAAGAAAGCATTGTCCACCAGCTCGCCATCTGTCAACACGATGCGCACGACTTCCTCAAAAGAGCAGGTACGCGCCTTGCAGACTGCACTTAGCAGACCGACAAGGATATTTTCTTCATTGAAGTTTTCGATTTCCAAATCATAGAACCGCTGAGTGCGCTCTTTGTTGGCGAAAAACTTGATGTGCTTCTCAATAACCGGCTTGTACTTTTCCTCAATACCCAGGTCAACCGACAGCAAGGAGGCTCGGTCAGCAAAGAACCGTCTGGAATACAGCATTGTGTCTTCCAGATGGTTGTCCCTTACATCCGGTTTAGGAAACGGTGCATAGATCAGATAATTCGTGGTCTTATCCACACGCTCAAGAAAATACTTTGTATAGAACTGGTTATCCGGCTGGAGATGGTAGATCTTCGCATTCTGAAGCTCCACCGTCTCCATATCCTCGGCAAATTCCGCCTTGTCATCGTACCAGAAAACCAGTTTCCGGGTCTCCCCGGTAAATTCCGCATTCAGGCGGTCTATAATTTGTTTCAGGTTCAATTCTGCCATATCATTGTCCTTTTTTCCTGTGATTGGTCTTTATCTCTTACAAGAGAACTCAGCAATAGCTTCATCTTTTTCCGGTAGAACTTTGTTCTTTTGATGTACCGTGGAATCGTCATGTGATACGCCTGCATAAATTCCAGTATCCATGCCAGATCATAGGATTTCTCGGTTGACCAGTCACGATATTTTCTATGACAGACAAGCCAGACACCAATGATATTGTAATCCAACGCATCTTCATCGGTTTCATCTTGAATACAATGACCGCAGAGGAAGCGGTATGCCACCGGATCATGGGCATATGTACGTTCAAAACGCTGCCATGCCGCCGCGACATCATCCTTTGTCCAGTGATTTTGCATTTTCCCACTCCCTCCGGTCATTTTTCTTATTTCTTTTCTTTCACCATGATATTCTTACTGTCTGCCAGCACCTCATAGAACTTGCCGTCCTGGGCGGTCTGGAGCTTACGGTAGTTGACCTTTACGCCGTCATCAAGGTCAAGCTCGATACGGGAAAGTGCCAGATGGCTGATCTTCTCATCGTATTCCCGGCATTCCTTCAGCTGCTTGGCAAGTTTATCCTTGCGCTTGGAGGCTGCTGCCACCTCGCGGGCATTCCCGCTGTGATCCATCATATCCTGCATCCGGTTAATCTCGGATTCGTACACGCGCTGCATTTTGTGCAGGTAGTCGATACGCAGGTTGCCGATGGTATCCGGCGTATAGCGGTGCAGGTAAACCAGTGCCTTAAAGCCGTTCTGCTTGCCACTGTCAAACAGCCAGTAGATCGGACGCTTGCCGGAACCGGTAACAGAATAGGTCTGGCAGTGATCCTTGAAGAAATCGTTCAGGAAGTAGTTACGGATAATCTCCCGGCTGGTGCTGCCCTTATTGCCAAGGGCTTTTGCGATATAATCGAGGTTTTCTTCCAGCGTATCTGCACCATACACCGCTTTCAGCCATGCACACAGGCGCGATACGATATCATCGTCCAGATATTCTTCATCGGTGATAGGGATAACATTATCTTCGTCCGGAATATAGCTCTGGTATTTGCTGCTATCCCACTCGCCGCCTGCATAGGCCAATCCTTCTACATCCAGCGAGTAGCGGCCAAACATGCAGCCCACGGCGTAGCTGAGCAGACTCTTGATATCCCGCTGCAAGTCGGCCTTACGCACCGTCACATCTTTATCTTCCACTTCCGGGGTCAGCTCGTCCTGTAAGCCGTAAATGTCAATAAAAATGCGGTTCAGCTCTTCCTCGTTGGTTTTTAGCTGGTTAAAGCGGTCTTCACATTCTGACTGCCACAGGGTAAAGGCTTCGTAAATCGTGGAAACGTTGCGGAGTAATGGGTGCTTCTTAAAGTCCCAAGAGACTTCAAAAGAATCCCAATCGGCTTTGCTTTGCTCTTCTGCATCAATTCCCAAGTCAATAATAACATCATCGTTTTTAGTGGAAATATATGGAAGTTTTTCAATGTTCCCGTTATTGTAGTCTAAGGTTGGGGATAAAATTCCCAAAAAATGTTGTGCTACGCAAGAATTCAAATATGATAGAATCAAAAAAACATTCGTTTCATCACGCATAAATGCTTTAGAGCCCTTACTATCAAAAATGTATCCCGGTTCCGAATAACGCATTGATATGTTACCAGAGCTTAATGCAGACCAAGAAATTCCCTCTGCAAAATATTTATCTTCACTTCTCAGTTCCTTGCTGTAGCTTCCATAATTTTCCGTTACGCATTTCTTCATTTCCTCGCCGTCGTTAAACCAATTAACAACATACGAATTGTTACCATACCATCTTCTAAACTCTCCACCTTTATTATAAGGAAACCATTTCTTTTGACTTACTTTTGCCTGCTCAGCCGATTTAGACGAGAATCCAATCTTTTCAAAGCTGCATTCCGGCCAAAATCGTAGAAACCTATTATTATCTGTAGTAGACATACCATTTCGCGCATCAATATGGCTTCTCAAGCAATCCTCTGAAAACAATTTGAACACGTGAGAACTTGTCCAGTATGCAATAGGGCTTCCAGCGATATTTTTGAAATCTGCTTGGTTAGCAGTATACAGCGTATCTTTTTTTATAAATAATTCTTCTTTTCCTTTTGGTGTAGTTGCACTGATTAACCGACAATAACTACTATTATACTCTGGCACATAACTTTCTCTCTGTACAAATGCCACAGTCTGAACAACTTCACCACCAATTTCTTCAAACGCACGAGCTCCCAAATGCGCCATATTAACTATATCCATCTGAAGCATCTTCTTGCGCAATTTCTCAAATGTTGCTAGGAACATCCAAGAATGTTGTGTTATCATTGCTTGAAATCCATTGGCTACGATCATTTCCTTGCAATGTTCAATAAAAACAGCGTATAGGTCAGCTTTGCTGTCCACATAATTGTCTTTCAGAAAAGCATTTACTCTTTTATCCAATTTGCTGGTTCCAGCATAGGGCGGATTCGTGCAGGTAACCCAATACTTCCGTGCCATCGTCTCACCGATATCAATGAGTCGGTTCAGCTGCTCGGCGGTATCTTCCACGCCCACGCTGTCCATGCTGATCTGACCGTCGGTATCTTCCGCTGCCACAAACCGACGCAGCAAATCCCAGTTATAGCTCTCCACATTCAGGATAGAGCCGTATTCCTTGGCATCGGTCAGGGTGTCCAGCAAACCTTCCAGCTGCATTTTGGCCGCGTTCTTCTCGATATCGTCCATTCCTGCGCCGAAATATTTCAGGTGTGCACGGTTGATGCTGTTGCTCTCCTGAATGGCATAGACATGGCAGGTGTTCTCACCGTTTAAGATACGGCGGTTGTACTGCCGTGCTTTCATCATCACGGCAAAGTACGCCAACTGATAGGCACGATCATCAATATCCAGACCGTAGATGTTATGTTCCAGAATGCTCTTTGCAGCATCACGCTGGCTGTAGCCGGCACTCTCGTAAATCTGCATCAGCACATCAAAAGCATATACCAGGATATGACCGGAACCCATGCAGGGGTCAATGAGCTTGATATCTTCTGGGTTCAGGGCAGCGTACTCTTTGCGAATTTCTGCCAGTTTTACCTGCACCTCCGGCTCCTGCTGTGCTTCTTCCAGATAGTATTTCCAGTTTTCTTTCAGGTCGCATTCCGGGTGTCCTTCCACCCACAGACGGCCAAGGCTGTTTTCCACCATGTAACGAACGATCCAGTCCGGGGTAAACAGCTGGGTCACGGCAGGGATTTCCTCTTTGGTGATCTTGCCGCTTTTGGCAAAGGCAGCGGCCTTCGGCTCAGTATTGTAATACTGGTACAGCCATCCAATGATTTCCACCTGTCCAGTTGGATTGCCTTCTTCATCCAGCGTGGATACATTAAAATCCGCTTCAGGAATGCCTGTCTCTGGATTTACCAGCATATAGATGACATCATCTTTATTCGTGTAAGAAATGCCAAACAGCAATTCCATATAATCAGAATCTGCTTCAAACAATCCCGGCAGAATATCATGCAATTGATGACACTGTTTCAGGAACAATTTACCGAACATTTTATCTGTATCTTCAGATGTACCACTCATTTTCCAATTGATGATCTCTTCTTTTTCCCGTACAGTCAGGTCTAAATCAACATCCGGTGCCTGTGTCACAAGATCCGGCTCCATCTTTCCATCTTTTTCGGAAGAAAGTACACGAACTCTATTTGGAAGATAATCATTCACTTCCATAAATCTAATGGCACAAATTCGATTAAACCAAGTATATGCTACTTCTTCTACTACTGCTTCAAAGCCTCGAGATTTAATTTGTAGTTCCAACTGTTTTCTCTGATTACATTGTTCTCTAATCAGTGTGACCTCTCTACCAGAAGTTGATAGATAGACTTCAAAATCCACTCCTTTTGTAATTGGTTCACTGCATGATTTCTCAGTAATCCCTATCATACCAGCTTTATCTATAACAGAACGAATCAACTTCTGTCTTGCTTCTATGGCAAATTTCTTTATCGCATTCTTGTTCATGTACTGTTTCCTCCCACTGGAATAATTAGCTTAATGTAATAATCGTATTCTCATCCAGCTCGTTTAATAATTTTCGCTTCATCTCTGCCAGGAACTTGTCAATATCCTGCTCATTTTCGATCGAATAGGTTCTCGCACCTGCCACGTTACTAATGGATACATTCTTGCGTTTCTTTGGCTTTGGCTGCACTGGCGGTGTTACCGGCTTCGGCGGCTCTGTATGACCTCCACCTGTTGGTGGTGTTACCGGAGTTACAGGCGGTACCGGTTTCGGACGATGTGCCTCCTCGTATTCTGTGATCTCATCCATGCAGCGAAGCTTCAATGTATCACTTTCTAGTCTGATATTCTTCACCGCCGCAATCTCATGAGATGTATCCAGTTTCTGTTTCAGTTCTGCAAAGGCATTTACAAACTTGTCCCTGAATACGGATGCAAACTCCTTCTCATCCAGTGTATGTAACACTTTTTCCAGATCATCATCCACGATCGGACGCATCTCTTCTGCTTCTTTTTCCAGTAAGGCTCCATACTGCTGTACGAATTTCACAGACATATCTGGCAGTTTCTGGATCTGTCCAAATGGATTTTTTGCTGTCACAATAGCTTCCATCTGGGCAACATTATCCATGATTTCCTGTTCACGGACATAGGTCTTACTGTTTTCAAACATCTGGATCTGTTCCAGTGCTTTTTCAAAAATCTTTTTCTGACCGCCTTTAAAGAAGTCAAATACCGGTGCAGTATCATCTGCATCGTCTAACAGATCATCTCGCTTTTTATCTACTGTTTTAAAGAACTCTACCGGCTCTTTGATAGCCAAAAGTTCTTCCAGATTCTTCTTCGCCTGTTCCATTAAGGATTTGCATGGCAGCTTCGGATTTACACGATATTCAATCATGATTTCACCAAATGTTTCCAGCTTATCCTGTGCTTTATTCTTAAAGTTTCTCATAATAGTATCGTCATCATCACTGGATACGGAGAAACCAAAATAATCTTTCAATACCTCTTTTACAGAACGGATCTGTCCGTCTGTTGCTCTTTCCCTGATGTCAATCAGCAGTTTCTCGACAAATTCACGTTTTGTCAGGTAACGTACCAGTTCATCTTTTGTATTGGACAACATGGATAAACTCTGACTGTTATAGGTCAGGGATACTCTTCCCATCTTAAAGAGCATGGCAACCAGCCACTGTACGTCTTTCGGATCAAAACCATAAGGAGCTGCCCCGAATTTGTCCTGCAGAGATTTCAGGGAAGTTTTCATATGTCTTGCATTATTAAGACCGATGACCTGAATCACTTCTTCCAGTGCTAATTTATTTGGTGTTGTATCACTGGTTCCAAGGAAAGAAAGCTGTCCATCGTTGCCATTGAATACTGCAGCAATATCAGAAAGCTCCGGAGCTGTTTCCATATAGGTCAGCTTGTTATACTGCATGGCTACTAACTTGCCAAGTGCTTCATTGATACGACTTGCCGGTTCTTTGGCTGAGATATTTGCTTTATCTCCGTTCACATAGATATCTGCATGTTTCAGTGCATCCTCAATAAAGATACGGATACGGTCTTTCTTTTCAATACGTTCATCTTCTTTTGCACGACGGATGCTGTCAAAACTTCCTCTTGCACCAGAAGCATTTTTATTCAAAAACTTATAAATTTTAATGGAGTCGGTAATCTCATCCAGGAAGGTACTATCATTCGGTAATTTTACAATCACACTATGTTCCTGTGCGGAAAGCATACGCAGGGCAGAATCCGGATAATCTTCCCCATATGGTGTGATGATGGATACTCCGATATCATTGGACTGATTTCCCTTAAAATAACGATCATCTACCTTCTGGTTGAATGGGAATAAATAACGGCTGCTGTAACGATATTTTTTATCAGTAAAGATTTCCTCGAAGATTACAGTAGAAGCCTCTCCGATAATCTCCCCCATTTCTACTGATTCGTTATTGATGGCATTATTGATTTCCTGCTCTTCATTGGTCAGGAAGATATAGATTTCTCCATTCTTCTGTACCAGTGTCTCTCGGATCAGTTTCTTTAAGGATTCTTCGATTTTACCACGGATTTCAATACGGTCATCATCTATATTAGAGATCATCAGTGTGGTCAAGTTATCTACGTTTGCCTTGATCTCTTTGACGTATTTAATCATAAACAGCACTTTCAGCAATTCTACATCGAACTCGTCCAGTCTACTATTGTCCTCTGCATCGGTAATGACCTGGCTATGCTGATGATCAATGAATTTATGCAGTGGATCATAGAAATAGCTAAATGGTACCAGTACACCTTCCTGGCTGTCTTTTAACCGGATGGCAGATTCCTGGAACAGTGCCAGCATAGAACGGGACTGGTCAGATAAATGCTTTCCACTGGCTCCATGAGTACGTACCGCTGTCAGTACCTGTCCAAGTAAGTTGAACTGGTATGGAATAAACGGATAACAGTCTGCAAAATCCGTCTTGTCTATATATAATTTCTTATCTGCTGTATCTGCTGTAAATGTGATCAAATTCTTGATAATGGATTCTTTCTGCTCATATAACAGCTTCAATGCAGACTCTGCAATCTCATTTTTCTCCAGAATACGTTTCCGGATGACTTCATCTACATTGGATGCAGACAGGGATAATCTGGTATCAAAACGTCCCTGAATCTTGGAGAAGTCATTGCCTTTTGTCTTTGTGATAGAATCAATATCTTCCTGGCTGGTAACGATGACCCATGCTTTTCCTCTGCAGGCAGTTCCCAGATCTTCTACGATGGTCTGCAGATTCAGCATTAACTGAGTGTCGTCAGCAATGTACTGTCCGATCTCATCCACAAGGAAGATTACATGATGGTTTGGTCCTTTTTTCTCGCAATACTCTTTGACCAGAGATACAAACTTCTCAATACTGAGGTCATAACTTCCCTTGGCATTCTTACACCAGTTGCGGGCAGCCTCCTCACTCATGAAATCCATAGTCACGATCGTCTTTACGATTTTATCCTGGATAACTGCAAAGGCCTGTCTCTTTTTCTCCCACGGTGCACCCGCAATCTCTTCAAATTTCTCTTTGAACTCTTCAAATCTGCCTTCGTTGTCCAGCTGGCGTTCAAATTCTGCAAGATATGGAATTGATCCGCAGTATCCCTGCATCTCATTGAATACCTTCATGAAAACTTCCACGATAGCTTCTTTCCCTGATCCAACCTTTGCAGATCCTTTGGAATCAATATTAAAGAGCATGACATCAGAAGAAATGGTTCCGGAATTGGTCATCTTGGCAATCAGCATCGGATCATCGATTTTCTTTCCATCTGTAAAGTACTCGATGGCTCTCTTTCCTTCTACCACACTGTTTTTTAACAGATAAGAAAGAATCTTTAAGAAGTGAGATTTACCACTTCCAAAGAAACCAGAGATCCAGACACCCATCTTGTCCGTATTGTTATTGATCCCTTTTTCATAGTTATCGAAAAAATCACGGAAATGTTTTAACAGTTCTTTTGTTACTACATATTCGTCCAATTCCTGATATACGTTTTCTTCATCAGACTGACCAACTTTGATTACGCCCTTAATATCACGGTCAATCTGTTTCTCAAACATCTCTTTAATCTGCATTTTTCTTCTCCTTTGTTTTACACAAGCCGGAATGCCCGGTAATAATTTCTGGAATCCATCGTTCCAAATAATTTCAGATCCTGTCCACTGTATTCTCCAGGATAAAACATCACAACCGGCACACTGTCCAGTACCTGATGTAAATTGTTCAAAATATTATGGCTTGCAATGATCGGATGGCATTTTCCAACTCCTGTCAGGAAAATCACGCTGTCTGTCAGATCCTCCTGTAAAATCTTTGAGATAATCAGGTTCAGTTCGTTCGTTTCATCCAGTCCCAATGTCTCTACCAGACTGTCTGCCATATCAAAAAATCCATTTTCTTTTTCCAGATCAAAGAAGGCTTCCAGATATCCTTCTTCCTCCAATACCTGAATCATCGTGTGAAACAGGTCAAATTCTATGATTTTAAAATCTTTATTGCCATTATTGATTCTGTCTTTTAAGTATGCGATATGATTGCGCACTTCCAGTTC
>SKEE01002397.1_pt1 | contig 12847 bp, 11 predicted proteins | sample 4826661 | NCBI WGS metagenome assembly SKEE01 (sample SAMN11008817, study PRJNA524170) | human gut metagenome | biome: Human fecal sample; material: Feces; isolation source: fecal sample from pouch patient p20 | host: Homo sapiens | place: Israel: Tel-Aviv | collected 2016-11-14
GGTACAAATATGCCGTGTTCATGGCCTGTACGAGATAACATGACGGATCACTTTTATGAGCAAAAAATTTGAAGGCAGCGTCGCGCCTCGCGAGCGTATTAATATATCGTATGTCCCAAAAACAGATGGCCAGACGGCTGAAGTGGAACTTCCGCTTAACATGCTCGTTGTCGGCGATACCGGAAATACGCAGGAAACATCCTCACTGGATGAACGTCAGGCAGTTTCCGTTAACAAGCACAATTTCGGTGCAGTGATGGCTGAAGCAGCCATTGGCCTCAATTTTACCGTCCCCGCCACGCTGAAGGGAAGCACAACGGACGATGAGCTGAATGTGGCGCTGAATATCAAGTCACTGGATGATTTTTCACCAGATAGCGTGGCCCGGCAGGTTCCGGAAGTGAATAAATTGCTGGAACTGCGTGAAGCACTGACTGCACTGAAGGGGCCGATGGGTAACCTTCCGGCATTCCGTACCCAGCTCCAGGCATTGCTGGAAAATGAAGAGTCCCGCGAGCAGTTGCTCAAAGAAATCGGTCTGGTGAGCAATAAATAACCACCACTATTTCATTAAACAGGGTTATCCAGGCATGACGGCACACAAAAATATCTCCGGGACATACCACCTCTCTGTTGCAGACATTCTGCAGGTGGTTTACCAGGTATGTTTCAGCCCGTCCGTTGAAATCAACCAGGATGGTGTGGCTGCGCTGATTACAACACTGGATCGCCGTATCAGTGATCTATTGGATGAGATTATCCATTTTTGTGAGTTTCAGCAGAGCGCGTCGCACTGGCAGCGCGTACTTCACTGACGGCGAAAAGCCGGTTTCAGAAACACAGCTAAAACAGAAGGATTTTCAGTATGTCTTTACAGGAAGAGGAACTCGTATCCAGTCATGCCGGGCAGCCTGAGCAGGCATCGTCGCTGCTTGATCAAATCATGGCACAGACCCGTATTCAGCCCGGTTCGGAAGGTTATGACGTTGCCCGCCAGGGTGTGACAGCCTTTATTGCCAGCATCCTGCAATCCACTGCATCTGCCGAACCGGTCAATAAACTGGCCGTGGACAGCATGATTGCAGATATTGATGAACGCATCAGCCGCCAGATGGATGTCATCATCCATGCGCCTGCCTTTCAGCAGGTCGAGTCGTTCTGGCGCTCACTGAAAACCATGGTGGATCGCGTTGATTTCCGTGAAAACATCAAGGTCAACGTGCTTCATGTCACCAAGCAGGAACTTCTGGAAGACTTTGAGTTTGCGCCAGAAATTATTCAGTCCGGATTTTATAAGCACGTTTATTCGTCCGGTTTCGGACAGTTTGGCGGTGAACCCATCGCTGCCGTGCTGGGCGCTTATGAGTTCAAAAATACCGCGCCTGACATGAAACTGCTGCAATACGTCAGTGCCGTGGGCGCAATGGCGCACGCACCGTTCCTGTCCTCCGTTTCCCCGGAGTTTATGGGGCTGAACTCGTGGACCGAACTGCCTAATATCAAAGATCTTTATGCCATCTTTGAAGGTCCGGCCTACACCAAATGGCGCGCCCTGCGTGACTCGGAAGATTCGCGCTATTTAGGGCTTACGGCACCCCGCTTCCTGCTTCGCCAGCCCTATTCACCAACAGATAACCCTGTTAAGAACTTTAACTATTACGAAGATGTCAGCCAGAACCACGAAGATTATCTGTGGGGTAATACGGCCTGGATGCTGGCATGCAATATCGCAGACAGTTTTGCCAAATACCGCTGGTGTCCAAACATTATCGGTCCGCAAAGCGGCGGCGCAGTGAAAGATCTGCCGGTGCATCTGTTCGAAACGATGGGGCAGATTCAGGCCAAAATCCCAACCGAGGTGCTGGTCACCGATCGCCGCGAATTTGAACTGGCTGAAGAGGGTTTTATCACCCTTACCATGCGTAAAGACTCTGATAATGCAGCCTTTTTCTCTGCAAACTCGGTACAAAAACCGAAGCACTTTCCGGGAAAAGATGCAGAAACCAACTATAAGCTGGGTACGCAGCTTCCTTATCTCTTCATCATCAATCGGTTAGCGCACTACATCAAGGTGTTGCAGCGTGAACAACTGGGGTCATGGAAAGAAAGGAGCGACTTAGAAAGAGAGCTTAATACCTGGATCCGTCAGTATGTTGCCGACCAGGAAAACCCGCCTGCAGACGTGCGCAGCCGCAAACCTCTGCGCGCTGCCAAAGTTGAGGTTATGGATGTAGAAGGCGAACCCGGCTGGTACCAGGTTGCGCTAAGCGTGAGACCTCATTTTAAATTTATGGGGGCAAATTTTGAGCTTTCCCTGGTTGGCCGGTTAGACAGGGAGTAACACACCATGATACCGGATCGGGAAAGAACCACAGGTTCTCTTTTTGAGCGTATGGAAGCCTCTTCGGCCAGAAACCGGCAGGGAGGCAGTATTCATTCGCTCAGGCAATCCATTCGCCAGAACCTACGAAACATTCTTAATACCCGGTCCGGTAGTTGCCGGGGTGCGCCTGAGCTGGGCATTGATGAACCGGAAGGGGCTGAAAACTTCCGCGAATCCATGAGTCGGGCCATCGAGCAATGTATAGAACGCTATGAACCCCGGATCTCACGCGCTGAAGTGCAGGCAGTGGTTTCATCCGCCTCCAGCCCGCTGGATATGACGTTTCATATTACAGCCTGGGTGACATTTAACGAAACGCATGAGGTGCTTGAATTTGATATGGCACCGAATGGCAGCCAGCATTACCGGGTGGACTGACAAATGGAATTTGAAGAACGCTATTTCCGGGAAGAACTCGATTACCTGCGCCAGCTTAGCAAGCTGCTGGCAACGGAAAAACCCCATCTGGCCCGCTTCCTGGCCGAAAAAGATGCGGATCCGGATATTGAACGCCTGCTGGAAGGGGTGGCTTTTCTTACCGGCAATCTCCGCCAGAAAATTGAGGATGAATTCCCAGAACTGACGCACGGGCTTATTAAGATGCTATGGCCTAATTACCTGCGTCCGGTTCCGGCAATGACCCTTATTGAATATACGCCGGATATGGATAAGTCTTCTGTACCGGTGTTAATCCCCCGTAATGAGCAGTTTACAACCAACGCCGGGGAAATCAGAGTTGATGAAGTGCTGCCCTCTGATGCTAAAAAGGAGGAGCCGCCTCCCTGTACCTTCACCCTCTGCCGGGATATCTGGCTGCTGCCCGTTCGCCTGGAGCAGATTGAAAACCGCAGTACGACCCGTAATGGTGTTATCAACATCACCTTTTCGGTCGCACCGGGAACGGACTTCCGCACGCTGGATCTGAACAAACTTCGCTTCTGGCTCGGCAATGACGACAACTATACCCGTGACCAGCTTTATTTATGGTTCTGTGAATACTTGCAGGGTGCCGACCTGACTGTGGGTGAACAGCATATTCGCCTGCCTGAGTTTATGCTGAAAGCTGTCGGTTTTGAGCCACAGGATGCCATGCTGCCCTGGCCGAAAAACGTCCACAGCGGCTACCGGATCCTTCAGGAGTATTTCTGTTACCCGGATGCGTTTCTCTTTTTTGATCTTTGTGGTTGTCCGGCGTTGCCTGACGGATTGCAGGCTGAATCCTTTACCCTGCAACTGCGTTTTTCGCGCCCATTGCCCGTGGACATCCGGTTGCGCCGCGACTCCCTGCGCCTGTATTGCGCACCTGCCATTAATTTATTTATCCACCATGCAGAAGCCATCACGCTGGACAACCGGCGGGCAGACTATCCGCTGGTTCCCAGCCGCCATTACCCACAACATTACGATGTATTTTCCGTTAACAGTGTGGTGAGCCAGGTCCAGGATATGTTCAGGAAAAAAGATCTGGGGCGTCCTGTTTCGACGCAGGCCGCGCGCCAGTGGCCAGCCTTTGAAAGTTTCAGCCATCAGATGGAATACAGCCGGAAGCGGGAAGTGGTGTACTGGCATCACCGGACCAAAACATCCCTGTTCCATCGCGGCTTTGATCATACCCTTGCCTTTATACATGCTGATGGCAGTTATCCGTCAGACGAATCTCTGCTCAGTAATGAAGTGGTTTCGGTATCGCTGACCTGTACCAACCGTGAGCTTCCGTCACAAATTCGTTCCGGCGATATCACCGGCACAACCGGTAAAAATGCGGCTGTTGCTTCATTTCGCAACATTACCCGCCCGACGCAACCGCTCTGGCCGGTCATTGATGGCAGCCTGCACTGGTCCCTGCTCTCCGCCATGAACCTGAATTATCTGTCATTACTGGATACGGACGCGCTGAAGCAGGTCATCGCCAACTTTGATCGCCACGCAATCCATCATCCGCAGACGGCGCGGCTGTCACAACAAAAGCTGGATGCCATTGAGCGTCTGGAGACTCGCCCTGTCGACCGCCTGTTTACGGGCATTCCCGTCCGGGGGCTGGCCTCCACGCTGTATCTGCACCCGGAGCCGTTTGTCTGTGAAGGGGAAATGTATCTGCTCGGTACGGTGCTTTCGCATTTTCTGTCGCTGTACGCCAGCGTTAACTCATTCCACATGCTGACCGTTGTGAACACAGAAAGCCAGGAGACATGGAAATGGACGGAAAGAACCGGGCAGCATCCTCTTATCTGAGTCCGGGAAATCCCCCGGCAGATAAAGAGCAGAATGATCCGCTGGCACAGGTTTTCCATAATGCCTGCTCTTACAATTTTTTTGCGATGGCGGAGCTGTTGCACCGCCTGGCAAAGGGTGAAAAGGGGACGCCAGAATTATCCCTGCGTGACGATCCGGCACAGGAAACCCTGCGTTTCAGCGCCGATGCCAGCCTTGCGCTTCCCGTGAGTGATATCAGTGCGCTGAAACGGGATACGTCAGGGGCATTCAGGATGACCACCACCTTTATGGGGTTACAGGGGAGCCAGTCGCCTCTCCCCGGTTATTACCTCGATCACCTGGCCTGGAAAGCGGTACATGAACAAAGTCCGGTAGGTGATTTTCTGGATATGTTCAGCCACCGCCTGACCCAGTTTGTCTGGCATATCTGGCGTAAGTACCGCTATCACATCAGTTTTCGTAACGGCGGTGTGGATGCGTTCTCGCAGCGCATGTACTCCCTTGTCGGGCTGGGCCACCGCCAGCTTCGCGATAAGCTGGCGATTAATCACAGCAAAATGCTGGCGTATTCCGGGATCCTGGCAAACCCGGGGCGATCCCCGGAAATTATCTGTGGCCTGGTGTCCCACTGCTTTGATTTGTCAGAAGTGACGCTGCAAAACTGGCAGCGTCGCAAGGTGGATATTGAACCGGATCAGCAAAATAGTCTGGGGAGCTATTCACTTAAAAATGGCGAAAAACTGGCGGGAAGATCGGTACTGGGCAACTTTGTTCTGGGTACACGGGTGCCCGATCTCAGCGGAAAATTCCAGCTCAGTATTACCAGCCTGACCCGAAAACAGTTCCTCTCTTTTCTGCCGTCCGGCGAAAACTTCCTGCCACTGACGATGTTTGTGTCCTTCATCCTGCGCGATCAGCTTGCCTGGGACTTACATCTGGGGCTGGCGCCGGAGCAGGTGGGCGCAATGCGCCTGGGCGATAACAAAAGTGCGCTGCTGGGCTGGACCAGCTTCCTCGGCACACCGGAAGAACGACCCTCAGTCACCATCAGGGTACGGTCGTAAATTATGATAATCACGGAGCAGAATATGCCGGAAGAGAAACTACAGACGCTTTCATTGCAGGTCATTAACGGCAGTGAGCTGGAAAGCGGACGGGCGGCGCGCTGTCTGTTCACACAGCAGGGAAATGTCGGCCATGGCCCCGAATGCCACTGGTCGGTACAGGATCGTCAGCAGAGCATTCCGGCCCAGGCTTTTACCGTTATCCTGCACGATGGCACATTTTGTCTGCGCCCGCAGACGGCACAACTGTGGCTGAATCAGGCAAAAGTCACAGCAACATCAGACCTAATACAGTTGCGCCAGGGCGATGAGATCCAGATCGGACGGCTGATGGTGAGGGTTCATCTGAACCGGGGAGATATTCCCCATTACGATGAGGAAATGGCCACTCCCGAAACCATCGTTACCAATCGCGATATGCTCACGGATACCCTGCTATCAACGGAGGGTACGCCACACTATCCGGGAATGACTCACCGGCACCAACTTGCAGACACCGTGGTAAACGGTTTTTCTACCGATCCACTCCAGGCACTTCAGTCCGAAAGCCTGATTACCACGGGCGATCCGCTTTCAGGCATTGCGGCTGTCCGGCCATCGGCACCGCTGTCCGATCCGGCAAGTAATGGGGGGATCAATACTCCGTTTATGGATCTGCCGCCCATTTATGCCAGCCCCGGCGATCGTAATGACGACGTCTCTGCGGCAGAAATGGCGCAACGCCACCTTGCGGTCACCCCCTTACTGCGCGGTCTTGGCGGCTCGCTTACCATGAGCAATTCCGACGATGCGGATGATTTTCTGGAGGAGGCCGGACGAACGTTACAGGCCGCAATAAAAGGTCTGCTCGATTTGCAGCAGCAGCGTAACAGCCTCTCAGACAAACATTTGCGCCCGCTGGAAGATAACCCGCTGCGCCTGAACATGGATTACGCCACCGCGCTCGACGTGATGTTTGCCGAAGGTAAAAGTCCGGTACATCTGGCGGCTCCCGCCGCTGTCAGTGAAAGCCTGCGTAATGTCCGCCACCACGAAGAAGCTAACCGGGCAGCGATTGTGGAGTCGCTTCGTGTCCTGCTGGATGCTTTCTCACCACAAAATCTGCTGCGCCGCTTTGTGCAGTACCGCCGCAGCCATGAACTGCGCCAGCCGCTGGATGATGCCGGAGCATGGCAAATGTACAGCCATTATTACGAAGAACTGGCCTCCGATCGCCAGCAGGGGTTTGAGATGCTGTTTAACGAGGTCTACGCCCAGGTCTATGACCGGGTGCTTCGTGAAAAACAGCGGGAGCCGGAAGCATGAACAGGAAGGCGTTTCTGGCCTGCGTGCTGATGTGCGTCATATTAACCGGCTGCGAAACGGCGAAAAAAATCAGCGAGGTGATCAAAAACCCGGATATCCAGGTCGGGAGCCTGAAGGAGCAACCTTCGGAAATAACCGTCACCCTGCTGACCGAACCGGACACCAATACCAATGCGGAAGGTGAATCAGCCGCCGTGGATGTGCAACTGGTGTACCTGACTGACGACTCAAAATTGCTGGCAGCCGACTATGACCAGATAGCCAGTACGCCGCTACCGGATGTGCTGGGTAAAAACTATATCGACCACCAGGATTTCAACCTGTTGCCGGACACCATCAAAACCCTGCCGCCGGTAAAGCTGGATGAGAAAACGCAGTTTATTGGTGTCGTGGCCTATTTCTCCGATGACCAGGCCACTGAATGGAAACAAATCGAGACGGTGGAAGGAACCGGCCACCATTACCGCCTGCTGGTGCATGTACGTCAAAGCAGCATCGAAATGAAAAAAGAGGATGAATAATTATGGCAACCACCCGCAACAAGGTGATGTGGCAGGAAGGGATGCTGATGCGCCCACACCATTTCCAGCAACAGCAGCGTTACAACGACTACCTGGATAACCAGCGTTTCCGGGCCATGAATGATTTATCCTGGGGATTTACCGAACTCACCCTCAACAATGAACTGCTGGCGCAGGGTAAGATCATGATTGACAGCGCGTCAGGCACACTGCCCGACGGCACCGTCTTTTCTATCCCCGACCAGGACGCACTGCCCGATCCGCTGCACCCGCAACATTTTCCGGACGAGAGAAGCCGCAATATCTACCTCGCTCTGCCGGTCGCCAGTGATGTGAGAAATGAAATCAGCGACGGGCGGCGAATCGGGCGTTACCGGCTGAATTATGCCGATGTCCGGGATTTGCATTCAGAAGAAGGTGACGCGCGAACACTGACGCTGGGACAACTGACGCCGCGCATTATGAGCGGTGCAGAAGATATGAGCGCCTATATTACGCTCCCGCTTTGCCGTATCAGCGATCGCCATGCCGACGGCTCCCTGACGCTGGATGACGATTTTATCCCCTCCTGCCAGAATATTCAGGTCAGTAAGAAACTGCGTGTTTATCTCAAAGAGGTACAGGGGGCCATTGGCGGACGGGCAAGCGATCTGGCAAACCGTATTGGCTCTCCGGCGCAGAGCGGCATCGCGGATGTGGCGGAATTTATGATGTTGCAGTTGCTTAACCGTAACCAGACCCGGTTTACCCATCGCGCCCGCCGATCCCAGCTCCACCCGGAAGATTTCTATCTTGATCTTGCCGGGTTGCTGGGTGAACTGATGACCTTTACAGAGCTGTCGCGCCTGCCCTGCCCGCTTGATGTGTATGATCATCATGACCTGACCAAAACATTTAAAACGCTGTTACCGGAAGTCAAACGGGCGCTGCATACCGTACTGTCGCCAAGAGCCGTTAATCTGCCGCTGCATCTGCGTGACGGTATCTGGCAGGCCGATATCCATGACACAGAACTGCTGCAATCTGCCACCTTTGTGCTGGCCGTGGCGGCAAACATGCCGGTCGATCAGATCCAGCGCCAGTTTATCCAGCAGTCGAAAATTTCCTCGCCGGAAAAAATCCGCAATATGGTCAGTGTGCAGATCCCGGGTATTCCTCTGCGCGCACTGATGGTGGCCCCCCGCCAGCTTCCCTACCATTCCGGGTTCAGCTATTTCGAACTCGACAAGAGCGGCCAGGCCTGGACAGAAATGGCTGCCGCCGGAGCCGTTGCACTGCATGTCTCCGGCAGTTTCCCGGATCTGAACATGCAACTGTGGGCGATAAGAGGGTAAGACGATGGATGAGGGGTCACTGTCTCTGCCACCATTTACCGGATACGACGAAAAAAGCCTGCGCGACTACCATCTCGCGCTTCGTGGCAACAGCCTGAATCCGATGATCGACGCGGCCACGCCGCTCCTCGGTATGGTGATGCGCCTTTCCACTATGAACAGCCAGACGATGCCGGAGCATCTTTTTGCTCAGGTGGTGACGGATGTTCAGGCCGTGGAGCAACTGCTTCAGGAGCAGGGCTACGAACCGGGCGTGATTATCTCGTTTCGCTACATCCTCTGCACGTTTATTGATGAAGCGGCGCTCGGTAACGGCTGGTCGAACAAGAACGAGTGGATCAAGCAGTCATTGCTGGTCCATTTCCACAACGAAGCCTGGGGTGGCGAGAAAGTTTTCATCCTGCTGGAGCGCCTGATCCGTGAACCCAAACGTTACCAGGATCTGCTGGAATTTCTCTGGCTCTGCTTTTCTCTGGGATTTCGCGGGCGCTACAAAGTGGCAGCACAGGAGCAGGGGGAATTTGAGCAGATCTACCGCCGCCTGTACCACGTTCTGCATAAACTGCGCGGCAATGCCCCTTTCCCGCTGTTACACCAGGACAAAAAAACCCAGGGCGGGCGTTATCAGCTCATCAGTCGCCTGACTGTTAAACATATTTTTTGTGGTGGCGTTGTCGTGCTGGCGTTGTTTTACCTGTTCTATCTGTTGCGGCTGGACAGCCAGACGCAGGACATCCTGTACCAGCTAAACAAATTACTTCGATAAGGACGTTTATGATCCAGATTGATCTTCCCACGCTGGTAAAACGGCTGAACCTGTTCTCCCGCCAGGCGCTGGAGATGGCCGCCTCTGAATGTATGAGTCAGCAGGCAGCGGAAATTACCGTCAGCCATGTGCTCATTCAGATGCTCGCCATGCCACGCAGTGACCTGCGGGTTATTACCCGCCAGGGCGATATTGGCATGGAAGAGTTGCGCCAGGCGCTGACGGTAGAGAACTACACAACTGCCCGTTCTGCGGACAGCTACCCGGCGTTTTCCCCGATGCTGGTTGAGTGGCTGAAAGAGGGCTGGCTGCTGGCGTCGGCTGAGATGCAGCACAGCGAATTGCGTGGCGGCGTGTTGCTGCTGGCCCTGCTGCATTCGCCGCTGCGTTATATACCGCCTGCTGCCGCCCGGTTGTTGACCGGCATTAACCGTGACCGTCTGCAACAGGACTTTGTACAGTGGACACAGGAGTCGGCGGAATCAGTCGTGCCGGATGCAGACGGTAAAGTCGCAGGCACACTGACGGACGCTGCTGACACCCTGCTTGCCCGCTACGCCAAAAACATGACCGCAGACGCCCGTAACGGCAGGCTTGACCCGGTACTGTGCCGCGACCACGAAATCGACCTGATGATCGACATTCTCTGCCGCCGCCGCAAGAACAACCCGGTGGTGGTGGGCGAAGCAGGCGTGGGTAAAAGTGCCTTAATCGAAGGGCTGGCGCTGCGCATCGTGGCAGGCCAGGTGCCGGACAAACTGAAAAACACCGATATCATGACCCTTGACCTAGGCGCATTGCAGGCCGGGGCGTCGGTGAAGGGCGAATTCGAAAAACGCTTCAAGGGGCTGATGGCGGAGGTCATTTCCTCTCCGGTGCCGGTCATTCTGTTTATTGACGAAGCACATACCCTTATTGGCGCGGGCAACCAGCAGGGCGGGCTGGATATCTCCAACCTGCTCAAACCGGCGCTGGCGCGCGGCGAACTGAAAACCATCGCCGCCACCACCTGGAGCGAATACAAAAAATACTTCGAGAAAGATGCCGCCCTGTCGCGCCGCTTCCAGCTGGTGAAGGTCAGCGAACCCAACGCCGCCGAAGCCACTATTATTCTGCGTGGTCTGTCGGCGGTCTATGAACAGTCTCACGGTGTGCTGATTGACGATGACGCCTTGCAGGCCGCAGCAACACTGAGCGAGCGTTATCTCTCCGGGCGTCAGTTGCCGGACAAAGCCATTGATGTGCTGGATACTGCCTGCGCCCGCGTGGCAATCAACCTTTCATCGCCACCAAAGCAAATCTCGGCGCTGACCACCCTGAGTCACCAGCAGGAGGCGGAAATTCGCCAGCTTGAGCGCGAGCTTCGCATCGGGCTGCGTACCAACACCTCGCGAATGACGGAGGTGCTGGTGCAGTATGATGAAACGCTGACGGCGCTGGATGAACTGGAGGCCGCCTGGCATCAGCAACAGACGCTGGTGCAGGAGATTATCGCCCTGCGCCAGCAGTTACTGGGTATGGCAGAAGACGATGCGGCGTCGTTGCCGCACGTGGATGCCGTGGAGGATACGCCGCCAGAGTCAGAACAGGATAATACCGGTGCCGAACCGGCTGATGAAGCTGGCAGCGAACAGCCGGAAGAGACCGCTGAAACAGTTTCCCCGGTACAACGTCTGGCACATCTCACTGCCGAACTGGACGCCCTGCATAACGACCGGTTGCTGGTTTCCCCGCACGTCGATAAAAAACAGATTGCGGCGGTGATTGCCGAATGGACCGGCGTGCCGCTTAACCGCCTGTCGCAGAATGAAATGTCGGTCATCACCGACCTGCCAAAATGGCTCGGCGACACCATCAAAGGCCAGGACCTGGCGATTGCCAGCCTGCACAAACACCTGCTGACCGCACGCGCCGACCTGCGCCGTCCGGGACGCCCGCTGGGCGCGTTCCTGCTGGCTGGCCCCAGCGGCGTGGGTAAAACTGAAACCGTCCTGCAACTGGCAGAGCTGCTCTACGGCGGTCGCCAGTACCTGACCACCATCAATATGTCCGAGTTCCAGGAGAAACATACCGTCTCGCGACTGATTGGCTCCCCTCCGGGCTACGTTGGCTACGGTGAAGGCGGCGTACTGACCGAAGCGATTCGCCAGAAACCCTACTCGGTAGTACTGCTCGATGAAGTGGAAAAAGCGCACCCGGATGTGCTCAACCTGTTCTACCAGGCGTTCGATAAGGGCGAAATGGCAGACGGTGAAGGCCGCCTGATTGACTGCAAAAATATCGTCTTCTTCCTGACGTCCAACCTCGGCTACCAGGTAATAGTCGAGCATGCCGATGACCCGGAAACCATGCAGGAAGTACTGTATCCGGTGCTGGCCGACTTCTTCAAACCTGCCCTGCTGGCGCGTATGGAAGTGGTGCCGTACCTGCCGCTGTCGAAAGAGACGCTCGCCACCATCATTGCCGGGAAACTGGCCCGCCTGGATAACGTGCTGCGCAGCCGCTTTGGCGCGGAGGTGATTATAGAACCGGAAGTGACGGACGAAATCATGAGCCGCGTCACCCGCGCGGAAAACGGCGCGAGGATGCTGGAATCGGTCATCGACGGCAATATGCTGCCGCCGCTCTCGCTGCTGCTGTTGCAGAAAATGGCGGCTAACACGGCGATTGCCCGGATTCGGTTGTCGGCGGTGGACGACGCATTTACGGCAGACATGGAAGATGCTCAGAACGACGAGTCCGTCACAAAGGATGAAACGGTTTTATGAGCAGGTTGCGCGTTTTCCGGCAGACAGGATGGTTTATCGCGGGCCTGATGACGGGCTTACCCGCCACTGCCGCGCCCGCAGAAACATCGTCAATGGCCGGTGTGGCGGTCGCCGTCGCCACCACGACCCCGCCGGATGCGACAGCCACGTCACAGGCCATGCAGTCCTGTCGGCGGGAGTCCGCGGCGCTGGAGCGGCTTGACTGCTATGACCGCCTGCTGGCACCGCTGTCCCCGTCAGGGTTTGACGGGGCGCTGGTCAAAGCCGGTTTTGTGGGCGAAGCCTGGACCCGCGCCACGGAACAGGAAAAACACCGCCAGGGCAACACCACAGAGCTGCTGGTGACGCAGGTGCCGGGGGAGCGCCCGACGGTGGTGATAACCACCCCGGCTATCGGTCATGTTCCGCCACGCCCGGTGCTGATGTTCAGTTGCGTGGACAATATCACCCGGATGCAGGTGGCGCTGATGCACCCTCTGGATGTCCATGATA
>SKEE01002403.1_pt1 | contig 12835 bp, 17 predicted proteins | sample 4826661 | NCBI WGS metagenome assembly SKEE01 (sample SAMN11008817, study PRJNA524170) | human gut metagenome | biome: Human fecal sample; material: Feces; isolation source: fecal sample from pouch patient p20 | host: Homo sapiens | place: Israel: Tel-Aviv | collected 2016-11-14
ATAGGATACAGGAGAGAAATGAGTATCGACAGTTAATTCATGACAATATCGAATATGAGATCCTTTGTCAGAGCTATGGAACTGGACGAGTAGAAGAGCTGGTAGAGCTGATGCTGGATGCAATATGCTCGACAAAGCTATATCAACAAATCAATGGGGAAGCTGTGCCTACACAAGTGGTCAAGAGCCGTTTGCTGAAAGTCGGGTATGAACACATCCAGTATGTGTTTTTCAGCCTTGACAGGAGTACAAGCAAAGTGAAGAATATCCGGCAGTATATGCTGACGGTATTGTATAACGCTCCAGCAACGATCAATCAGTTTTATGATGCTGAAGTTCGACATGACATGTACTGGGGGAAGGATATTCCGGATGGGTAAGAACTTTGTGCCCAGTGGGCACGAAGTTTAAAAAGAGATAGTCATACCTGGTGGATATGGTAAAATAACCTTGTGCCCAGTGGGCACAAAGTAGGAGGAAGAATTATGTTGAGATTTTTGATAAAATTGCCATTTCGAATTATTGCAGCTCCTGTTTGGCTGCTACTTGCAGCGGTGAATATTGTGCTGGTGTTCCTGGTTGGATTATCAGCTGGATTCTGCTATCTGATAGCCGGAATCTCTGTTGTGACAGAAGTCTTGAGTATTGGATTTGGAATCAGCACGGACTGGACAATGAAATCAGCGATTATTACGACAGTAGTGTTTGTACTCCTTCCGCATATCGGTATGGGGATAGTTGCAGTGATTGAAGTTGTGAAATGTGGATTACAGGACTTTATTTTTGGATGATTGTGGAAAACTTTTGAGTATGCTATACATAGAAAGGCAAAAATAGATGATGGAAGAATTATATAAAGTGATGGACGATTTACTGGATGTAGAATTTCAGATGAAATCAGGGATAGATCTACTGAAAGAGCTGGAAGAGTTTTATATGCTGGAAAAAGAAACCGAAGAATCGGATGCTAGAAAAGTAGTTGTGCTGATGAAAGGATATCTGCAGTCAATGAAGTCAAATATTCGAGAAATTATCCGTTATATTGATGACACGACACTTGAAAAATCAAATGACGAAAAGAAAGCTAAACAGGAATCTACGAGTACCATACCAGAGGAAGTGCAGGAATTTGTGAATCTGACAATTACAGAGCATATGGGGAAAGCATATTCAGAATGGAAGTTAAAGCAGGATAAAGAGCCAGTAAGTGAGATTGATAAGAAATACCAGAAATTACAGGAAACGTTATCCCCAGAACAGGAAGAAGTGATTACGGAATACTGTAATGCAATTTTCAGCAGTGGAGCAGATACAGAAGAGTTTTTCTATCGGTTGGGATTAAAAGATGGAATGAATCTGAAAAATATGGTAAAATCTGTATTAGAAATGATATCATGAAATCGAAAGTTATAAAGGAGAAATAAAATGAGTACAAAAAAAGCAATTAGCACATCATTTGTTGCCATATTTATTTTAATAATCACACAGATTATTGCACAATCCATTGCAAGTATGTTTGTTATAATAAAAATTCCAACTGGCATTTGTAATATTATCGCTGGAATTATATATGCTGGATTGACATATCTTATTCTGAAAATGTTTATTAGCAAAATTATTAAATTGCCGACTTCGGATTTCGGAATGCCTAAATTTGCTATTAAAATAAGATGGATTTTAATAGCTGTATTATTACCATTTGTTATAAAAGGAAGTTATCTTTTAATATTCAACGGTAAGTATGTATCCTCAAATATGAATGGAAATCAGATGTTCATTACTTTAAGTGCAAGGGTTGCATTTACCGGAATAGCGGCTGGATTTGTTGAAGAAATGGTGTTTAGAGGAGTTATACTTAATGCATTAAAGAAAAGATGGAATATTAAGGTGGCTGTAATTGTTCCATCAATGTTATTTGGTATTGTACATGTTCTTGGACAGGATTTTTCAATAGGCAGTTGTTTATTAGTAATTATCGCCGGAACGATGGTAGGCGTTATGTTTTCGATGATTGCAATAGAAAGTGGTTCAGTTTGGAATAGTGGAATAGTTCATGCTATCTGGAACGTTGTGATTATTGGTGGAGGATTAGCTATTGGGGAAAAAATGGATAAATATTCTATAATGACATATGTACTTAATTCAAAAGATTTCGCCATCACAGGTGGAGAATTTGGAATTCAATCATCTGTTATTTCATTGTTCGGATACATAATAGTTGCTGGTATAGCATTTTTTATGATTAAATCAAGAAAAAATTGATATAATAGGTTTGAAAATATGAAGCTATAAGGTACTTGTCAAATTCAAGTTTGCATATTTTATCAAAAGGTACATATTAAAATTAACACAAAGGGAGATGTTAGAATGAAAGCTCATGAATATTGGTCTGTCGGAGCATTGATAACGATGCTAGGTACTTTTTATAGCGGATATAAAGGTTCAAAATCAAGCCATAAATATTTTGCGTCAAGTTCTTTGCTTTGTATGATTATGGCTATTTATACAGGTCATAAGATGATATCTAAAAACAAGAAAACAAAGAAAGAACCAATATCATTAGGAAATGAAGAATAATACAATCAACCTTGTGCCCAGTGGGCACGAAGTTGGCATAGTCACTATGGTGTCAGGAGAAATCCTGGCATCTTTTTTTATATCTTTTTACACTTCAAAAAATAATTTCAAAAAATTTCTAAAATCATGTCCGATTTTGTCGCTCCCAATACAGAGTATATGGAAGGCAAATTGAAAATCCTCTGATTTCCAAAAATCACAAATGTAAAAGAGGTTCAGACAGTTCTTCCGATTGCACCTTGACAATTGAAGGAGCTGATACATCTTGAGAAACATGCTTACCGGAGTTAATCCGGCTCGTGCAGGCGAAGACTCCTACGAGAAGAGCGAAGCAATAATGATACCACCGAAAGGTATAGGACCTCTGCTGAAACAGAGACTGTGACTGTATTTTTACAGCCGGGTTATCTGAAATGATAACGATCAGATGTATATGTACAGACAAAGCCCAAATGCGAATACTGAGATTTTCTTATTTATATTACAGGAGAAATCCTGTAGCAAGTGGGGAATGGTTCGACTCCATTCCTCGCTTTTTCGTGCAGAAAATGCACAGATTATTATCCTGTTTGAAATACCAGGGAAAGGTGTTGCAGGAAGAAAGGGAGGACAAGAAGCATGAATACGATTGTTTTAATGGGTAGACTTGCCAGAGATCCAGAAACTAAGCTGGCATCTACGCAAAAGGGACAAACCAAAGTATCCAGGTTTCCACTGGTAGTAAAAAGAAATCGCACGAGCAAAGCATTTGTAGTGATGATCACAGCTTATGGAAATAATGCAGAATTTGTGGAGAAATATCTTGAAAAAGGAATTAAGATTGCTCTTTCCGGAGAGTTAGTAATCTCTCAGATCAAAGATGAACAGACTGGAACTGCATCCTATTATACCGAAGTCATTATGGATGATGTGGAATTTGCAGAAGCCAAAACAAAAAAAGAAGAATCTGATGGATTTCAACCAGCAGAGAAGAGAAAAATTCCATTTGATATACCAGAAGAACTTGAACAAGAAATGCCGTTTCGATAGGAGGACAAAATTTATGAGAAAATACTTTTTAGAATTATTTGCAATAGGATTGGTTGATTCAGAAGGAAGAATCAATATAGAACATATGACAAGCGATGCACTTATGACTTCCATGAAAACAATGGAAGAGCTGACAAAAATGAAAATGGATCGTTTAGTTTTGGAAACAACAATGGAGATGATCTTATGTATGTTTGAGTCATGTGACACAGAGGAATTTACAGAAATATTAGGCAAGCTGCTTGGCGGAAAACAGACTTCTAAAGTGACAGCTCATTTGGAAGCACTGGAGGAATTACTGACAGAAGAGGAATATAGAGGTTTCCTTGCAGAATATCTTGGTTATTTAACCGTGAATGTAGCAGAGTTTATTCGAAGCACAATCATTGAAAATGGTTTGATGTTACTTGCCGGTGCAGGAGGAGAAGAGGATGGAGAAGACGGATTATAAAATCACAGAGTTTCACAATTCGGAGTTTGGTTCCATCCGTATGATTGAAGATGGAGGCAGACTTTTATTTTCTGGAATTGATGTAGCATTTGCTTTGGGATATGCAAAACCAAGAAATGCGATAAATGTTCATTGCAAGGGGGCCCTGAAACGGTTAATGTCAATAACTTAAGAAAATTTCGATTATTGTAATAAGTGTTCAGATTAGCTTTCTTGAAAAATCACAAGATTTACGCATAACAAATAAACAAACCAAAAGTCTGCTTTTTGCCAGCTATATTCATTTGAATAATTTTTTATCCTATACGATATGCGAAACTAACCCATCGTTTCTTTATTACTCGACGCTGATATTGTCGGTGTGGTCTTTGGGGCGATAGTTCTTTCTTAATCAGACCTTCAACATCTATCGTTACAAATGTCTGGCGCAGATAATGCCTGCATATTTGAATTGCCATTGTGTAGTTTAATTGGTATGTGTACTTACGGTTTCTTTCTTCCAGTATGATATTTGCTGAAATAATTTCACAAAAATTATACAGGATCAGTTTTGCGTAAATTTCCTGACAGATATATTCCACATTTTTAGAGTGAAGATTTGTCAGGCCAATCGTATATTTCAGCTCACGGAAAGAAGTTTCGATTCCCCATCGCATATGATAAAGTTCCTTGATCTTTTCAGGTGGGAATTCTTCTTTATCCAGGTTGCTGGCTATACATTCATAAACTCCATTTTCCAGCTGAAACTGTGTGAGTCTGAGATGAAGTGTATAAAACAAATTCTCAGAATCAAGAAAGTCAAATGGCGATGAATTTGAGAGATATTTATAACCTTTCGTTTTATAAAACTTTTGTTTACGGGTCATAATCAGTTCGAGTTCTTCGTCAAATTCACAGGATACCGGCAAGGAAAGGCTTCCAGAAATGCTGCCTTTTTTCGAGGTATCTTTAATCCGGATTAGATAAAAGAGACCACGTTCCTGAATATTTGCAAAAATGTTATAAGTTTCGTATCCACGATCTGCCATAATGATAGTCTTCTGATTTGCAGTCAGCTTTTTAATCATTTCAATCATGGCAGAGGATTCATTTTCTTCATAAGGCTCCTGAATCAGAGCATCGACATATCGCCTGCTTTGGAGGTCATACAAGGCATTAAGATGCAGTTGATTAAAACCAAAAGTTCCTTCTTTACCAGCAAAATACGTGTGTGGATTTAGTGGATCACGAAATATATTCAAGTCAGAACCATCACAGGCAAGTAACTGGTAGCATTGGTATTTTTTGTTACATAATATCTGCTCATGAAATTTATGAAATAAATATTCCATGGTATCTGGTTTCAATTTGTTCTTTTGTTTTATGAAACCAGAACGGGTTATTTGATTCAGATCATAATTAAAATATTTGTGTAATGCTGAGTTAAGTGAACCACCTTCCATAGTAAGTAGAAAGTTTATTGTCGAGGTAAAGTTCATCTTTCGATTTCTGGTAAAATCATGCCCAGGATTTTTGACGTAATCTTCTATCTGACTGGACATGCTGGAAATGGCAGCGTTGAGTTTGTTGCGGACATAATCAGCGTAAAAGTTCATTAGCAATTCCTTCTAAAATGTATTCATTCAAGGAGGCTTCGCCACATTTTTTCTGACATTTATCAAGACCTTTTTCTGTTTTATTTTATAAATTTTCTTAAGTTAATGACATTAACTGAAAAAGTCCTTATTTTACACAAAACGGTACAAGGTAAAGCATACTTATATGTTTTACACTACTATATATTGTATGTAAAAACAGTTTTTCAGTGCCCTCGAGATAGAGTATCCGATTGGAAAGTATGGAATGTTGAGAAAGTCATATGTGCAGGAACATCGGAAGGGATTATATCTGGAGCTGGTACTTGCCGGGAAGTTAAATGAGCATCTGCATCAGATTGACAAGGAATGCAATCAGATGATGGATAGACTGGTGGAGCAGATGAAAGAAAAGCAGGGAGTGACGGAAGAACTGAAGATGCAGAATCAGATGGCATGGGTTGGGAGAATGAATAATATCCGGGCATGTGCTGAGGAGATTGTGGAAAAAGAGATTGTTTATGCGTAGAGTGTAGGGCGGCTTTTTAGCTGCCCTTTATGGTTTTAATTTACAGAAAAAACAGAACGTACGTTTGTAAAAGGGCGTTGAAAAAGGTAGTAAGTTATTGTATAATAATAAGAAATAGAAGGCTTGTAGGTAGGTAGAATATGCTAGAAAAAATTATAGAACTTACAAACGAATATATAGAGAGTATGCCGAAAAAAGAACGTAAAAAATACGGACAATTCTTTACCAGTATGGAAACTGCCCGTTTTATGGCGGGATTATATAAGGTAGATGAGAAAACAGGCAGAGTAAGTGTGCTTGATGCAGGGGCTGGTTCAGGTATATTATCATGTGCTTTTATTGAGCGAATGGAAACAATAGATTCTATTCAGGAGATTGAGCTAACCTGCTATGAAAACGATGAAAATGTATTGCCATTGTTGAAACGTAATCTGGAATATTGTAAAGAAGAGACAAGAAAAAAACTTACAGTTAATATCGTTGAAGATAATTATATTTTGAGCCAGTATTTGGATTTTAATCATATGTTGGGAGGAAATGCGGAGCTTAAGAAATATGATTTTGTGATTGGAAATCCGCCGTATATGAAAATTCCGAAAGATGCGCCAGAAGCTACAGCAATGCCAGAGGTATGTTATGGTGCACCGAATTTATATTTCATTTTTGCGTCTATGGGATTATTTAATTTATGTGAAAATGGAGAGATGGTTTACATCATTCCAAGATCATGGACATCAGGGGCGTATTTTAAACGTTTCCGGGAATATTTTCTGACAGAAGGGAAATTGGAACATATTCATCTTTTTGTCAGCAGAAATAAGGTTTTTGACAAAGAAAGTGTGTTGCAGGAAACAATTATTATTAAAGTAAAAAAGACAAGTGAAAAGCCAGAAACCGTTACGATTACATCATCGAAATCAAATAGTGATTTTGGAGAGTTGACATCATTAACTGTTCCGTATGATCTGGTTGTAGCAGGATCAGACTATTATGTTTATCTTGTAACAGATGAAAATGAAGTGGAAGTATTAAAGAAGCTGCATAGGTTTGATAAGACGCTTCCGGCAATAGGCGTAAAAATGAAAACGGGATTGACCGTAGATTTCCGTAATCGTGATATTTTGAGGGATGAAGCGGAAGAAGGGGCAATACCTTTATTTTATTCACAGCATATAAAGCAAGGAAAGGTAGAATTTCCAATACAGAAAGAACATGAATATGTGGTAACAGAACAAAAGGGATTAATGCAAGATAACAAAAACTATTTATTTGTAAAGCGATTTACAGCGAAAGAAGAACCTCGAAGACTACAGTGTGGAGTATATTTAGCCAAAAGATTTCCGCAGTACCAAAAGATAAGTACACAGAATAAAATTAATTTTGTGGACGGTGTATTAACGGAAATGTCAGAATGTCTGGTGTATGGGTTGTATGTATTATTTAATTCTACACTTTATGACGAATATTATCGTATTTTGAATGGGTCTACACAGGTTAATTCAACAGAGATTAATGCAATGCCTGTGCCGGATTTAGAGGATATTCAGGAAATGGGCAGAAAAGTGCTTAAAAGTAAGGATTATTCGGAGGCAAATTGCAATTTGATATTGGAGGAATACTGTGGATAAGAAAATAGAAGAAACAAGAGAATTTCTGCAAACAATAGGTATGCCCAAAGCACAGCAAGCGGATATATGCTGCTATGTGATACTGGCAATGGCAGGCATAAAACCGGATATGTCATGGAGTGAAGCAACAAATGAATGGATTCGTATTCATGATATTATTCAGTTTGTTAATACATTTTATGGCATGAGTTATGCGGAAAATAGTAGAGAAACGTTTAGAAAGCAAGCTCTGCACAGATTTCGTACCGCAGCTTTGATAGAGGATAATGGAAAAGCAACCAACAGTCCGAACTATCGGTACAGATTGACAGAAGAAACAGTCAAAATACTGAGAACGATGGAAACACCAGCGTGGAAGGAATCTATAAAACGCTTCCTTTGTTACCATGAAAAGTTAATTGATTTGTACGCTTCCAAAAAGAAGATGACAATGATGCCGGTAAATATAAATGGCGAAAGTTTTAAATTCTCTACGGGTAAGCATAATGAGCTGCAAAAAGCCATTATCGAGGAATTTGCACCAAGATTTGCACCAAATTCTGAGTGCTTGTACGTTGGCGATACAATAGAAAAAGATCTGGTAAAGAATGTAGAAAAATTAAAAGAACTGGGATTTGAAATTACGTTACATGATAAGATGCCTGATGTAGTGCTATATCGTGAGGATAAGAACTGGATTTATTTTATTGAGTCGGTAACGTCTGTAGGGCCGATGGATCCGAAACGTATATTGGAAATCACAGATATGACAAAAGATGTTACGGCAGGAAAAATATTTGTAACAGCATTTCTGGATTTCAAGACGTATAAGAAATTTGCTGAAGAACTTGCATGGGAAACAGAGGTCTGGATCGCTGAAATGCCGGAGCATATGATACATTTGAATGGGGATAGGTTTATGGGACCGAGATAGGAAGGAGATAATATGGGATTTTGGCAAATTACAATAGGAGATGTAATCGGTTATATTTTAATTGTGTCTGGAGTTGCATTGTCAATTAGCATTCAATTAAAGGTATCGTCACATCATAATTCAAAGGACATTAATAAAACAAACCAGTCAAACAGTCAAGTAAAAGGGGATCAGATAGGTAGAGACAAAACATGTTAGGAGATATTAATCAGTCGAAAAGTACGGTTTATGGTGATCAAGTTGGAAGGGATAAGAATGTTACTTATCAAACGGTTGAAGTAAAAAAAGAACTGGCACCAGCAACGAGTATAATTGAAAATGCTAATGTTACCTTAGATGATTTCGTTGATATTGATGCTGATGATAATAATACCGTACTGATTAAAAAATTAAAAGATGGAGGATTTAATTCCATAGCAAGAAATAATGCAAAGATACAAAAATTGCGTACAGTATCTACAATTTTTTCAATAGTTAAAAATGAGAATGGAAAGAAAATTCTGACAGATATTTACTGCAATTTAATTAGTGTAATAAATACAAAATATATTGTATTTTTAAATGATGGGGAAAGCCTCAGGACAAGCTTTAGGGAAATATTAAATGATTTATCAGATGTTGTAAATAAATACAAAGATTTAATTGCAATCGATGAAGCGTTTTTGGAAGGTTTGTTATATGTGGCAACATCAAATTGTGCATTGCGGTGGCTGATTGAGGAGGAGTCCAATGAAAACCCAGATGATAGTAAATAGAATAAATGATTGGTTCAGTATAGAAGACTTGGAGTTGGATATTTATATGCTCTCGATGAATATTTTATTGAAGTTATCAACGAGAAGATGCGTAGGATTGGTTTATGATAGGGTGAATTTAACAATGACAATATTAAACCGGAAAAGTGCAGAAGCAATAGAAGCGCTTGATAAAGCAGTAGTTTTATTGGTTTCTCGTAAGTTGATAAGGTTTGATGATTTTCAGAAAAATGGTGTAAGAAAGATATTTATAACTGATTTGGGAGTAGAAGCAACCAACAGATATAAGGAGTTAATGGAAAATGTGGATTGATTCATTGAAGGTTACAGGCGAGTATTATTTAGAATATACTTTTGGAGCAACCAATATTTTATTAGGTGAAAACGGAACAGGTAAATCAACATTTGTGAAATTGCTATTATACATATTAGGCGTTGATATACCGGATTTTATAGATGAAATATCAAAATATCGTTTTTGTGATTGGGTTTGTGCTGAGATTACGACAAAGACAAATAACAAATTCAGAATCATGCGCAAATTGCCTTATGCAGATATGATAATGGTAACGCCTTATGAAAATGGTATGCCAAATGATGACGATATTCTTATTTTGAATCTGGAAGATTATTCTAATTTTTTGTTGGATGAAGAACAATATTCAAAAGAAAAGATTGGGTATGGAAATGGTCAACAGGCGTCTTTTAGATATAGATTTATTTTAAGAACAGCAGTGGTAGATCAGACTACGCCACATGGAAAAATCTTGGCAAGTCTTGGCGGAAGTGGAAATGATTACATTTCAAATCAAGGTTTAATCAACAAGGCAATTATTGAAGATATTTTAAAACGAAATAACAGTGAAGAAAAAAGAATACGTTTGGAATTGAAAAGTAAAGAAAAAGAGCGTACTTCACTAAGAGCAAAAGAGTCATTGTACAAAGAATTGCTTAATGAATACAGTAATGCAGATGAAAAATACCCAAAACTAATAGATGCAGTTGATAAAGAGATGAATCAGATTTTACAGGAGAAAGATAATTTGTCAACACAACAGTATCGCACGCTTGTTAAGTTAGAGCATATAAGTGATAAAAACACCGAAAAGGAAATAGTTGCGTTACGGGCAAAATTGAATAAATTGAAAGAAAAACAAACTAAAGCCAAATTGGAAATGTTGGATATTGAAGATGTTTTAAAAAAGCTGCATGCGGAATTGAAAGATTTGAAGAGCAATATTGCGGCAACAACTATATTAAAAAATATTCCGGTAACAATTTGTCCGGTATGTTTAAGTGAATTAAATGAGATGGAGATTGAGTCTGGTCTGTGTCATAATTGCAAAGAGCATTCGAAAGAGGATGTACTTGAAAAAGTTGCAATTTATAAGAAGATGGTCGAAGACTCTATAAAAGAAGCTAAAAGTTTAATTGAGCAGAATGATGTTTTGCTGAAAGATGTTAATGATGAGATAAGAGATAAAACAAAAAAGCTTAATATGTTGCAGGAAAAATATTTTAACAAACTTGAAGAAATAAAAGAACCATTAGAATGTTTGATTCAGGAAATTAAAGATAAAATAGATGTAGTCACGGGTAGATATTATCGACTTAGTGAGTTAAGAAAAAATCTGGTTGAGAAGAATCGTTTGACTTCTGAAAAAGATAGATTAACTCAGGAAATAAAGATACTGCGTGAAGAACTTGAAGAAGCAAGTAAGAAAAGTTCAAATGATATTTTGATTTTTGAAAAGTGGAAAACATTATATGAAGATATCTTTAAAGAAATTTTCTCACAAACATGTAGTGTGTCAATTTCTTCAGAAGATTATATGCCAATAATAAATGACAATACAATGAATAGAATATCTTCAGAAAGCATGAAGTTAGTAGCGAGACTTTCGTATGTATTATCTTTATACAAGTTACAGTCGTATTTGGAAAATGATATTGTAAATTCTGTGGGCTTGGTTATATTCGATTCGCCAAAAGACAAAGATCTCGATAATGACAAGTATAGAAAGTTTTTAAAGATAGTAGCGGATAATTCCGAGGGGCAGGTGTTTTTAACGGGAAGTGTTATGGAACGGGAAATTTATGAAGAGGCATTTGACAAAGGGTGCTTCTTTAATTTCTTGACAGAAGATGATAGGCTTTTAAAAAATAGACCTTGTACTGACGAATGATAACATCCACTGATAACAATAAATATTGGAGAAATTAAAATAGAAAAAATAGCTTTGTCTGATTCTATTTTGGATCTAATAATTTGGCGCGAGAAAAATATCAGATAAAAACCAGAGAATATGAACACAAAATGACACAAATGTGTACTGGAAAGTGTCAGGATTATTTCATCCGCACCCGAGTTTGAATAAACTGATAACACGTATATGCAATTTATCGAAAGACCTCCGGTTTGATGAGCTGCGGAAGGTATTGGAAAGTTACGGATATGAAATGAGTGCTCCGAGAAGCGGAAGCAGTCATTATACATTCAGAAAGCAGGGCTGTATGCCGATTACGATACCGAAGTACGAACCGATTAAGAATGTATATGTGGAAATGGTAAGACAGATTGTAGAAAGCGAGGAGAAGAACGATGAAGACGCTGAATGATTATAAGGCAATGTCCTACCGCATGGAAATTGTAGAAGACAAAGATGAAGGCGGATTTGTGGTCTCTTATTCGGATTTGCCTGGCTGTATTACCTGTGGAGAGACTGTGGAAAGTGCGGTAGCGAATGCATTGAATGCGAAAAAAGAATGGCTGGAAGCAGCATTGGAAGATGGTGTAGAGATTCATGAGCCGGATAGTCTGGAGGATTATTCTGGGCAGTTTAAATTGAGGATTTCTCTGAGCCTGCACAGATCACTGGCAGAGCACTCGCAGAGAGAAGAAATCAGCATGAATCAGTATTGCGTATATCTTCTTTCTAAAAATGATGCAGTCTTTTCAAAATAACGATTGCGAAACATTTATGCTATGGTTATAATGAAGTGGCAACAAATTGGCAACAGAAAATCAGCGAGCCAAAATAATATATGTAACAGAGATAAAATAACGGCAGAAAAGAGATGAAAACTAAACAGATATGTTTAATGACATCTTCAAATTTGCCGAGTTTGAGTAGCTTGAAAAATCGCGGAAAAGCCCATAAATGGTGTGCTACCCGTCAAGTAGACAAATTAAATAACGAAAATTTTTTTCTTCCCCGGTACAGTTTATGTACCGGGTTGTTTATGCAACGTTTTCTAGTTTTTGTTCATGGAATTCCAGTGGTGTAAGCACCCCAAGATTTCGTTGAACTCTTTTGTTTGTGTAATAATCTATGTATTTCTCTATGGCAAGCATTAATTCTTCTTTTGTTTTATACTT
>SKEE01002416.1_pt1 | contig 12775 bp, 8 predicted proteins | sample 4826661 | NCBI WGS metagenome assembly SKEE01 (sample SAMN11008817, study PRJNA524170) | human gut metagenome | biome: Human fecal sample; material: Feces; isolation source: fecal sample from pouch patient p20 | host: Homo sapiens | place: Israel: Tel-Aviv | collected 2016-11-14
TTTATAACGGAACCCTCCGTGTTGATTTATATCAATATTTTGGAGAGCGTGTTCGCCGTTCTGAGGCTAGAAAGGTAAATTAAACGTGTCAGAAGATAAAACACAAAATGGCTATGAAGGTAGCCAAGAGCTAGATTTCCAAGATGCCAAGGAAATGACAGTCGGTGAGGCTGTCCGCAAAGAAGCTGAGATTAATGCTGGTGTAACAGAAACAGATAGCATTTTGGATAAGTATATCAAGCAACACCGTGAAGAAGTTGCCTCACAAAAATTTTCAAAGAAAATTGAAGCTGACGGCGATACATCACCTTTGGATGCTTTTATTCAAAAGCAACGTCAGGAGTTTGCGGATTCAGGTTTGATTGGTCAATCAATGGCTAATGAGTCAATCAACTCAACAACAGCTACTGAAGAAGTAACACTGGTCACATTTGGTTTTGGTGCTACAGATAACAAGGTTGATGAAGCTCAATCTCATGTTGACAAGCAGTTGCCAAATGCTCCTGTTGAACCTGAGGTTATTGCAGAACCAGAAAGTCAAAATTCTGAAGTTATCATTACGTCAACGAATGCTAATCGTTTCATCACGTCAGAAACAGAAAAATTTGACATTGGTGATGCACTTGCTGATTCCTCTACTTCAACTAATCAGCCAGCCTATAACGATGCATTGGTCGATAATATTGATGATAACAATCCTTTGATTGCTAACATTGATGATCCAGAACCACAAAATCCTGTTGTCGCCAATATTGATGATACTGAGCCACAAGCTTCAAACCCTTTGTTGGATGATGTTACTATCTCAGACACTATTGATTTGGCGGCTATTGCATCAACAGTGGCAGGGGTAACTGGAGCAAAAGCTGATGAAGAAAAGACAACACCAAAAGTGTCTATGGCAGTTAATCGCCCATCTGCAGAAGACAGAATCTCTTCAGAGTCTATTTCACCATCGCATAAGAGTGCCTTTGATGGTGATATTCCAGTTTACCGTCGTAAAGGTGTTGTTATCGGTGCTCTAGCAGTTCTTGCTTTAGCTATTATTGGTGGTAGCTATGCTCTTTATAAAGGAACACATAGCCAATCGGCAAAAACAACAAGCACAGCTTCTTCAGCAGTGACGTCATCATCAAGCAAGGACACGGCAGCTGCTGATAATAAGGCCTTCGAAGAAATGTATAAGAATTTCTTCACAGATGACGAGCAAACAAAACTCGCTAATGATCAATTTGGTAAGCTATCAGATTTGGAAAAACTGCTCAAGAAATTGGAGAAAACCAAGTATTATGATGCAGCTAAGAAAAAATATGATAACTTGAAGAAACAAATTGAAGCTGTACAAAAGATTAACAGTCAGTTTGAGTCAGATGCTCTTGTAGATGGTAGCTATAATGCCTCTATCGCTGTTAAATCCGATGCTAACTTTAATAATCTTCCAGAAAGTGTAACAACAACTGGGAATGCGAGTCTTGATAGCACTATTCAAGAAGCTATTAAGGGTGGTAAGACTCAGCTTGAAGAAAAAGCTAAGGCTGCGAGCGTAACATCTGCAGCGACAGCTGCTGATAGCGCCAATACTGTTAGTCCTGCTGCACCTTCAGGTGATAACACGTCTGGAGCAGCTTCTACTGGTGGTGGTGCGGCTGCATCAAATACATCTGGAGCGCAAAATGGAGCAGCTAACTCAGGTGCAACTGGTTCAACTGGTGCGACTGGAGGAACTACTGGTGGTTCGGCTGCAGCTTCAACAGTTGTAACACGCGGAATCACAAATTATAACCCATCAATCCTTCAACGTGACCGCTCACGTGTGCCTTATAATGCAAACGTAGTAGCAGATACAAGTAACCCAGCTTGGACTTGGGCTGATGGTGTTCTTGATAAGATTATCGAAACATCACACTCACGTGGTTACTTCTCAGGAGATAACTTCATCCTTGAGCCAGTTAACATCATCAATGGTAATGGCTACTACAACTTGTACCTTCCAGATGGAACTTACCTCTTCAGTATCAACTGTAAGACAGGTTACTATGTTGGTAATGGTTCAGGTCACTCAGATAAACTTGATTATTAATAATAATCTGCGACACTCCCTAGGGAGTGTTTTTTGTTTTATCTTGGTGAAGGCCTAGTTTATAAGGATTTTGTGCTATAATAGAGGGATAAGATAGGGGTGAATACTATGGCAAAATTGATGCCGGGTAGAGTCCGTAATGAGGGTATTGAACTTTTTGAAAAGGATCTCATTACCATTCATCAGGTCTCAGAAACTCAGTTGGATACAACAGTTGACCAACATCATTTAATTTATGCACTCAATGATTCTGAAATCACGTGTGACTGTGATTATTTCGTTCAAAAAGGCTATTGTCCCCATTTGGCAGCGGTTGAGTATTATCTAAAAAATGATAAAGAAGGCCAGCGCCTCTTGGCAGAACTGGAAGAGGAACAAGAATCCTCTCAAGGTCAAGACCGAGGACACTCTTTTGGTGGTTTATTTTTAGAAGGCCTTTCCCTGAATGAAGATGATACCGTTAGATATAGCTTGATGGTAGAGGGAGAGGAATCTACCTTTGGTTCAGAGATTTGGTGGAGTATACGTTTACGTCGCTTACCAGATGAACGTTCTTATGTTATTCGAGATATTCCTGCCTTCCTCAAACTTGTAGAGGCTGAAGGTTATTATCAGATAGGTAAGAACTACTATGAACCCCTATCACTTATTCAATTTGACCAGGCTTCACAGGCATTTTTAGACTTCCTAGGACGGATGATTCCAGATGAAGCCAAGACTAATTTAGACTTTATTTTACCGAATAATGCACGTCACCTTTGTCTCCCTTACGGTTTTTTTGAGGAAGGTTTGAGACGGATGCAAGATTTGGATGGCTTTAGGTTTGAATGGGAAGGAACCGAATATCGCCAACTTTTGGTCGAGGATTTGACTGCTGATGCTCAGCTCTTCTCGTTTGATATTTGTGTCGAGCCTAAGATGATTGAATTGACTGTCGCTGAGAAGAATAGTCAGGCCTTTTTTAATAATCGTATTCTCTTTTATCAAGGTGTTTTTTATCGTCTGAATCGAAAACAACAAAAACTTTTGGTTGGCTTACGCTCTCTTCCAATCGGAAGCGATTTGAATAAGCACGTCAGCTTTAATCTCGATGAACAAGCCATCTTGGCTGCTAGTCTTTTTGATTTTAGGACTATGGGGCCAGTTAAGGCACCAAAAGCTTTTAATATCAAGGATTTCACACCGAGATTTCGCTTTGATCTGAAAGGTGACAGTGAGATTATTCTTACATTAGCCTTTGATTTTGATGGTTTCTTGGTACATGATCGCCAAGAGTTGAGTCATTTAGGATTTACCAGTAACTATCGTCATGAGCAGGCAGTTTTTCGTTTGATGTCTAAGCATGGATTCACCCCTGATTTTCAGTCATCTAAACGATTAAGTAGCAGTCAAGAGCTCTATGATTTCTTTACAAATACTCTATCAGATTTTGAAAATGCAGGAACGGTTCTGATTGGACAGGAGTTACGTGACTTACGGGTTGAGCAGAGTCCACAGGTTCAGGTAGAGCGTCAGGGAAATTTATTAGATATTTCCTTTGATTTTTCAAGTCTTGACGACGAAGATGTGGATCATGCTTTAGCAGCCTTGATGGAAAGCTCGCCCTATTTTATCAATCGTAGTGGTCAGTTGATTGTTTTTGACGAAGCGACGCATCGTATTAGTGAGAGTCTCAAAACTCTGAGAGCTCGTTACTCAGGAAAAGGTCACCTAGAACTCAATCAATTAACTGCCTATCAATTGATGGCTGCTCTTTCAGAAAGTGATTCTGTTCGTTTTTCAAAAGATTTCCAACTCTTAACGCAACATTTGAGTAAGCCAGAGACCTTTGATTTGCCAACCTATAAGGTAGAAGCTGGCCTTCGTCCCTACCAGGAAAGAGGTGTTCAGTGGCTATCTATGTTGCATCACTATGGTTTTGGCGGTATCTTGGCCGATGATATGGGGTTGGGGAAAACTTTGCAAACTATTGCCTATCTCTCTGCACATTTAGAAGAAGGACAACGAGTTTTGGTTTTGTCACCATCAAGCCTGATTTACAATTGGCAGGATGAGTTTAAAAAGTTTGCCCCTCAGTTAGATGTAGCGGTTTCTTATGGACTCAAGCCAAAACGTGATGACATCATTGCTGAAGACCACCAGATTATTATTACAAGCTACGCTTCCTTCCGTCAGGATTTTGATGCTTACAAGGCTGGCAAATATGACTATCTCATTCTCGATGAGGCTCAGGTCATGAAGAATACACAGACAAAGATTGCCCAATATCTACGTGATTTTTCTGTTCCACATTGCTTAGCACTATCTGGAACGCCTATTGAAAATCATTTGTTGGAGATTTGGTCTATTTTCCAGATTATTCTACCAGGACTTTTACCAGCTAAAAAAACTTTCCTTAAGTTAACACCTAAGGAAGTGGCTAGGTATATTTCTCCCTTTATTCTAAGACGTAAAAAAGAAGAGGTTCTTCCTGATCTCCCAGATTTGATTGAAATTACTCACCAAAGTGAATTGTCAGATGCTCAAAAGGCTATCTATTTAGCACAATTGCAACAGATGCAACAAGGATTAATTTCGGCAAGTGATCAGGAAATCAACCGTCGTAAGGTGGAAATCTTGTCAGGAATTACCCGCTTACGACAAATCTGTGATACCCCAGCTCTCTTTATGGACTATGCGGGAGATAGCGGAAAATTAGATAGCCTTAGAGAGTTGCTTAGCCAAATTAAGGAGTCAGACCATCGTGTCCTTATCTTTTCACAATTTCGTGGGATGTTAGATATTACAGAGGGGCTCTTACAAGAGTTAGGTATTTCCTCTTATAAGCTAACAGGGTCGACCCCATCTGATAGTCGTCATGAGATGACCAGAGCCTTCAATCAGGGGAGTCGAGATGCCTTTTTGATTTCTTTAAAAGCAGGGGGGGTAGGACTCAACTTGACTGGTGCTGATACAGTTATTCTGATTGACCTTTGGTGGAATCCAGCGGTGGAAATGCAGGCTATTAGTCGTGCTCATCGTATAGGTCAGAAACAAAATGTCGAAGTTTTCCGTTTGATTACAAGAGGTACTATCGAAGAGAAGATTCTTGAGCTTCAAGAAGGTAAGAAAAATCTCGTTACAACAGTATTAGATGGCAATGAAAGCTGTGCTAGCATGACAGTTGAGGATATTAAAGAAATTCTTGGTATTGCAATATCTTAATCTGTTATATTTAATATTGGAATACTAAGATATAAAAATGACACTAGGCAAATCTTTTGAATTAGGATATAATAGAATATTGCAAGACGTATCTCCCCATTCCCGATTGTTTATATTAAGATACGCATCATCTCGAAAACGAAAGGAAGTCTTTTATGCATCGCCAAAGACGACAATTTCCGTTGATTCCGGACGGAGAATCTTGCTTGCAAGAACCTATCTCTATGCGTTTATACGAAAATGAAGATTTAATCACTAATATCCGTGGTCCTTATCAGGATAAGGACTATAACGATTTCTTTCTGAACCATGATTTCTTGTCAGCTAAGCCTCATAAACGTAAGCAGGCTCCAGACCGAGCTGAAACACAAGAGGATGGAATGACTTATGCTGAAGAAGCCCGTGAAAAGGCGAAGCGTGACGTACGTGATAAACGCCAAAAATACCTACGCCAAGAAGCTCAATCAACTAAATCTACGAATATCCGTTCACTAGCTGCTAAGCCTAAGGTAGAAAATAAGCCAAGCTTTGAGGCTACTGTTGAGGCAGTTGCTGTAACGACAGATAAGGAGCCAGTGATGACGTCTATCTTGGGAGCTCCTGTAAGTGCTATTAAGAGAACATTAGCACCAAATGGTAAACACTCAAAAATCCATCACTTGGCAAATCGTCTGAAACAAGATACTTATATCTTGGCAGAAGTGGCTCCAACTTATCAACAACCTAGTAATCCATCTCGTAAGAACGTCAAGAAAAATAGCTATGACTTCTTGAAACGTAGCCAGGTTTATAATTACACAGAACGTCAAATTCACCGTGAACACCGAATTGCTCAAGAACTAAATTTGACGCATTTAGAAGATGCAAATTAATCGCAGTTTGATTGCAAGGAGAAACTATGTCAAAAACTTATCATTTTATTGGAATTAAAGGATCTGGTATGTCGGCTTTGGCTTTGATGCTCCATCAAATGGGACACAAGGTTCAAGGTTCCGATGTGGAAAAATACTACTTCACTCAACGTGGTCTTGAGCAAGCGGGCATTCCAATCCTTCCTTTCGATGAAAAAAACATCACTGAAGATGTTGAATTGATTGCTGGGAATGCTTTTCGTGAAGATAACAACGTTGAAATTGCTTATGCCATTAAAAATGGTTATAAGTTCAAGCGTTACCATGAATTTTTGGGTCATTTCATGAATCAGTTCACTAGCTTTGGTGTGGCTGGTGCACATGGTAAGACCTCTACGACAGGACTCTTGTCACACTCTATGAAAAACATCACAGATACGTCATACCTTATCGGTGATGGAACAGGACGTGGTTCTGCCAATGCGCAATACTTTGTCTTTGAAGCAGATGAATATGAACGTCATTTCATGCCGTACCATCCTGCTTACTCAATTATCACTAACATTGACTTTGACCATCCAGATTACTTTACAAGTATTGATGATGTTTTCTCAGCATTCGATGATTATGCAAAGCAAGTACAAAAAGGGCTCTTTGTTTACGGTGAGGATTCTAACCTCCGTAAAATTACATCCAATGCACCAATCTATTATTATGGATTTGAAGAAAATGATGACTTCATGGCAACAGATATTATTCGTACAACCACGGGGTCTAACTTCAAGGTGAAGCATGATGGACAAATCATAGGGGAATTCCATGTACCAGCTTATGGTCGTCACAATATCTTGAATGCAACTGCGGTTATTGCTAACTTGTATGTAGCTGGTTTTGACATGGCCTTAGTTGCTGAACATCTAAAAACTTTCTCAGGGGTTAAACGTCGTTTCACAGAGAAAATTATTAGTGATACTGTTATCATCGATGACTTTGCTCACCACCCAACTGAAATTATTGCAACACTAGATGCAGCACGTCAAAAGTACCCATCTAAAGAGATTGTTGCTATTTTCCAACCACATACTTTTACCCGTACCATTGCTCTTCTTGATGACTTTGCTGAGGCTTTAAATGAAGCGGATGCTGTCTATCTGGCACAAATTTATGGTTCTGCGCGTGAAGTTGACCACGGTGATGTAAAGGTTGAAGATCTTGCCGCTAAGATCAATAAACCTGCTAAAGTGGTTACAGTTGAGAATGTTTCACCTCTCCTTGACCATGACAATGCTATCTATGTCTTTATGGGAGCTGGGGACATCCAACTTTATGAACGTTCATTTGAAGAGCTCCTAGCAAGCTTGCAAACCCATATGTAATATATTGAGGGCTGTAGCGATTTCGCTCGGCTCTTTCTCTTGGATAGAAAGGAATCTTAGATGATTATTCGACACGCTAGAACGAATGATTGGACTGATGTTGTTCGTATCGAACAAGATAAATTTTTCGCCTGAAGAGGCTGCTACACCAGAGGCTCTTGCAGAGCGTTTAGAGACAATTTGCGATACTTTCCTAATTGCTGAAATTGATGGCACTGTAGCTTGTTATATCGAAGGACCTGTGATTTCGTAACGATATCTTACAGATGACTTGTTCTACAAGGTAACTCCTAATGCTAGTCAAGGAGGCTATATCGCGGTTACTAGTTTATCTATCTCCAAAGACTTTAAAGGGCAAGGTGTTGGAACATCCTTGATTGCAGCTTTTAAAGACCTGGCTATTGCTCAAAAACGTCAAGGAATTAGCTTGACTTGTCATGATTACCTGATTACCTACTATGAGATGAATGGTTTCATTGACGAAGGTGAGTCCAAATCAAACCATGGCGATAGTATTTGGTATAATATGGTCTGGGAGAACCCAGAGGGCTAGTAATACCAGTGTTACGTTACTGTGACAAAGAACCAATTGATTTGCATTAACTGGTTTTTTAAGATATAATGGCGTTTGTTACTATAGAGGAGGTATGCCTTGACGGACAAGCATAATGAATACTCGGAATCTGCTGAAGATAGCCTAAGCTTTAAAAATCAGATTCTTCGAGATTTACAAGAAGCGACACGGCTCCGTTCTCTTCGTGAGGAGGAGCATAAAAAAAGTGCAGCTGTTCCCGAGACACCACTTTCAATGTCAGCTGATAGCCATGCAATAGATTCTGGATCAGCGTCAAATAAAGTAAGTAACCAAAATTTGAGTTCTCATTCTGTTGCTCATAGTGCTATAGCTAAAACTATGACTTCTGAGACGGTTCGAGATTTTCAATATAGTGTTGACTTGTCTTCTAATTCTCAAGCTGATTCTTCAGCTCCTGATGTCCATTCAAACGTAATATCAAGTCCTAAAGAGCAAGTTGATAAGGAGAAAAATTTAAGTATTCCTCAGGAGACTGAAATATTGAAACGTCGTTTTAAACGTCCAGTTTGGGAAACTAGTCTTAACGCGGAATCAGAGGAAAAATATATTCCTGCAGATGTTGCTAAGGAGCTTATTGAAGCTAAGGCTAAAGAAGCTATCTACACGAATCCTAAAGAATTGGTGTCCAAGATGACATCAGAACGTCAAAAAGAAGCATTTTTGCGGGAACATCATACAGTAAGTAATCACTCTGAACCAGTAAGAGTTCAGTCAGATCTAGTAACTGATGGCAATGAGGGTGATGAGAGTATTGCTTTAGCAGCAGCCTCTGAAAAATCTAACAAAAAGAAACGTAAGAAAGTGAAGAAGAAAAAGTCTTCGCCAAAAGATGTTAAACAGGACGGAATCATCAACGAAGAACCGATTTCACGCTCCAACCGAAATCAAAAACTCAATAAAAATAATCGTCGTGCAGGACGAGTTGCAAGAAACATCATTGTCTTCTTGATTCTTATCTTATCATTAGCTGGATTCTTTGGTTATCGATATGTTAGTGATGCAGTTGGTGCAAAAGATGTCAAGTCGACTAAGTTTATTAGTGTTGAAATTCCTGAAAATTCAGGTAGCAGTTACATCGGTCAGTTGTTGGAATCAGCTGGTGTCATTAAATCTGGTAAAGTCTTTAATTACTATACCAAGTTTAAGAACATTTCAAATCTAAAAAGTGGTTACTATAACCTTCAGCCTAGTATGACTATGGATGAAATTATTGAGGCACTTCAGAAAAAAGGAAGTGATAAGCCTCAGGAACCATCTCTGGGTACAGTCTTGGTTAAAGAAGGATACACCATTGAGAAAATCGCCAAGGCGGTTGAAGTTAATTCATCAGCTAAAAAAGGTAAACATTCATCTACTGGACTTAAGGAAAAAGACTTCTTGAAACTTATGAAGGATGATGCTTTCATTACTAAGATGAAAGCGAAGTACCCAACCTTGTTGGCAAACCTTCCGAATTCTACAGATGCTAAGTATGTCCTAGAGGGGTATCTGTTTCCAGCGACTTATAATATTCATGACGATACGACGGTGGAATCTTTGGCAGAGGAAATGCTATCTACGATGGACACCCACCTATCACCATACTATGCAACAATTTCATCAAGTAACCACAACGTTAATGAAATCTTGACTCTAGCTTCTCTTGTTGAAAAAGAGGGAGCAACTGATGATGACCGTAAAAACATTGCTAGCGTTTTCTATAATCGTCTTAATTCAGACATGGCCCTGCAAAGTAATATCGCGGTTCTTTATGCTCTTGGAAAACTTGGTCAAGAAACGACCTTGAAAGAAGATGCAACGATTGATACGAATATTGACTCCCCTTATAATGATTATGTTCATAAAGGGTTGATGCCTGGTCCTGTAGATAGTCCTAGTCTGTCGGCAATAGAAGCGGTTATCAATCCATCTTCTACCAAGTACATGTACTTTGTTGCGGATGTATCAACTGGTAATGTCTATTTTGCTGAGAGCTATGAAGAGCACCAGCATAATGTTGAATCTTATATTAATAGCAAACTAAAAGATAAATAGTCTGATTGGTTAATTAAAATTCAGTAACTGACTACTGAGTTTGATTTCAAACCAACTGGCTAAAAAAATAGGAAAGAGAAAAAAATGGCAGAAAAAACATATGTAATGACCCTAGCAGAAAAAGAACAACTTGAAGCAGAATTGGAGGAGTACAAACTCGTACGTCGTCCGGAAGTTGTAGAACGCATCAAGATTGCCCGTTCTTATGGTGACCTTTCAGAAAACTCTGAGTATGAGGCGGCTAAAGATGAGCAAGCCTTTGTTGAAGGTCAAATTCAAATTCTTGAAACAAAGATTCGTTACGCAGAAATCGTTGATAGTGATGCTGTTGCTAATGACGAAGTTGCGATTGGTAAAACAGTTGTTGTGCAAGAAGTTGGTACAAGCGACAAAGATACTTACCATATCGTTGGTGCAGCCGGTGCTGATATTTTCTCAGGTAAAATTTCAAATGAAAGCCCAATTGCTCAAGCCTTGATTGGTAAGAAAGTTGGAGATAAAGTAGCTATCGAATCACCAGCAGGTAGCTACTCTGTTGAAATCCTTAGTGTAGAAAAAACATCCTAAGCAAATGTTAGGACAAAATTGTCTAGCATTTGAATAAACATCGAAATACCTACATGGTGTAGTAGCTTTTTGATCCTTGTGGGAGTGAGGCAGAACATTTGTTCTGTCTCACTCCTTTTTTAGTTACCAGAGATAATAGGAGCTAGGTTAGTCTTAGTTTATCTATAAGAAAACACTCTTGAAGTTTTTTGAACTAAACCCCAAAAGTTAGACAGAAACAATCTACCTTTTGGGGTGTTTTATTATGAAATTAGCTTATGAAGATAAAGTTCAAATATATGAATTGAGAAGACAAGAGGAAGAGTACCTAAAATGGGGCGTAAACGCAAGTATTCTTCATACCAAGGAGAAGTTGGCAAGAAAGCAGATAACCTATTCAACGTCAATTTGAAAGCTCTAAACCAATGGAAAAGTGTTATACGGATGTGACAGAGTTTGCAATTCCAGCAAGCAGCCAAAAGCTCTATTTATCACCAGTATTAGATGGCTTCAATAGTGAAATAGTCGCTTATAATCTTTCTAGGTCGCCGAATTTAGTACAAGTGAAAGCTATGCTAGAACAAGCTTTTACAGAGGAGCATTATGAAAACACAATTCTCCATAGCGACCAAGGATGGCAATACCAACACGATTTCTATCATCATTTTTTGGAGGATAAAGGGATCCAACCGTCTATGTCACGTAAGGGAAATAGTCCAGACAATGGTATGATGGAATCTTTCTCATTCTTAAGTCTGAGATGTTTTATGGTTACGAGAAGACGTTTCACTCACTTGAACATTGAAACAAGCTATTGTAGACTATATTAATTATTATAACAAACGCATTAAGGTAAAACTAAAAGGACTCAGTCCTGTGCAATACAGAACTAAATCCTTTGGATAAATTATTTGTCTAACTTTTTGGGGTCAGTACAAAGGGCTCTTTTTTGAACGATAAAAAATTCCAACCTTATGTGATAGGGACTGAGTAGCTCTTATATTAGTTATCAAAAGTGACCTCCTTAACAAGGTTGTCTAAGAATTTTTCTCCCATTTTAGAGAGAGTAGCCTTTTCGTGTTTCAAGTATACAATATCAATTTCATCATCAACATCTAGTGGAATAGAGACGATATTGTCACCATTTAAATTACTATTTAAGATACCAGTGGCAATTGTGTATCCATCCAAACCAATTAATAGGTTAAAAAGTGTTGCACGGTCTGAAACCACAATCGACTTTTTATGGGGGATTTGTGAGAGAATCTCTTCAGAATAATAGAAGGAATTATGAATCCCCTGATCGTAACTAAGGTAAGGGAAGTCCTCTAAATCTTCCAATGAGACCACTTTATGCTTGGCCAGAGGATTTGACTTGCTGACAAAGATATGAGGTCTAGCTTTAAAGAGACTAGTATAGGTAAGTCTGTTATCGTCAAACATTTTAGTCAAGACATCTCGGTTATAGCCATTAAGGAAGAGAACACCGATTTCTGAACGGAAGTTCTTAACGTCTTCGATAATCTCGTAGGTACGAGTTTCACGTAAGAAGAGCTCGTAACGCGTCATATCAGCTCTCTTGAGAAGTGAGACGAAGGCATTGACGACAAAAGCGTAGTGTTGAGAAGAAACACTAAATAATTCACGTGTCTCTGTGTGACTTTTGTAGCGTTCTTCTAAGAGATTAGTTTGTTCTACTACTTGACGGGCATAAGATAGAAATTCAACACCATCCTTGGTTAAGGTGATCCCTTTAGGGTTACGAATAAAGATGTCAATTCCCATCTCTCTTTCTAAATCTCGGACAGCGTTTGAAAGACTTGGTTGTGTAATGAAAAGTTGTTTTGCGGCTTCATTCATTGAGCCGGTTTCGACGATTTTGATAATATAATGTAATTGTTGAATTCGCATAGCCTTATTATAGCATACTTTAAGTATTATTCCTTAGGATAAGAAGCAATTAAAAGGTCTTTTGGAAACTATACCAATTTTATGCTTGACAATGTTGAATATATGGAATATACTGTCTTCGTTAAGCTTTTAAAAGAGCTTATTGACTATACCAATTTTAAATGAAGGAGACATGACC
>SKEE01002424.1_pt1 | contig 12740 bp, 9 predicted proteins | sample 4826661 | NCBI WGS metagenome assembly SKEE01 (sample SAMN11008817, study PRJNA524170) | human gut metagenome | biome: Human fecal sample; material: Feces; isolation source: fecal sample from pouch patient p20 | host: Homo sapiens | place: Israel: Tel-Aviv | collected 2016-11-14
CGTCCGTGAAATTCATCAGCATTTATCCGATGGCTGTGGTGTGGCCGGGATTGGTGGTCACCTTGATGGTGATAGCGCTGAATCTGTTTGGCGATGCGTTGCGTGACGCCATCGATCCGCTGACGAATCCGGCATTGCGGCAAGGTGAAGCCACCCATGTTGAATCGGAGGAACGCGCATGAGCGTCAGCATCCGTAATCTCAATATCGTCATCGATGGAATGCCGATTGTGCATGATGTCGATATGGACATCGCCGACGGTGAACGTGTCGGTTTGATCGGTTCGTCCGGTTCCGGCAAATCCATGATCGCCAAATCCATCATGGGCTTGCTGCCGCTTTCCGCGCAGGTTTCCGGCAGTATTGACATGGGTGGTACTGAAATCGTCGGAGCGTCGGATCAAGCGATCGCCGATCTGCGTGGTCGTTATGTGGGCATGGTGTTCCAGAATCCTTCCGCCGCATTGAATCCGGTGATGACCGTGGCGCAGCAGGTCGCGCTGCCACTGCGTTTGCATTACGATCTGACCCGTGACGAACGGTTGGACCGTGTCAAAGCAATGTTCGCCAAAGTCAGGCTGCCGGAAGATGTGCTGAACAAATATCCGCATGAACTTTCCGGCGGACAACAGCAGCGCGTCGGCATCGCGGCCGCATTGGTCACGTCGCCGCGCCTGATTATCGCCGACGAGCCAACCACCGCGCTGGATTCGATCACGCAACGGCAGATCGTCGATCTGCTGGCATCGTTGGTGGACGATTCCGGCGCATCCATGCTCTTCATCACCCACGATTTCGCGGTACTCAATCATGCAACCACACGCTGTTATGTACTTGCTGATGGACGTGTTGCCGAATCAGGACAAACCGCCGATATCCTGCAGTCGCCGCACACTAAAGTCGCTTCGCAATTGGCGACTTCGGCACGTGCGCTGTCGTTGCGGATCGATGCCGAAACCAAATAAGGAGAACGGTTGTGACGGGCGAAAACGAAAAAACCACAATGCTGCAAGGTCGCGGCATCAACAAATACTACGGTGCGAAACAACAGCGTCGTCAGGTGCTGCACGATGTTGATATCGACGTACGTTCGGGGGAGTGCCTTGCGGTGATCGGCGGATCCGGATCCGGCAAAACCACCCTTACACGAGTATTGCTGGGGCTCGAACACGCTGAAACGGGCGAGATTACGTATTTCGGCAAGCCTGTGCAAGGCGAAGTCGCCGGCGAACTGCGGCGTAGCTGCGGATTGGTGTTCCAAAGCCCATTCGGCTCGTTGGATCCGCGTTGGAGGGTCGGCAGATCCGTTGCCGAACCATTGCGGTTGCATCACCCTGATTGGTCGCAGGAACGGATTGCGGAACGCGTGTCGGAAGCCTTCCGCATGGTGAGTCTCGACCCTGCCGCATATGAAAATCGGTTCCCCGTGGACCTCTCTGGCGGTCAGGCGCAACGCGTGGCCATCGCACGTGCCATTGCGGATCATCCGAAAGTATTGCTTGCCGACGAGCCGATGAGCGCCGTCGACGTGGCCGCACGAACGCAGATTCTCGCATCGTTCGCTGCGATTCGTAGCGGCGAACCTGATATGGCGCTGATCATGGTGTCACACGATTTGGGAGTGGTGCAGCATATCGCAGATCGCATTATGGTGTTGCACGACGGTTGCGTTGAGGAATGCGGACTTACGGAAACCGTGTTGCACCATCCGACCAGCGATTACACCAAACGATTGCTGGACGCGGCTTCGCTCTGATTTGTGACACTGCGCAAAAAGCCTGCGATCATGTTGAAATCCGCATGATTGCAGGCTTTTTTGCCGCTATATGAACAGGTAAGACACGCCGATGTCGTTACGTGTGCTATTGTGTGAGCCATGTTCAATTTCTCTTGTTGTTGCTGTCGCTGACCAACCGCCCGAGGGGCGCGTGGTTCATCGAAGCATAACTTGAGACAGGGCATTCTTTTTCGGCATACGCAACTTGCGTTGCATGCCAGAGTATCGCAGAAATCATCCCATAACCAGTGCCTTACGCGGTTGGTATTACGCGGCATATGTGGATGAACTGCGGCGAAAACACCATCACAGGTCCCGTTTCAAATCATTGCAAGTGACAAACGCGAGCTTCTCGAAATCAAAACAACGAAATCATCCATCGGAAGCCAACGGAAATCACTCTTCGCAAGGAAACGACATGACCATCCACAACTCCCTTTCCGAGCTCATCGGCAACACTCCGCTCGTCAAACTCAACCATGTGACCGACGGCATCAAAGCCACCATCGCAGTCAAAGTCGAATATTTCAATCCTGGCGGCTCCTCCAAAGACCGCATTGCGGAACGCATCATCGACGCGGCCGAACGCAGCGGCGAACTCAAGCCGGGCGGTGTGATTGTGGAACCGACCTCCGGCAACACCGGCGTAGGACTTGCCCTCGTGGCCCAGCAGCGCGGATACCGCACCATCTTCACCCTGCCAGACAAGGTTTCCGAAGCCAAGCGTGCGGTACTCCGCGCATACGGTGCAGAAGTGGTGGTAACCCCTACCGATGCTGGTCCGGATGATCCGCGCTCCTACTACCAGGTGGCGGAACGCCTCGCCAAAGCGATTCCCGGCGGATACCGCCCGAACCAATACGACAACCCGAACGGACCGGAAAGCCACTACCACACCACCGGTCCGGAAATCTGGGAAGCCAGCGACCATCAGGTCACGCATTTCGTGGCTGGCATCGGCACTGGCGGCACCATTTCCGGCACCGGACGCTACCTGAAGGAAGCTTCCGACGGCGCAGTACAAGTGATCGGCGCCGACCCGGAAGGATCCATCTATTCCAATCCGAACGACGTGCATCAGTACAGCATCGAAGGCGTGGGCGAGGATTTCTATCCGAAAGCGTTCGACCGTGAACTTCCCGACGAAATCGTGCAGGTCAACGATGCCGAAGCATTCGAAATGACCCGCCGTTTGGCTGCGGAAGAAGGTCTGCTGGTCGGAGGCTCGTCCGGCATGGCCGTTACGGCAGCGCTTAAATACGCACGCGAGCACGATTTGGACGAAGACCAGCTGGTCGTGGTGTTGCTGCCGGATTCCGGTCGCAGCTATATGGAAAAGATCTTCAACGACGATTGGATGCGTGCCAACGGATTCGCCGACGTTGTGGAACGCACGTCCAAGCCAAGTCTTGCGGAGCGGTATCTGTAAACCGCCGATCAGTTACTTCACGATCATGCCCATCATTCGTTCAACCCAAACCATTCGCTATTTTCAAGGAGTTCCCATCATGACCATCTCGACCAACGCCGAAGCCCTGAACGCCACCGCACTCGCCACCCGCGCCATTCATGCAGGACAGGAGCCCGATCCGACCACCGGAGCCGTGGTCACCCCTATTTATATGACATCCACGTTCAAGCAGGATGGTGTCGGCGGTCTGCGCAACGGTTATGATTACAGCCGTTCCATCAATCCGACCCGCAATTCCTTCGACGAGCAGCTAGCTGCGGTCGAAGGCGCGAACTACGCGCTGAGCTTCGCTTCCGGACTGGCCGCCATCGACGTGCTGTTGCGTGCCACGTTGAAGCCGGGCGACAATATTCTGCTGGGCAATGACGTATATGGTGGCACCTACCGTTTGCTTTCCAAGGTGTTCGTGCCGTGGGGCGTCGGTCTTGACGTGGTGGACGTCACCGACACGGCGGCCGTTTCCGCGGCGCTCAGCCAGAAGCAGTACCAGTACATTTGGGTGGAAACCCCGTCGAACCCGCTGCTCAACATCACCGATATCGCAGCCACGTCAGCGGTCGCTCACGCGCATGACACCAAAGTGGTGGTAGACAACACCTTCGCATCCCCGGTATTGCAGCATCCGTTGACGGATGGCGCCGACGTGGTCGTATATTCCACCACCAAATACATCGGCGGACATTCCGACGTGGTCGGCGGAGCTGTGGTGCTCAACGACAAGGAAATCCGCGATGAAGTGGCGTTCCTGCAGAACGCGGCCGGAGCTGTGCCATCTCCGTTCGACTCCTGGCTTGACATTCGTGGCCTCAAAACGTTGGATCTGCGCGTCAAGCAGCACAGCCGTAACGCCATGAAGGTGGCGCAATGGCTGGAAACCCGCCCTGAAGTGGAACGCGTATGGTACCCGGGACTGGAATCCCATCCAGGCCACGAGATTGCCTTACGACAGATGCATGGCGGCTTCGGAGGCATGATCTCCGTGCAGATCGCAGCTGGATTCGAAGCGGCAAAGAAGTTCGCTGGTGCCACGGAAGTGTTCACCTTGGCCGAGTCGTTGGGCGGCGTGGAATCCCTGATTGAGCATCCGGGCGCCATGACTCACGCTTCTGTCGCCGGTACCACGCTGGAAGTGCCCGCCAATCTCGTGCGACTTTCCGTCGGTCTTGAAGATGCGGACGACCTGATCGCCGATCTGGAGCAGGCGCTCCACCAGATCTGATTTCTTTATTATTCGGGCGATGGGACGGCCAGCATAGGAAAGGAGCTTACGCCGGCCGTTCCGTTCTTCGCCGCCCACCGGCATTACATGGCATTGATACACTTGGAAACCATGACGCAAGCTGTTGGTTCCGTTGAATCCGTTGATCCCCGTGCGCTGGGTGCTCTGAAGCATTATTTCGGATATGACGCCTTCCGTCCCGGTCAAGAAGGCGTAGTCAATGCGATTATCCAAGGCCGTGATGCGCTCGGCGTCATGCCCACCGGTGCTGGCAAGTCGATCTGCTACCAGATTCCCGCCACGCTTCTTCCGGGCATGACCATCGTCATTTCCCCGTTGATCTCGTTGATGCGCGATCAGGTCGACGCGCTCAACGACGTGGGTATTTCAGCCGCGTTCATCAATACCACGCAAAGTCCCGACGAACAGGATCTGGTGTTCGCACAGGCGTTGTCGGGACGGATCAGACTGCTGTATGTGGCTCCGGAACGTTTGGAAACCGAACGTTTCCGCACGTTCGCCAGTCGTGTGCCGATTTCTCTGGTCGCCGTTGACGAAGCGCATTGCGTGTCGCAATGGGGTCAGGATTTCCGTTCGTCATATCTTGGTATCGGCGATTTTCTGAAGGCGTTGCCGACTCGTCCGACGGTTGCCGCGTTCACTGCGACCGCGACGGAACGGGTGCGCCGCGATATTATCGGAATTCTCGGATTGCGTGATCCGTCCGTCACCGTCACCGGCTTCGACAGGGCCAACCTGTATTTCGACGTGATCAGGATGGAGAGGAAACATAAGGCTTCGTGGGTGGCTTCGTATATTGCGGATCATCCTGACGAATCCGGCATCGTGTATTGCGCGACCCGCAAGGAAGTGGAGTCGCTTGCCGAATCATTAAATATCGCCGTGCGCGAGCTGCGTGCGGCGAAAGGTGAGGATGCGACGCGAATCGGCACGGTCGCGGTCGCCTATCATGGCGGTATGTCGGCCGAAACGAGGGGACGGGCGCAACGTGATTTCGTAACCGACCGTGTGCCTGTGGTGGTTGCCACGAATGCGTTCGGCATGGGCATCGACAAGTCAAACGTGCGTTATGTGATTCACCATAATATGCCGGAATCGATTGAAGCGTACTATCAGGAGGCCGGTCGTGCGGGGCGTGACGGCGAGCCGAGCCGGTGCACGTTGCTGTGGAACGAATCTGATATTGCTACGAGGCGGAGGCTGCTTGCTTCGGATTATGAGAACGAGCGTTTGACCGCCGAAGAGCAGGAGGTCGTGCGTGCGTCGAAATGGCGTCTGCTCAACGCCATGATCGGTTATTGCCGTACCACGGATTGTCTGCACGAGTATATGACTAGGTATTTCGGTGAGGCCGGGGGAGCGGCCGTCCGTGATGACGGCATATGCGTGGGAGGATGTGCGAACTGCGGGAATACGTTTGAAACCGTTGACGTCACGGATATCGCGCGGGCCATCAGCCGCTGCGTGCATGACGTGAACCAGAAGGTTGGTTCGGGGAAGATCGTCAAAGTGCTGCGGGGGTCGAAAGCGCAGGATTTGAACTATCTCCATCCTGCCGATCTGCCGACATACGGCATGTTGAGCGAGACTTCGGAGGCACGGATTCGTGACGTGCTCAGCCAGATGGCGACGGATGGTTTTCTTTCCATTTCGGAAGGCTCCATGCCGATCGTTCGCTTTGGTGAACGTGCGGCGGAAACGGTCTCACCGAATTTTCATTATGAAATCAAGAAGATCGAACGGAAGCACGCTACGAAACGTGCGGAATCGCCGTCCGTAGGCTCTCAGGCCATGGGATCGTATGTGCCGGGCGACGGAGACGAGGAATTGTTCGCCAAACTGCGCGCGTTGCGGCTTGACATCGCCCGCGAACTCGGTAAACCCCCGTATATCGTCTTTTCCGATAAAACGTTGCGCGATATGGTGCGTGTCAGGCCGGTCACCGGCGAGCAATTCTCGCAAGTCAACGGCGTTGGTGCGCTCAAATTGGAAGCGTATGGCGAACGGTTCATGGAAGTGATCCGCGATTTCGCTGCATGAATCATGTGACGCGTCAGCTTGAGGGATAATCGTATCGATTATTGCAAAACCATATGTTTTATATGATACGTAACACGTTATCGGCAACATGTATGGCGGTGAGGTTGACGTATGCCGGCAAAACGGCGACAGTAGAGACGAACAGTTGTTGAAGAAAGGATTGATGATGGCAGAAGACAAGCCGGTTGTGGAAAGCTTCCAGCTCGACCACACCAAGGTGAAGGCTCCGTATGTGCGTTATATCGACACGCAGACCGGTCCGAATGGCGATGTGATTTCCAATTATGATTTGCGTTTGGTGCAGCCGAATGAGAATGCGATTCCGACCGGTGGCCTGCACACCATCGAACATACGATTGCGGTGCTGCTGCGTGAACGTATCGACGGTTATATCGATTGTTCTCCGTTTGGCTGCCGTACCGGTTTCCATCTATTGACGTGGGGTGAGCATTCCACGGAAGAAGTGGCGCGCGCGTTGAAGGAGGCGTTGGAATTCATCGCATATGAGGCCACATGGGATGACGTTCCTGCCACCACCATCGAAAGCTGCGGCAATTACCGCGACCATAGCTTGTTCACGGCGAAGGAATGGTGCAAGGATATTCTCGCCAAGGGCATCAGCTCTGATGCGTTTGAGCGCCGCCTAGTCTGATTCGCTTGCGATTGCACGTCTGTTTTCGAGCATATTGCGAATACTGTGCCGTGGGCATGGTATTTTTGACGCTCGGAAGAAGACAAGGTGATACAAAGGTGAACGAGATGGGTGAGGAGAGCGTCATTACCTCTGAACGGCGGTTCCGTCGTGCCACTATGGCCGATTGGCCGACCATGCTGAAGATTTATGAGCATGCCCGCAAGTTGATGGCCTCCAACGGCAATCCCACGCAGTGGGGTGATAAGTTTCCGCGTGAGGAAGTGGTTCGTGACGATGTCGAATCACAGCGCACCGTGCTGCTTGTTGATACGGTTGATGGCGAGGAACGTGTGCTAGCCCAGTTCGCATTGTGTCCGGGCATCGACCCGACGTATGTGAATATCGATGGTGCCTGGCTGGATGACGATCCGTATGTGACCATCCATCGGATTGCCTCGTCGGGTCTTGCCAAGGGTGCGGCGAAGGACTGCATCAACTGGTGCATCGAACATTACGGCAATGTGCGCGCGGATACGCATCCCAACAACAAGGCCATGCAGCATGTGCTCGAATCGAATGGTTTCGCGCGCTGCGGCTTGATTCAGTTGCTTGACAGGCCGTTCGACACCACGCGTATCGCCTATCAGCGTCATGAATGGTGAGATTTTCAGATTTATATGGATTGGCGTCAATCAATATAAATTCATTGCAAACAATTGTAAATAATCTTCGCTATTGAGAAGCAAAAAATCCCGTTGAATATCGTATTTCAGATGTTCAACGGGATTGTTATATCCGATTGTGTTGCTTTTGATATATGTCTTACGAAAGATATATATCAAAAGCAACAGTATTGTCGGTTTTTAGAACAGTCCTGGCTCGTTCAATGCGGAATGCTTGCGGCTGTATACGAAATACACGATCAAACCAAGGGCGAACCAGATTGCGAAACGTACCCAAGTCTCCCAATTCAAACCGCAAATCAGAATGAAGCAGAAAATGATCGCGCAGATTGGCGTGAACGGCACGCCCGGAGCGCGGAAGCCACGGTGTGCGTCCGGCTGGGTCTTACGCATCCACAGAATGCCCGCGGACACGATGATGAACGCCGACAGCGTACCGATGTTCACCAATTCGAACAGTACGTTGATGTTGATGAAACCGCCGGCGATGGCCGTTAGAATACCGAAGAACCATGTACCTTTGAACGGGGTACGATACTTCGGGTGCACTTCGCCGAAGAACTTCGGGAACAGGCCGTCGCGGCTCATGGCATAGCAGATGCGGGACTGGCCGTACAGCTGCACCAGCATCACCGTGGTCATGCCGATCAGAGCGCCAAGATTGACGATGAACGCCAGCCAGTTGAGGCCGGTTTCGAGAATCACGCCGGCCACCGGAGCGTCAATAAATTTCGCGAACTCCTTGTATGGCACCACACCGGTCATAATCAGCGTCATGATGATGTACAGCACAGTCGACACGGCCAACGAAATAAGAATGCCGCGCGGCAGTGTCTTGTTCGGATTGATGGTCTCCTCGGCGGAGGAGGAGACGGCGTCGAAGCCGATGAAGCTGAAGAACACGATCGACGCGGCCGGCACGATGCCGTACGGCTGCGTGGAGCCCGGCTGGAACGTGTAAATGCCGTACGGGGAGAACGGCTTCCAATTGGCGGGATTGATGTACCAGACGGTGCACACGATGAACAGCACGATGATGGCCAGTTTGATCATCACCATAATATCGTTGGTTTTCTTCGTCTGGTTGATGCCGATGGACAGCACCCAAGTGATGATGAGCACGATCACGAAACCAGGCAGATTGAAGTATGTGGTTACGCCTGGTGTGGTGCCGTATGCCGCGGTCAGCTCAACTGGCAGATGCAAGCCGAAACCTTCCAACAGTTTGTTGAAATAACCGGACCATCCGGCGGACACGGTGGCCGCCTGCAATGCGTATTCCAAAATCAAATCCCAGCCGATCACAAATGCGATCAGCTCGCCGAATGCCAAATACGCGTACGAATATGCGGAACCGGATACTGGTGCCATTGCGGCGAACTCCGCATAGCACAATCCCGCGAAACCGCAGCAGATCGCGGCCAGGAGGAAGGAGACGCACAATGCCGGACCCGCGGTGAGGGCGCCCTTGCCGGTGAGCACGAAAATGCCGGTGCCGATGATGGCGCCGATTCCCAGCATGGTAAGGTCAAACGTTTTCAATGTGCGTTTCAGTGGAGTTGACTCGGACACAAGCTGGTCCACTGATTTTTTGCGAAAAAGATCCATGGTCTTAATTCCCTAAAAATGGTTTTATATGGGCTGGACCGGACGGATTTCCGGGACTCTGGCACGCCTCAAACGCCAGAAATCAAAGAAGGGTTGAACGCCTCATATACGGGAGGTGTACGCGCCTTATGTAAGGAGAGTGTAAAAACCTGGCGCGGACAAAAACGTGAAAACCCCGTGAATCGTCTCACCATGTGTGCGCGTCTTTCCGAAGCCGTCACGTGGGAGCGCAACAATAGAGCCATGACTTTCAATGCTGCCCGTGAATGGCAATTCTCATCCGAACAAGGCAAGGCCAATTATGAGGTCGCCCAAAAGCAATACCCGGCGCAAGCCATCGTCGATATGGCCGCATTGCGAAACAACATGCGTCATTTGGTGAGCGTGGTTGGCGGTCCGAATTCCGGCACCGCCGTGATGGGTGTGGTCAAGGCCGACGCGTACGGGCATGGTCTTATTCCAGCCGCGCTCGCGGCACTTGCGGGAGGTGCGACCTGGCTGGGCACGGCGCAATCGCATGAGGCGCTGCTGCTGCGCAAGGCGGGCATCGGGCCGGACCGCTGCCACATTCTGACATGGGTATATAACGGCATGGCCGTGCCTTTTGACGAGCTGATCGACAATGATATCGATATTTCCGTCGGATCATTGCCGGGCATTGACGGCGTTGCGGCCGCGGCGCGTCGTCTTGGGAAAACCGCGCGTGTGCACGTGAAGGTCGATTCCGGTTTCGGACGTAATGGATTCACTCCGGCCACGTTCGACGCGGCGCTCGCCAAGCTGGTGCCGCTCGCCAAGGAGGGTGTGCTGCATATTGTCGGCCAGTGGAGCCACTTGGCGGTGGCCGACGCTCCGGACGTGCCTGAATTCGTGGCGTCCACTGATAGGCAGGTCGAGAATTTCAAGGATTTCACCCGTCGCATGGAAGTTGCCGGCATTGCGCCGGAGATTCGTCATCTTGCCAATACGGCGGCCACGCTTTCGCGTCCGGAGATTCATTTTGAGCTGACGCGCCCGGGTATCGGCCTGTATGGTTATGAGGCTGATCCGGCCATGGGTACGCCAGGTACATACGGTTTGACGCCGGCCATGACGTTGCAGGCGCAGCTTGGCACGGTCAAGGATGTGGAGGCGGGCCATGGCATTTCCTATGGCCGCACGTACCTGACTCCTACGGATACGTCCACCGCGATCGTGCCTGTAGGATATGCGGACGGCATTCACCGTTCCGCTTCCGGTTTCGATATGGAAGGCGCGAAGCATGTGGTCAAGCCTGGCGGCCCGGTGCGTGTGATGACTACGGAAGGTCCGCGCCTGTACCGTGTGTCTGGCCGCGTGTGCATGGACCAGTTCATGCTTGACTTGCACGGTTCCGCGGAAAAGCTTGGCGTGCATGAGGGCGACACCGTGCAGCTGTTCGGTCCGGGTCGTGGCGAGGATTATGCCGAACCGACCGCTGACGATTGGGGCCGTGCCGCAGGCACCATCAGCTATGAGATCTTCACCTGTCTGTGCAACCGCATTCCGCGCCTGTACGAGCACGCTACCGACGTGCTGTCGGCCGAGGATCTCGCCAAACTCAATCCCGCAACCATTCTGTAAGGCAACGGGCGTGGGAAACAAGGCACGCCGTGAAAGTCAATATGGTGGGCGCGGCACGTTCGATGGTTGGTCAACGTGCCGCGCTTGCTGTTAAGGTGGTGAGCTATGCCAGGAATGATTCTGAAGGAAGATATCGAAAAAGTTCGCGCCACCGCCGATCTGTATGACATTGTGTCCGCGACGGTTTCGCTCAAGCCTTCCGGAACTGGCGCTTATGTAGGGCTGTGCCCTTTCCACGATGAAAAAACGCCAAGTTTTTCCGTGCGCCCGGCGTTGGGTGTATGGCATTGTTTCGGTTGTGGTCTCGGCGGTGACGTGTTCGGCTATGTTGAACATCAGGAGAACATCGACTTCCGTGACGCCGTCGAGCTTTTGGCCGACAAATACCATATCGAATTGCATTATGACCAGTCGAACGCCAAGAAGGAGCATACCGGTTCGAAACGTGCCCGCCTGTTGGAAGCCAACGAGGCCGCGCAGGAGTTTTTCGTCTCGCAGCTGATGACCAAAGACGCGCTCGCCGCGCGCAAACTGCTTGATGGCCGTAATTTCAGCCAGGCCGATTGCCAACGATTCGGTTGCGGATATGCTCCGCAAGGCTGGGATAATCTGGTGCGGTACTTGGCAGGCAAGGGCTTCACACAGCAGGAAATGTTGGACGCGGGATTGGCCCGTCAAGGCCAGCATGGGGTGTATGACTATTTCCGTGGCCGCGTAACATGGCCGATTCGCGATTCAACCGGACGCACGCTTGGTTTCGGCGCTCGCAAGTTGTATGAGGATGATTCGATTAGCGCGAAATACATTAATACTCCCGACACGCAGTTGTATCGGAAAAACCAGGTGCTGTATGGCATTGATATGGCGAAGTCGGCGATTGTGAAGAAACGTCAGGCGGTGATCGTCGAAGGGTATACGGATGTGATGGCCATGCATTTGGCTGGCATTGATACCGCGATCGCGACATGCGGCACCGCGTTCGGTGCCGAGCATGCCAAGATCGTGCGTCGTCTGATCGCCGACGATTCGTTGGGTGCGGTACAGCTGGTTGGTCCGTTGAAGGTTGAAGGACAGGCGTTGAGTTCGCGTATCGTGTTCACCTTCGATGGCGATGCGGCCGGTCAGAAGGCTGCGATTCATGCGTTCGGCTTGGATTCCGCTTTTTCGACGCAGGCGTTCGTTGCTGTGGCCGACGACAATCTCGACCCGTGCGATTTGCGTATCAAGCGAGGTAATGAGGCGGTTCGCGCGTTGATCGATCATGCCGAACCACTGTATGATTTCGTGATCAAAACCGCGATCGGGCGTTTCGACACCACTTATACCACTGGGCAGATGGGCGCAGTCAAGGCGGTGGCGCCGTTGATCGCACAGATTCGTGACCGTTCCCTGTTGGATTTGTATTCACGCAAGGCGGTGCGCCAGATCGGCGTCGACTTGGATATCATGCAGCGTGAAGTGCGTGACGCACGACGCAAACTGCAGGTGCGGGACGAAGATGCGTACGCTCCGAAACGTCGTTTTGCAGGCAATGCCGGAGCTGCGGTGGAACCGCGTATGGAACAAGGCGCGAATCCGTATGCGAATCCTTCCGCGCGGAAGGCGTTGGAACATCGTGATGCGGCGGAGCAATCCTACTATCGCATTGATGATGCAGAGTTCATTTGCGAACAGCAGTTCATGGCA
>SKEE01002450.1_pt1 | contig 12651 bp, 19 predicted proteins | sample 4826661 | NCBI WGS metagenome assembly SKEE01 (sample SAMN11008817, study PRJNA524170) | human gut metagenome | biome: Human fecal sample; material: Feces; isolation source: fecal sample from pouch patient p20 | host: Homo sapiens | place: Israel: Tel-Aviv | collected 2016-11-14
TTTCTCTGAGGGCATATTCAATGGCGTTCTGGAGTAGGTTCAGAGATGCATTGTCGATTTCAATACCATTGTAATATAGCGGGCCATCATCACCTTTCTGTATTTCTCCCATGATTCGGTCGAGATCTTTTGCAATATCTCTTTCGTCCCGGGCTGTAAGCTCTGGGGCCTTTTCTTTTGCTTCAGCACGACCCGTCATAAGATAATCCACTGTTACGCCAAAATAATCGGCTACCTTTTGCAATGTTTTTGAAGATGGTGTACTTCTTCCTGATTTCCAGTTACTAAGTGCGGTTTGCGTTACTCCTGCTTCTTTTGCAACTTTGTAAGGGGTAACACCATGCTTTTGTAGAAGTTGTTCAAAGACTTCGTACATTTTTGTGCTCCTTTCACAAAGATAGCATACTTTCGCAAAAGTTAGTAAAATCACTTGACTACTAACGATGAATGTTGTATTATTTACTTACGCAAGCGAAAGCAAGCGAAATAAAATACTTTCAACTGCGATATGCTTACTTTTATAAGATGTGGTAGTTTTATATTTGAAAGTATATCACAGTACGAAAGTATTTTCAATACTATACTTACGGAAAGGAGATGGTATTTTGTACAAAAAATTTCAGGCTCTTTTAGAGAAAACAGACAAGACCGTATATCAGATATCAAAAGAAACAGGAATCAGCCAAACAGCATTTTCTAATTGGAAATCTGGAAGATCGACACCCAGCTTAGAGAGTCTTAAAAAATTATCAGTGTATTTCGGTGTTGCAATCGAAGATCTGCTGGAGTAGGAGGTGAGAAAGCAACACTATGTGTTTAATAATTACATATTTGCTGCTTATGTATGTGGCGGCAAAGTGTGAGGGCGCTTGCAGAGTTCTTCTGCTGTTTTGGCACATGTAGTTTACGGCATATATCTTTGTACTCTGCTGGAATAAGAGAGGAGGCGAGAAGAATGCGCTTTTATGAATCAGATACTTTGGAACATATTGGATTTGATTTTTATTGCGACATCGCAAATAACATCGTCAAAGCCAGAAAAGAAAAGGGTATAACGCAGAAAGAACTTGCAAAGCTGGCAGGTATTAAGGAACATCGTCTGGTGGGAATTGAAAACGTAAAGATCAGGATTGATTTGGATGATCTGGAAAAGCTTGCAAAGGTCTTTGAAAGAACTATGGACTGGTTGATCGATGCTGAATTGGATTATGGCGGAGAGAAGTGCAGGTATTTAATTTGGCCAGATTCTATTCCAGACTTCAAACTTTACATGGATGCGACGAGCAAAAGAATGGCTTTTTTACAATATGACAGAAGGATCAAGGAATGCGGTGCTGCCTATAACAGTGGCCGAGAGAGATTTTATGTAAAACTTGTTGGTGTTCCGGTTTCGAAGCAGGAAATTCAAAACAAGTTCAAAAAGAGAACAACAGAAGATCTACCATTGGAGCCAGATTAAAGCAGAATGATCGAGGACCTGCTGGAATAGGAGGTGATTGCGTTGTGGAGAATTAAAGAGTTCGCAGCTGAATATTTAGTTCCAGCTGTGATGGGAGTGATCGGCTCGTTTGTTGGGATGGGGATAGCACACTGGTTAGGAATAATGTAATCAGCGTGGAGATCACAGCCAGAACGATCGGTACAACGATGTGATTTACAAAGCAATAAGGGAGGTGATCGGTGTGTCAAAAACAATGTATGGCATGACCGTAAAGGAAGCTAGCGAAAGATTGGGAATTTCCGCAGCCGCAGTCAGGATCCTGATGAAGCGCGGGAAGCTCCCAATCGGGATGGCGACCCAGTTAACCGGACAGCGCTATGTGTATTACATTTCTTCGGATGCGGTAGAAAAATACATTCAAGATTCTGGTGGGACGGTTTTGGTAGGAGGTGATCAGAGTGGCGAAGCTTAACTTTATCGAGTCCCAGCACCCGCGGATGCTCAGCTACGTGGAGTGCCGGAGCGATCCGGTGTTTTACCTGGTCGAGGAGGTGCCGGAACTGGAGCCAGAACCGGCGCTTGACCTGGATGATCTGGCGGGCAAGGTGATGTTTGGCATCTGTGCGATGTTTGCGGGATGCGTGGCCAGCGCGCTGTTGGCAGGAATGTGAAAGGAGGTGAGGAACATGGTAGAAATTACGATTAAGGATGATGGAGGCGTAAAAGAAACGGAGTCCGGTGATTTTGTTATGGCAATCATTAGCACTATCGAGGAAGACGGACTGAAAAGTGTTGGCATGGCATATGGGGTTACAAGCGATAAAGCTTCCGCCCATGCAATTGCAGGTTTTGTTAAGTATAGCATAGATGAGACAATTCTTCCGAAATCTAAAAAGGCTGCTTACAAGATTTTACGAGCATTTATCGACACGGAGATTAAGCGCCTGGAAGCAGAAGAATCTGTAAAAGAAGAAACCCCAGAAGCGGCAACTTCCGGGGAATCGGGTAAATAAAAAATCAATTTACAGTCTCATTATAGGTGAGGCGCGGAGGGAAATCAAGATGAAACTTTATGAGTTAACAGAGCAGTTTTTAGCGCTGCAGGAACTTGTTTACGATCCGGAAGTGGACGATCAGACCCTTCAGGATACCATGGACGGTCTCTGGGGCGAGATTGAGGAGAAGGCCGACGGCTATGCCAAGATTATTACCGGCATGAAAGCCGATATCGAGGCGCTGAAAGCAGAAGAAAATCGTCTGGCTGCCAGAAGAAAGGCTTTGGAGAACCGCCAGCAGGCATTAAAGAACAATCTGGAGGCCAATATGCGTGAGATGGGCAAGACCAAGTTTAAGACGGCCCTGTTCAGCTTTAACATTCAGAAGAACGGAGGACTGCAGCCGCTGGTTATTGATGGCCTTCTGGAAGATATTCCGGGAAGATTCCTGATCCCGCAGCCACCGGTTCCGAACAGCGAAGCCATCCGGAAACTTCTGGATGAGAAACAGGTTGACTGGGCACATCTGGAGCCGCGGGGCGAAAGCCTGCGGATTCGCTGATGGACCGGGAGGGAATTGGACCGTTTCGCATGCAGCTGCTCATGGAAGTAGCTGCGAAAGCGGTCAAGATCATGACAACAGGTGTATGGCATCTGTCATTCGATGAAATGGATGTAGTGCTGGATTACATCCGGTGCGGCATTGATGCCTACAAGCGAAAGTATGAGGAGGGAAAAGACGATGTTTCTGAAAATCAGTGAATTCAAGAAGGCCATGAAGTCAGCACTGAAGACAACTGGCGGCTTATACGTCGGGAATTTGGATGACCACTATCTGGTTTACACCAGCTTCTGGGGCGTCTATGTGGAAAGCACGTATGCAACTAATAAGTTCAAGGCAGCCATCATGGAGCTGATCGGCGATATGCCGGATGAAGAAACCTGCTATAAGTACTACATCGAAGACAAGAAGCTTAATATGGAGCGCGAACTTGAACCGCATGATCCATATGCGGCATGGAAAGCAGCAAAGGATTTTGCCTGCAGCGTCCCGGTGGTACTGACGAACAACTATCATGAGCTGTCCGTATATCAGCGCCATAGTGACAAGGGTTATCTGACAGCAATCAGAGAGTGGACCGATGGAATGATTTCGCCTGCAGAATTGGATCCGATGGGGGAGCATATGCCGGGAAGACCCAGTGTATCACCTTCCGGACATACGCTTTATTTTAAAAGTGAGACGATGCTGTACTGGGTTTTCGGCATGAATGTATCGGAAAAGACACGGGACACGATATTTGCCCGCATGAAAGACCTGGATTTCTTCGAAGATGATTGGCTGAGCAAAGCAGTGAAAGAGACCGATGAGGCAGAGCCGCTGCCGTATTAAGGAGGATGTTATGGGATTACCCGTTTTGATTTATGGAAAGTCCGGCAGCGGAAAGAGCCGGAGCTTAAAGTTTTTTGACGAGCATGAGGTGGTGCTGCTTAACACAGAGCGGAAGGAATTGCCTTTCCGCAAACGTTTCCGGAAGACCGGTTCCAGCGATGATATCAACCAGATCATTGCCACGATCAACAAAAATCCGGAAAAGGTTTATGTGATTGATGATGCCGGGTATATTATGACCCATCTCTTTATGTCACAGCACCGGAACAAGAAGGGAAATGCGTCATTTGAGATGTATGACGATATCGCGGATGCTATGTATGGCCTGGTGAAGCGGATTAAGACCGATGTAACGGATCCGGACAAGATCGTGTACATCATGTTTCACGAGGATACTGATGATTTTGGCATTTCCAGACTGCGTACCATCGGTAAGCAGCTGGATCGCAAGGTGTGCCTGGAAGGCATGGTTACAATCTGCATCCGGTGCATGAGCGAGAATGGAAATCATTTCTTCCGGACCGTTACGGATGGGTCAGACATTACAAAGACCCCGGAAGATATGTTTGAATCACCCGAAATTGAAAACAACCTGAAACTGGTTGATGATACCATCCGGGATTTCTACGGATGGGAGAAATATAAGCCCAAGGAGGACAAGCAGTCATGATTAAGAAACCGGCAGGATACGATGAGGCAGCAGCTTACACAGGAGAGTTCCAGCAGCTGCCGAAAGGAAAATATGTGTGCGTCATTAAGCAGGTAACCACTCAGGAATCAAAGAACGGAAATCAGCAGTTTGTGATTCTGTATGATATCGCAAAGGGCGAGTACAAGGACTTTTACAAGAAGATGTTCGACGGCGACAAGGCCCAGAATCCGATGGGCGCAAAATGGCGCGGCGTATTCAAACAGAACATGGAGGGCAAGGGGCTTTCCTGGTTCAAGGGCATCATCACTTCGATTGAGCGTTCCAATAACTTCACCTTCCAGTGGGATGTGAGTGACAATGAGAAGCAGATGATTGGTAAGGAATTTGGTGGTATTTTCCGCCGCCGTCAGTATGAGGCATCCAATGGAAACCGCCCGTTCGTAACGGAGCTGTTCCAGATTCGCAGCGTGGCCGGCCTGGCGGAAGCGGAGGTGCCGGAAGATGAACTGTTGCAGGATCCGCCGGTGGGCCAGACTACTCCGGTGAACCATGGAACGCCGTCTGCAGTGGGTGATGGATTCGTAAATATTCCGGAGGGAGCTGGCGATGAAGGCATCCCGTTCATGTGATCCGGAGCTTTACAGCAAAGTTAAAGATGCAGTGAGTATGCAGCAGGCCGTGGAATACTGCGGCCTGCATATTTTAAACGGAAAATGCCTTTGCCCGTTCCATCACGATACCCGGCCATCCATGAAGATCTACCCAAATGGAAAAGGGTATTACTGCTTTTCCTGCGGAGCTGGCGGTGACCAGATTAAGTTTGTGGCCGGTTATTATGGCATCGGAAATTATGAGGCAGCGAAGCAGCTCGCAGCAGCGTTCCAGGTTCCAATCCAGGAGCCGACGACCTACAGGGACAAGCGGGAAGCGGATAAGAGAAACCGTTTAAAACGCGAATTGCGGGATTTTGTGTCTTATGCGAGGAAATGGCTGGTTGTGTATCGCGGACTGCTCTGTGAGGCAATCAGAGAACGTAGCGGGCATTTCTATGAGGCACTTGGCAATATCACATACGTGGAATATCTGATTGACTGTCTGGATCAGTGCCCGAAAGAATTATACGCAGACAAGAAGGCGGTGAGTGAAATTGGAAAAGTCGAACGAAGAGTTATTGACTGGTATAGCTAAGCTGGAGCGCCAGAATCCCTTTCCGGATGAAATCTTTTACCGGATCTTTGAGATCGAGGACAATGTGGAGCGGCAGAAGTATATTGAGGCATTGCGGAACGAGGCCAAGATCTTAAAGCGCAGCACGGAGTTTAATAACCTGCTGAAGCAGTTCCAGCTTGACTACATCCAGCGGATGCGCCAGACCGGCAACAAAACGGCTTTTACCGATCAGCCGTTGGAACTGATCTGCGCGGAGTGGAGTGCTACCGATATGGGCGTGAAGACGATCCGTTATGATAAGAACATGCAGGCGATTCCGGTGATTGCCTGCAGTCATCCGATCATGCCGATAGAAATTTTGAAAAACGTGGATACATCGGAGGAGCGGATCACGCTGGCTTATTTTAAGTCAGCATCCTGGCAGCATATCACGGTAGACCGGTCAGTATGTGCCAATACCAACAAGATTGTAGATGTTCTGTCTCAGTATGGCATTGAGGTTACTTCTGATAATGCAAAGAGCCTGGTGCGCTATATCAGTGACTGCGTAGGATATAATCCCGTGGCGTTGGAGCCAAAGAAGTCCATTAATCGTCTGGGATGGGTCGGCGCAGCCTTTACCCCATATGAGAAAGATATCCGGTACGAGGGCGGTCTGGATTACGAGGCAATCTTTAAAAATGTGTCTGAGAAGGGCGATTTTGACGCCTGGAAGGCTCTTTGTGGTGATCTGCGGAAGAATATACCCCTGCGCATGATGATGGCTGCAAGCTTCGCTTCTGTGCTTCTGGAGCCGCTTAAGGTGCTACCGTTTGTGCTGCATTTATGGGGCACGACCGGAACCGGCAAGACCGTGGCGCTTATGGTGGCTATGTCTATCTGGGGGAATCCACGGATGGGCGGCCTGGTAAAGACCATGAACATGACCAAGAATGCCATCATGCGTAACGCGGCCTTTCTCTGCAGCATCCCTTTTGCGGGGGATGAGTTGCAGACCATCAAAGATAAATGGCAGGGAAATTTTGACCAGCTGATCTATCAGATCACGGAGGGTGTGGACCGCGGCAGAGCAAAAGCATACGGCGGCGTAGAGGATACCAAGACCTGGAAAAACAGCTTTATCTTTACCGGTGAGGAGCCAATCACGAAGGTAAACTCCGGTGGTGGATCCAAAAACCGCGTTATCGAGATTGCAATTGATGGGCCGCTGGTAGCGGACGGTCATTATGTGAGCAGCATGGTGCAGGAGAATTACGGCTTTGCTGGGAGGCAGTTTGTCGAGTACATACAGGAGACAGAATCCTGCAAAATCATGGACCGGTATCGGGAAATCTTTGAGGAGCTTTGCCGGCTGGATACAACAGATAAACAGGCTATGGCAATGGCCTGCATGTTGTTGGCAGATGAGATTGCCGTGAAGCTCTTTTTTACAGCGGAGCAGCCGCTGCAGATTGTTCAGGTGAAACAATATCTGCAGAGTACGCGTGATGTAGATATTGCAGAACGCGCGTATCAGCAGGTGTTAAACTGGGTGGCAAAGTACCAGGTCCGTTTCGAGGATCCGAAAGAAGAAAATTCGCTGAATAAGGGTGAGGTCTGGGGGAAGATTGATGACGGGAAGCTGATCGTGAACCGTGATGTACTTTTAAGCTTTCTGGATCAGAACGGCTTTGATTATACAGCTGTAAGCCGGAAATGGGCAGAAAAGGGCTATCTGGTGCGTAATTCGCAAGGGAAAATGGTACATCAGACGAAGGTATATGGAATCAAATCAAGCTATATCAAATTCAATCTGCCCGAGGATGACGATACAACGGATAAGGATGGATTTGTGCAGGTCGAAAAATATGAGCAGGAGACATTACCTTTTGATTAAAAGGTCTTACCTACTTCCTAAAAGGTAAGACCTTGGTAAGACCCTGGAAGCCGCATAAATACTGGCTTTTTTAATAAGGTCTTACCTGTCTTACCAGTCTTACCTGTTATATAGTCTCGTGACGCGAGGAAAAAACGTCATTATTCTTTCTCTTATAAAAATATAGACTTATTATCCGGGTTTTTAGGTAAGACAGTAAGACCATAAGTAAAATAAGGGCTTGCGGGCGTTTTTTAGGTAAGATTCGGGAAAGACATTTCTGGAAAATGGTAAGACCGCAGCAATGAGGAGATAAAAACAATGAGAATGAGCAATAAATCAGCCGGTACGAAATTCGAGAGAGAATTTGCCAACCGGCTGGCAGCAGAAGGCTTTTGGGTGCATCGCTTTCAGGACAATAAAAACGGTCAGCCGTGTGATGTGATCGCAGCCAGAAACGGAGAGGCGTATCTGTTTGACTGCAAAGACTGCCAGAAAGAAGTGTTTGACTTAAGGCGCATGGAAGAAAATCAGTACAATGCAATGCAGTTCTTCTATGTGACCGGAAACAGCCGCGGGATGTTTGCGGTGCGGTATCCGGATGAAATGATTTTTCTGGTGGACTTCCAGCTTCTTGACAGCCTGAAGCATGACGGAAAGAAAAGCATTTCCAGAGCTGACATGACTACATATGGACGGACACTGGAAAGTTGGCTGGAAGAACTTAAAGTAACAAGGACGGGTGATAGAGATGGTTGTGGAGATTGGATCTGAGATCCGGATTAAGAATGCCTCAAAAGAATTGAATGTTTGGGCTCAGGAAAATCTGATTATTCCGAATCCGCAGTACCGGGAGCGAGAGCGCCGGGGGCTTTGGGTCGGAAATACACCGAAGTACCTGTGGCTCTACCGGGTGGACGGTTCCGATCTGATTGTTCCGACAGGCGTAGGAAAGCAGGTGCGGCAGTTCCTTTCTGAAAGAGATCAGATAAGCGTCCAGCTGGCCGATAATGACATTTTAGAGTATAAAGGCAACATTCCCCTGTATGACTATCAAAAAACCGCTGTAGAGGCAATGCGGCGCACCAGCTGCGGAATCCTGCAGAGCCCTTGCGGATCTGGAAAGACGCAGATGGGTATTGCGCTAGCGGCGGTGCTGAAGCGTAAGGTTTTGTGGGTTACCCACACGCAGGATTTGCTGACACAGTCCTTTGCCAGGGCAGAGCAATATTTTCCGGCGGAGACTCTGGGAACAATCACAGACGGAAAGGTCCGGCTTGGCAGCCACATGACTTTTGCGACTGTGCAGACACTAAGCAAGCTGGATCTGACGCAGTACCGGGATGCCTGGGATGTAGTGATCGTAGATGAGTGCCACCGTCTGGCAGGATCTCCGACACAGGTGACCATGTTTTACAAGGTCATGAACAGCCTGGCAGCCAGATACAAATACGGTCTGTCTGCGACGGTGCACCGGTCTGATGGCATGATCAAGAGTACCTTCGCAGTACTTGGGCCTGTAGTTTACCAGGTGCCGGATGAGGCTGTAGCGGATAAGATCATGAAGGTCCGGATTTGCCGGCGGGATACTGGGTTAGCAATTAATCGAAGTTGCCTGGATACAGATGGCACACTGGTTTATAATGAGCTGCTTTCCTACCTGGGAGAAAGCCGGGAGCGGAATGAGCTGATTGTGAAAGATCTGATCAGTCAGGCCGGTCATTCCTGCTTGGTGCTGGCAAGTCGCTTAGAACAGTTGCGGAACATCAGAAACATGCTTCCGGAAGAGCTGCGGGAGGTATCGGCCATGATTGATGGCAGCATGACCAGCAAGCGCGGAAAGGCAGAGAGAGAAGCTGCCATCGAGGATATGCGGACCGGTCGGAAGCGTATCCTGTTTGCATCCTTCGGCCTGGCAAAAGAAGGCCTGGACATTCCGAGACTGGACAGGCTGTATCTGGTATCACCGCAAAAGGATTATGCAGTGGTTACCCAGTCCATTGGACGGATTGCCCGTAAGGCAGATGGAAAGACGGATGCAGTGTGCTACGACTATGTGGATGATATCCAGTTCTGCGAAAATCAGTTTAAGCGGCGGAAGACCCATTACAGGAAGGCGGGATGTATTTTATGACAAGAAGTGAAGAACAGGCCGCACTTGCAAAGGGTGTCTGGTGCGACTCTTACAACTTTTATCTGAAATACCATGGGCGCCCCGCTGATCAGCAGTTCTGGAGTGAGGCTACAGAAGATTTTCGGGAGATTATGAAAAAATACGAAGGTGCTGCAGCTTGTGGACGGATTATGCTGGCAGCGTTCAGTTTATTGGAGGAGGAAAGCAGATAATTGAAATGATAAATGGTGAATTGATAGTTGACAATTTTGCCGGTGGTGGCGGAGCTAGTACTGGGATAGAAGATGCTACTGGTTGTTGCGTAGATATTGCCATTAACCATGATCCGGAAGCTATTAAGATGCACAAGGCCAATCATCCTTATACGAAACATTACTGCGAAGATGTATGGCAGGTAGATCCTGTTGTAGCATGTAACGGGCATCCGGTGGGACTTGCGTGGTTCTCGCCAGATTGCAAACATTTTTCCAAGGCAAAAGGCGGCAAGCCGAAGGACAAGTTTATTCGTGGGCTTGCGTGGGTTGCTTGCAGATGGGCCGGTCTGGTGCGACCACGGGTGATCATGCTGGAGAACGTAGAGGAGTTTAAAACCTGGGGGCCGCTTAACCGCCGGAAGCATCCAATCAAAGTGAAGATGGGGGAAACATTTAAGAAGTTCGTAAAGCAGTTGGTAAAGCTGGGATACGATGTGCAGTATCGGGAACTGGTGGCTGCAGATTATGGCGCGCCGACTATGCGCAAGAGATTTTTTCTGATCGCGCGGTGTGATGGAAAGCCGATTATATGGCCGAAACCAACACATGGACCAGTGGACTGTGAAGAGGTAAAAGCCGGATTGCTTAAGCCGTATGTTGGAGCATATACCCAGTTGGATTTTTCACTTCCGTGCCCGTCCATCTTTGACACATCTGAAGAAATCAAGGAGAAATACGGAATCCGCGCAGTGCGCCCTTTGGCAAAGAAAACAATGGATCGCATAGCCAGAGGAATTAAAAAGTTTATTCTGGATAACCCGGAACCATTTTTGATCCAGTGCAATCATGGTGGCGAACGAAAGCCAGGAGACATCAGGCAGCCTATGCCGACAATAACCGGAAAACATGGTTTTGGAGTGGTTGCGCCTGTATTGATTCAGTATCATTCGGAAACCACAAAAGATGCGGTGCGCGGGCAAGAAATAGAAAATCCACTCATGACAGTGGATAGTTCCAATCGCTATGGTCTGGTGACTTCCTTTATCAGCAAGTTTTATAAAAGTGGAACGGGCCAGGACATGCGAGAACCATTACATACAATTACTGCAGGAGATGGTCATTTCGGAGAGGTCCGCGCCTTTTTAACGAAATATTATGGATCCGGCACTGGACAAAGCATTAAGGACCCGTTGGATACTGTAACAGCACAAGATAGATTCGGCTTGGTAACTATATATGGCACAGAATATCAGATAGTTGATATTGGGTTGCGTATGTTGGGACCTAAAGAACTGTATGGGTGCCAGGGGTTTCCGGCTGATTACATCATTGATCAGGACTGTGAAGGAAAGAAATATCCGCGAAGTGAGCAGGTGCGGCGCTGCGGCAACGCTGTTTGCCCGCCGATTCCTACGGCTCTGGTAAGAGCTAATCTCATGGAATTATGTATCGCGAAGCGGTTACCGAACTGTAGATCTGATAGATTGGTTGAGGATACCAGTGGGCAGTTGAGATTTGCGTAGACGGAGATAACTATGGCAAGAAATCGTTATGCAGGGTATTGCTACTGCTGCGGGCAGTATGTCCCAGTGGGGTATGGCCATTTCGAGCGGATACATAATAATACATCCGGCCCGAAATGGCGGATCAAATGCGTAAAGTGCGCATCTGGTCGAACGGTCCGGGACACGGATCGGGAAGTACAGAGAGTGAGGAGGATGAATGATGTCAGATGAGATTATTAAGGTTCTGGATGATTTAAGTCAGCGGTTCGGCATTGCGGTAGATTGGACAAGTGCCAATATGCTGCCGTACCTGCAGATGCTTACCCGGAAATATGTGAATTACAGACTGGCGATGAGTGTTATGGAACTGATAGTTGGAATTCTGCTCTTTGCAGCAGCCGCAAAACTGATAAAGGCAGCCAAGGTCCAGTATCGCAAAGTGGCGAAAGGTGAGGTGGACTATTCCAGTGAAGATTTTTGCGTGTTTACTGGAATAGCTTGTTGTGTTGGTGCTGCTTTTGCAATTTTTATTGGTTTCATTTTAGTGGTAAGCGCCTCAGGGGATATCATTACCTGCATAACATTCTCGGAGAAGTTAATACTGGATGAGTTGCTGCAGGTGTTGAAAAATCATTAGTAAAGCTTTTGATATTTGGAGGAAAGTAGAATGGGATATTGTGAAACAGAACGCCAAGATCTGAAAGATTATCATAATTTCCAGAAATGTTTTATCTCAAATGGAGAGTTATACCCATTATGCAAAGGAAAAGAAGAAAAATGTCATGATTGCTGTCTTTATGAGGATTTTGAAGAATACCATTCTCCATATCCAGAGGAATAAAAAAGCGAGTCTTTAGGGTGGAGTGAAAATCTCAACAGGAGGTGCCGATGTACAAAAACAATGAGGGCTATCCGGATCCGACCGCGGGCCGGGCTATCCGGAAGGCCGACAAGCCGCCGGAGGAAGTAATTAACTTCCGGCGGGCTATGAAGCTGATGAGTGTAATCTGCCATGTGCGGATCCTGGGCAAGGTGACCGTGGTCGATGATAAGGGGAGGCGGTGGTAGTGGCTGTAACCAAAAGATATGCAGTTTACTGTCGTGGTGAGCTGATTGGGGAGTATACCGCTGTAGATGCTGCCACCATGCTTAAGTGTACGCCTGGGACCGTTCGGACGTATGCTGGCTACGGCAAAGCACTATATGGCGAGTATACCTTCGAGGTGATCGAGCCGGAAATGCGGATGGAAAAGCCATGGCCTGCAAGTGATGAGTGGGCTGCAGCGTGGGAGAAGACGCGACAGAGATTTTT
>SKEE01002452.1_pt1 | contig 12639 bp, 11 predicted proteins | sample 4826661 | NCBI WGS metagenome assembly SKEE01 (sample SAMN11008817, study PRJNA524170) | human gut metagenome | biome: Human fecal sample; material: Feces; isolation source: fecal sample from pouch patient p20 | host: Homo sapiens | place: Israel: Tel-Aviv | collected 2016-11-14
GGTAAAGGCAAGCTGACGATCCAGGGCAAGGAGGGCTCCTCTCTGTCTACCACCGGCGGCTCGGGCACTAAGGGCGGATCCTTTGGCATATGTGCTACTAGTGGAAAGCTGGATCTGGTGAATGCAACGGTTACGGCCACCGGCGGTTTCGGCGGCGGCGATGGCATATCTGCCAACGATGAAGTTAACATCAAAAATTCGAAGCTCACTGCAAAGGGCGGCGGCCAGCTGCACCCTGGAGAGGATACAAGTACAGGTGGCGGCACAGGCATTAGCCTCTTCGTGAAGGGAAAGGTCGTTGTTGGAGAGGGCAGCGAGGTCATTGCCATTGGCGGCGATCATAAGACTGTGAAGAAAAGTGCCTGGGGTGGTGCTGCTCTCCGCTTCTTGGGGACAGGCGTTGGCTGCGGCTATGAGGTCCAGAAGGGCGGTAAGCTGACGGCGATCGGCGGCAATGCAGAGTCGAAAAGCGGCGTTGTTACCGGAGGCGATGCTCTCAATGGAATGGGTGGCGGTATCGTGTCCTCTGGTGAGACTACGCTCATCGGTGGCAATGCCAAGTCGGGCTCGGGCAAGGCCACCGGCGGCAATGCGAGTTTCTATGATGGTGATAGTAACCAAGTTACTGTGAAGGGAGGCACGACAACTGCGCTGGGCGGCAAGGCAGAGGGCGCCGACGGCAAAGCCACCAATGGCAGCAGCATCAAGACTAGCAGGAATGGCAAGATTGGCCTGAGTGTTGAAACGGGCGGTACCCTTGTCACCGCCATGCCGGGCGAGCGGGATGGAAAGGGAAACGGTATCATCGGAGATGTCGAGATCAAGACCGATGGCGGCAAGATCGAAGAGGTGGAGAACGCCAAGGTAGTCAAGAAGGAGGACGGCAGCATTACCGTCACAGGTGACCTAGTCGGCATCAAGCAGGACGGCCACAGCTACGAGCTGACGGCTACGGTAGAGCCCACCTGCACCACCCCCGGCAAGCGGGTCTACACCTGCACTACCGAGGGCCATACGGACGATACCTACGAGGAGATCATCGATGCGCTGGGCCACCACTTTACCGCAGTTGAGGTAGTGGCACCCACCTACACCTCCGAGGGCTACACCATCTACAAGTGCGAGACTTGTGGCGAGACCGAGAAGCGGGAATTTGTGCCGATGCTGGTGCCCGAGAGCAACGGCGGCTCCTCCGCCGTCCCCCTCACCGTGACCGGCGCAGGGGCCTACGAGACCTCCATGGCCGATGGCCGGTATATCATCGCAGTGCCTGCCGAGACTGCCGTGCTTTCCGGCTGCCTGGGCAACCTGAAGGAGCGGAAGGCGCAGGGCGTGAACACCCTCGTGTTCCGCACCCAGTTCCGTGAGACCGCCCTGAACATCGACAGGATGCTGTCTCTGGGCGTGGATAACACCCTCTTTACGCTCACCCACAACGGTGAGGGCGCAAGCCTGACCATCGGCGGGTTCGAGCACAACGAGTTGCTCCACTAAATAACCAACCTCCCAAGGCGGAGAGCTTCCGCATCTCCCCGCTTTGTACGAAAAGCCCCCCGGCACTTCCGCATGGTGCCGGGGGGCTTTTTTGTACCTATCTTATTGTAAGTCGCCGAGTATCCCCGGCCAGAGGGCTTCCTCCTGCCGCATGGCGACGAAGCAGCAGTCGAGGTACATCTTGTTCACGGCGGCGACGATGGTGCCGCGCAGCAGACGCTTTTCGTCGTCGGCATCCGGGTCGAGGCCGCAGATGGTGCTGCTGGCACCGAAGATGTAGGGCAGGCAGTTCTCCACCTCGTCGCAGAAGTAGTCGTAGGCTTCGGCGGCGGTGCAGTGAGCCCGCTGCATCTGGAACAGGGTGTCGATGTTTTCCAGCGAGAGGACATTTTTAGACAATACGATATAGATGAGAGAAGCCAGCTGTTCGCGGGAATACTTCTTTTTGACGGGGTGGGAGATGACTCCTTTCTTGACGTAGTTGCTCACCATGGAGGGGGTGAGCTCCACCCCGGGGAAGCCCCGGAAGCAGCTGTTGACGAGCTGCACGGTCTGGTCGAGATACAGCCCCACGGAGGGCAGCTCCCGGTAGCGCGGCAGGGAAAACCCGGCGGCGCAGGCCGTGACACGGCGTTTCATTTCCTGATTCATGGTGGTAGTATAGCGCATTTTTGAGTCGGGGTCAACCGTTTATGAAAACAATATTAAGAATTTTACAAATCGCTTGACAGGTTTTTGAAAAACTGATATAGTGGACTCATCGAACGTAAAAAATGCGGCGGACACCCGCCGGAATGGAGATAGATGAGATGAAACGAATCGTTGTGGACTCTTCTGCCAGCCTGTATGCGCTGGACGGCATTGATTTTGCTGCTGTGCCTCTGAAGATCGTGACCGACGAGAGGGAATACCTCGACGACGGCACGCTGGACGCCGTGGAAATGGCGACTACCCTGCGCACCTATAAGGGCAAGACCAGCACCTCCTGCCCCAACATCGGCGACTGGCTGGAGGCTTATGAGGGCGCAGATGAAATTTATGCCATCACCATCACCGGCACCCTGTCGGGCAGCTGCAACGCCGCCCAGCTGGCCGCAGAAGAGTACCAGGCAGAGCACCCGGGTGCTCAGGTCTTTGTGCTGGACAGCCTGTCTGCCGGCCCGGAACTGGTGCTGCTGGCAGAGCATATCCGTGCGCTCATCGAAGAGGGCAGGGACTTTGACGAGGTGTGCGAAGAGATGCTGCGCTACCGTCACCACACCCATCTGCTGTTCTCGCTGGAATCGCTGGCGAATCTGGCCCGGAATGGCCGCATAAAGCCCACTGTGGCCGCTGTGGCGCGGATGCTCAACATCCGGGTCATCGGCAAGGCCAGCGATGTGGGCGAACTGGACGTCCTCTGCAAGACCCGCGGCGAGCACGGCGCACTCGAGCGTCTCGTGCTGGAACTCAAGGGCCACGGCTACACGAACGGCAAGGTCATCATTGCCCACTGCGGCAACCCCGCCGCTGCCGAGCGCCTGATGCACATGGTGCAGGCTGTCTTTGAGGGCGCACAGGTGCGGGTGACCGAGTGCGGCGGCCTGTGCAGCTACTACGCCGAGCTGGGCGGCCTCATGGTGGGCTTCGAGGACGCGGACGCCTGAGCTTGAAATCTCCGCATCTCTGCGCTATACTATTCCCATAAAAATGCTGCCGAAGGGCAGCGGGGGAGGCGCAGATGTTCTTTCGGCTGCCGGTCGTCCGGTTCTTCAATCGTGTCATCAACAGGGCCATGGTCACAGTGGCCCTTGTTTTGCTGCAGATCGGCTGGCTGCTCTGGGCCTTCTTCTCCCTCACCGCCGGAAAGGTGTGGGTGAATGCGGGGCTGAACGTCCTCAGCCTCTTCATCACCCTCTACCTCGTGCGGAAGGACGAGAACAGCGACTATAAGATCATCTGGCTCGTCCTCATCGGCATGATGCCGCTGCTGGGCGGTGCGCTCTATCTGGCCTTCGGCAACAAGGCCCCCGCCAAGCGGATGCGCCAACGGATGCAGGCGGTGGAGCGCCAGCACACCGCCGACCTCGCCCAGCAGCCGGGCCAGACCGACGCCCTCGACCCCGCCAGCAGGGGACTGAGCCGGTATGTTTCGGAGTACGGGCCGTACCCCGCATGGAAAAACTCCACCGCAAAATACTACCCCTGCGGTGAGGCCATGTACCCTGACCTGCTGGCCGACCTCGAAAAGGCAGAGCGGTTCATCTTCCTCGAGTTCTTCATCGTCCGCACCGGCAAGATGTGGAAGGGGGTAGAGGACATCCTCGTCCGCAAGGCGGCGCAGGGGGTGGACGTCCGGCTCATCTACGACGATTTCGGCAGTCTGCTGGGCCTGCCGTCCGATTTCGTGGTGCAGATGGAGCGGGCGCATATCCGCTGCATCCCGTTCAACCCGGTGGTGCCGCTGGTGTCGCTGGTCATGAATCACCGCGACCACCGGAAGATCGTGGTCGTGGACGGAAATACAGCCTATACGGGCGGCATCAATCTGGCCGACGAGTATATCAATGAAGAAGAGCGGTTCGGCTACTGGAAGGACGCAGCCCTCCGCACCGAGGGCGCGGCGGTCTGGAACTTCACGGTGATGTTCCTCGACCACTGGAACGCCTTCCGCCCCAGCGAGGAGGATTATGCGCCCTTTATGCCGCAGGCTGAGGCCCTGTCTGCCCAGTCGGACGGAGTGATACAGCCCTACGGGGACAGCCCGCTGGACGAAGAGGCTCTGGCCGAGACGGTCTACCTGAATATCATCAATCAGGCCCAGCGGTACGTCTATATCTATACGCCCTACTTCGCGGTGGGCGAGACCATGCTGGAAGCCCTCAAGGCGGCGGCAAAGCGGGGCGTGGACGTCCGGCTGGTGCTGCCGGGCATCCCGGACAAGAAGCTCGTCTTCCGGCTGACCCGCTCCTATTATGTGCCGCTGCTCCGGGCGGGGGTGCGCATCTACGAGTTCACGCCCGGCTTCCTCCACGCCAAGTGCTACGTCAGCGATGACCGCGCCGCCGTGGTGGGCAGCATCAACATGGATTACCGCAGCCTCTTCCTCCACTTTGAGTGCGGGGCGCTGCTGCTCTATAACAGTCAGGTCATTGCTCTGCGGGACGATGTGCTCCGCACCCTGCCAGAGTGCCGGGAAGTGCAACTGGCCGACTGCCGCACCTCGCTGGCCGGGACGCTGCTGGACAGTGTGCTCCGCCTGCTGAGCCCGCTGATGTGAGCGATACTGTGGTAGAATAAGTGGCGAAGTTCTATAAAATAAACGATATATAGTTTAATATTGGATGTTCGCCAACTTGGCGAAGTTCCCCTGATTGGCGAAGTTCGCCACTCTGGCGAAGTTTGTTTTGCAGCGTTGCTGCGTCATTATTTTGGAACTTCGCCAGATAACACGTCGGTCTCAGAGCAAACGTGCATGATTGGCGCTGTGTCGGGCTATACTACTCCCAAAGAGATGAAAGGGAGCGTAACGCTTATGACACAGAGACAAAAAGCTCTTCTGAGCTGTGCCGTGGCGGCGGCACTGCTGCTGTCCGGCTGCCGCAAAGGCAGCAGCAATTCCGGCAGCATGAGCAGTTCGAACGCCATGTCCGGCTCGTCCGGCAGTGCCAGCACCACCCAGACCGGCGGCTGGAAGACCGGCCTCGGCATCCTGACCGAGGCTTCCGATGAGGCCCGTACCGGCACCATCCATACCATCGCCGCCGCCGTCCTGCTGGACGGAGACGGCAAGCTGGCCGACGTGATGCTGGATGAGCTGGAAGTGGAAGTTACCGCCGACGGCAAAGGCGTCGTCACCATGCCCACCGACTACCGCACCAAGCGCCAGAAAGGGGACGACTACCCGCTGGCAGCGGCATCTTCGCTGAAAAAGGGCTGGGCCGAGCAGGCCGATGACTTCGCCGACTACCTCACCGGCATGACGCCCGAGCAGGCATCCATGCTGGAAACGGATAAGGACGGCAAGGCTGTGGATGCTGATCTGCTGTCCGGCTGCACCATCCGGGTGGATCAGTACCGCGACGCCGTGGCGAAAGCCTGCACGAACGCGTCCGCCCTCGGCGCGGCGAAGGGCGACCGGGTGAGCCTCGGCGTGGAGGCGGAGAATGCCTCTTCGGACATCACCGCCACCGACGACAAGGATGTGAACGCAGAAGTTGACCTTACCGTCGTGGCCCTGACGCTGGATGCCGATGGCCGTGTGACCAGCGCCATCGGCGACATGGCAGAGCCTGCTCTGACCATCGCGGCAGACGGCGGCGTCACCGCCCCGGACACCGTCCGCTCCAAGCTTGAGCTGGGCGACAGCTACGGGATGCGGAACGCATCCAGCCTCGGCAAGGAGTGGTACGAGCACAGCGAGGGCTATTGCAGCTACCTCAAGGGCAAGACTGAGAAAGAGGCGGCGGACATCCCTGCCGACGGCTCGGACGCCGACCTCGCGGCCCTCTGCACCATCTCCATCGACGCTTTGCAAAAGGCCGCAGGGGATGCGTTTGAGAATGCGTCATTATAAACTGAACGGAAAGTCTGACCGTCACCGTGAGGTGGCGGTTTTTTTGCGTCTTTCGCTCATGGGTAGCCTCACCTTTGTCCAACCTCTCCGTCATTGCTGCGCAATGCCACCTCTCCTTGTAGGAGAGGCCTTGGCATACCGTAAAGCTTCACCTCTTCGCCAGAGGCTCCCCTACAAGGGGAGCTGGCGCGAAGCGCCTGAGAGGTTGTACGAAGGAGAGCCTGACCGTGAGCTGCAGTGATGACGGAGAGGTTTAGCAAAGACGGGCCTGCCCGTGAGCCTCTGGGAGCCTTTTCACCCCCAAACCTGCGCGAAAGGGCCTGAAATCTGCATGAATCGCACTTGCCCCGGGGGGGGGGTATGGTATAATAAAATCACCGAGACACACCCCACGATTGGAGGTAGCGACGATGAAAACTGCAAAACGACTCCTTGCCCTTGCCCTTGCGGGCGTGATGGCGCTGGCCCTGCTCACCGGCTGCTCGGACAGCAGCTCCCAAGCCAAGCAGGTGGAAGAGTATTTCCGGTACAGGAGGGGACAATTTGCTGACTATCAGAAGGACGAGACGCTGGACAAAAAGCTCAAGGTCATCGCACGGCAGTTCCAGCCGAGCTGGCTGGCTGGTGAAGGAGATAAGCTGACCGAGGAGGCACGGAACATCATTAAAAATGAATTGAAGGACTATCTGGTGTCAGGCAGTGTTTATCTTTGGGTCGGAGAAGTGAAGCCGTGCCAGAGTGCGCTGGCGCAGGCGGAGAGTATGAAGCAATGCGCTATGGTAGGGTTTGGCAAGTATGATTCGTCAGGCACCGCTCTGAACGCCATGGCCTTTACAATGACGGGCAAAAAGAGTGACGGCCACCGCTATTACCTCGCACTGCAAACACAGGCCACCATCAAGACCCCGCAGAACTGACACAGGAGGAAACGATGATGAAATGGAAAAAGCTGTTTGCCCTTGCCCTTGCTGGCGTGATGACGCTGGCCCTGCTCACCGGCTGCGGCGATAAGCCGGGCGATAAGCCGGCGGACACCCTCCGGGCCGAGGCTCTGGCGGACATCATAAATGTGCGGTATGGCAAGAACATCACCTGCGAGGCCGACCCGCAGCTGAGTGAGGCGGCGGAGAGGTACACACAGGTGAGCTCTGGGGAGGGAACTCTTCTTATTAACAAATTGAAGTGGGGCAATTACCACTCTATCGGTTCTGAGCCTCGCACAGCTCTCTTGAATACCATCGGCATCGCCCCCGGCACCGCCAACAAACAGGTCATCTTCTACTTTGGAGAGGACAGAGGCTCGGACGACCCCGTCAAGCAGGCCATCGACCTCTGTAACAACTACAGACCGGTACTGCCGGAACCGAATGAGAATAATTGGACCACTATCAGCTTCCTCGCATCCAGCTACCGGGTCGGCTTCGGAAGCTGGACGGATGATTACAACAAACCCAGGCTCTTCGTCATCATGGTAGGCGACATCCCGGGGAGAAGCTGACGCCTCTGCGGCGGGAAGATAAGAAAAACGGACAGCCCCCTCGGAGAGACTCCCCGAGGGGGATTTTTGCGCCTTGCGGAGCGCCCTGTCCTTCATACAACCTCTCCGTCATTGCTTCGCAATGCCACCTCTCCTTGTAGGAGAGGCCTTGGCATACCGTAAAGCCTCGCCTCTTCGCCAGAGGCTCCCCTACTAGGGGAGCTGGCGCGAAGCGCCTGAGAGGTTGTACGAAGGACAGCCTGCCCGTGAGCCGCAGCCGTGCCGGAAAGGCACGGCTTTGTTCAATTTTCCTATGTCCCTCCCTTGAATACAGGCGGAAACCGTCAAAACGCGAAAAAATCGGTTTTCCTCTTGCCAAACGGGGCAAAACGCGCTATTCTATAGTCACAGTTTAACAATTTAGCATGGTAAAGCGGTAAAACGAAGCGCCGCTTCTAAAGGAGGAATTTGTATATGAAACGTCTGGTATCTGCTTTTCTGGCCGGTGCGATGGCACTGAGCCTTGCCGCCTGCGGCGGTTCTGCATCCACTTCCACGGCTGCTTCTTCTGCCGCCGCCTCTGCCGCCCCGGCAAGCTCCGCGGCCGCTGACAGCGACCTGGCTTACATCCAGTCCAACGGCAAGATGGTCATCGGCTACACCGTGTATGAGCCGATGAACTACACCGACGCCGACGGCAACTTCACCGGTTTCGATACCGAGCTGGCCACCGCTGTCTGTGAGAAGCTGGGTGTCGAGCCGGAGTTCGTGGAGATCAACTGGGACACCAAGGAGACCGAGCTGGCGGCAAAGAGCATCGACTGCATCTGGAACGGCCTGACCCTCACCGATGACCGCGAAGAGAACATGGCCTGCACCAAGCCCTACGTCAAGAACGCCCAGGTCGTCGTGGTGAAGGACGGCACCGACTACACCTCCACCGCCGACCTCATCGGCAAGACCGTGGTGGCCGAGGCCGGCTCTGCCGGTGAGACCACCATCACCGAGAACGCCGACCTGTCTCAGGCGGATTTCATCTCCAAGGCTGTTCAGACCGACTGCCTGATGGAAGTCGCCGCCGGTACCGCTGACGCCGCCATCCTCGACCTGACTCTGGCTTCTGCCATGATCGGCGAGGGTACCGACTACGCAAACCTCAAGATGGTGGATGAGCTGAACGTCGAGGAGTACGGCGTGGCCTTCCGCAAGGGCAGCGATGTGGCCGAGGCTGTGGACAATGCATTCGACGAGCTGAAGGCTGACGGCACCATGCAGGCTCTGGCCGACAAGTACGGCTTGACTCTGGCTGAGTAACTTACATTATAAACGGATAGGTGTAGTGATTCTGTGACTGTGATTTTGGAGCGTCTGACCGGCGCATTCGCGCTCAACTGTGAGCTGTTCTTTCTGACCTTGCTGTTTTCGCTGCCGCTGGGCCTTGTGGTGGCCTTTGGCTCCATGAGCCGGTGCGCACCGCTGCGGGGCGTCGTCAAGACCTTCGTGTGGGTCATCCGCGGTACGCCGCTGATGCTCCAGATCATCGTCATCTACCTTGGCCCCGGCCTGCTGGGCATGACCAACCCCTGGCCCTCCGGCTCTTCGGGCCGTCTGGTGGCGGCGGTGGTGGCTTTCGCCATCAACTACGCCTGCTACTTCTCTGAGATCTACCGCGGCGGCATCGAGGATGTGCCGAAAGGCCAGACCGAGGCCGGTCAGGTGCTGGGCATGACCAGGAGCCAGATCTTCTTCAAGGTCACGCTCCTGCAGGTCGTCAAGCGCATCCTGCCCCCGATGGGCAACGAGGTCATCACGCTGGTGAAGGATACCTCGCTGGCGAACGTCATCGCCAACAAGGAGATCATCATGATGGCAAAGGAGTACAGCGCCAAGGGCCTTATCTGGCCGCTGTTCTCCACCGCGATCTTCTTCCTCGTCTTTGTCGGCGCACTCACCCTGCTGCTGGACTGGGCCGAGAAAAAGATGGACTATTTCCGCTGCTAAGGAGGATATGAACTATGGCATTACTCGAAGCCTCCGGCATCGGGAAGAATTTCGGCGAGACGAAAGTTCTCAAGGACATCTCGCTCACACTGGAACAGGGCGAGGCGCTGGCCATCATCGGCTCGTCCGGCTCGGGCAAGACGACGCTGCTGCGCTGCCTGAACTTTTTGGAGCGTCCCGACACCGGCGTCATCCGGGTGAACGGCGAGACCATGTGGGACGCCGCCGACCCTGCCACCCAGCGGGAGAGCGAGGTGCGGAAAAAGCGCCTCCACTTCGGCCTCGTGTTCCAGAACTTCAACCTCTTCCCCCAGTACACCGCGCTGGAAAACGTGATGCTGGCGGGGGAGCTTCTGGCAAAGGAGCAGCCCGACTACAAGGCCAACAAAAAGGCTATCCACGCCCAGCTGGAAGCACAGGCCCGTGACCTGCTGGCCCAGATGGGCCTGTCGGAGCGGGCAGGCCACTACCCCCACCAGCTCTCCGGCGGTCAGCAGCAGCGGGTGGCCATCGCCCGCGCACTGGCGCTCCACCCGGACATCCTCTGCTTCGATGAGCCCACCAGCGCCCTTGACCCGGAGCTGACCGGCGAAGTCCTCCGCGTCCTGCGGGACCTCGCCGACCGAAAGACCACCATGATCATCGTCACCCATGAGATGCACTTCGCCCGCGACGTGGCCGACCGCATCCTATTCATGGACGGCGGCGTCGTGGTGGAGGAAGGCCCGGCCCGCCAGCTCATCGACCACCCCCAGGAGGAGCGCACCAAGCAGTTTTTGGCGCACTACGCTGAATAAGACAGGCTATGGCCCTCCCCGCTCGGGAGGGCTTTTTTGTGCCTGCGGCGCACGGTCAGGCTTCTCTTCGTACAACCTCTCAGGCGCTTCGCGCCAGCTCCCCTAGTAGGGGAGCCTCTGGCGAAGAGGACAGGTCTCCGGGTAAAGGCGAAACTTTCCGGTATGCCAAGGGCTCCCCCTTTGGGGGAGCTGGCATCGCGCAGCGATGACTGAGAGGGCTACTCACGCCGAAAACACCGCGATTCGCGCAGATTTTATTTACATTCTCTGAATTTTTTGGTAAGCTTGTGTCAGAAAAGGCTGATTTTTCAAAAGACGAACCGACCAAAGGAGGACAGACTATGAGACTGAAGAGCGCACTCCGGCGGGGCGTGGCCGCCGCCGTCATCGCGGGCATCGTGGTGAGCTCCGGCATCCCGGCCTATGCGATCCGGTGGGACATCGCCGACGGCAACATTACGGTCAAAGGTGCGAGCGATGAAAGCGGAAACTATAACGAAGTCAAGCAGGGCGACAACGCTTTCAAGAAGGATGAGGGGGAGACCGTCATCACCGGCAAGTCGGATAAGAACACCGTCACCATCGACACCTCCGAGGGCAACGTGGACGTCACCTTCGACGACCTGAAAATTGACGTCAGCGGCAAGAAGGAGGGGGATGGCAACGATGACGGCCCTGTCCGGGAGAGCAATGCAGCCGTCACCGTGCAGGGCGACAACGATGCCGCCATCGAGCTGGACGGCGACAACGAGCTGAAGAGCGGCGGCTATCATGCGGGTCTTGAGAAGAACGAACTCGAGTCGAAAGGAACGCTGACCATCAAGGACGACAAGGGCAAGGACGGCTCCCTCATCGCCGAGGGCGGCTTCGGCGGCGCAGGCATCGGAGGAGGCATCGAGAGCACTGGCAGCAGCATCACCATCCGGGGCGGCGCGGTCGAGGCTGTGGGCGGGAGCAACGCGGCTGGCATCGGCGACGGCGCAGGCCCATGGTCTGAGCCAGACCCGGACACACCGCCCAGCAACCCCAGCAACCCCAATAATATCATCATCTGCGGCGACGCCGAGGTGACGGCCAAGGCGGGGAGCCAGATATTGGACGCCGAGGTCCCGGCCATCGGCGGAAAGTACGGCGAAGTACCCACGGATGCCCTTTCTGATGAGGAACATAAGGTGACGGGCGGACGGCTGACCCGTCTGAACGCGGACGGCACCGTGATGGAGGGGATGGGCTACGACTACACCTCCGTCCCCACGCCCCAGCCGGACGACGACGAGGACGACGATGACGTCCCGCCCCCGGCACAGGAGAACGCCCCCGAACCCCTGCCCGGCGGCATGGTGGTGGGCGGCTTCTTTTCCAGCCGGGTCACCATCCAGCGGTGGGATTCTGCTTTGGCCATTATTGAGAGCACCGACCCCATGGTCGGCAGCGTAAAGGCCGGCGACGCCGGAGAGGTCCTCACCCCGGGGGGTGTGGTGCTTATTGAGAGCGCCGCCCCCCGCTCCACCGTCACCACCGACATCCCCAGCCTCCGGGAGGACGGCGTGGAGGACATCTTCTTCCGCTATGAGGACACCATGACCCACTACAGCGTGGACAAGATGGCCGACGCGGCGGGCGAGGACGCTGACGTGGAGCTGAAGCAGAACAGGGAGGACATCAGCCTCCGGCTGGACGGCGAGACGCGGGACGACCTGTCGGAGCGCTATCAGGAGTGGGTGCCGGTGCGGATGCCAGAGGTGAAGGAGCGGCTGATATTGACCCACGAACACGAAGAGGTAGAGCAAAAAACGAGTGAAGAGCTCAGACGTGAACTCGACGAATTACTGAAACAAGAGCGGGAATGATGGGCTTCCAATTTGCGAAAAAAACGGACGACCTCCCGAGTTTGGATTGGTGGCTCGAGCCTGAGAGAGAGGAAATGCCGAGAATCGGGCTTGACGAGACCCTGAAACAGCTGGCTGCCCGATTTGAGGCCATCGCTCCCGAGGAGGATAAGCCACGGCTTTTCCTGCTGGAAACCACCGTCCCGGATGGCACAAAGTATACCAATCTGTTGGAGAGTGACCTGCGGAGCTATGCCGACCTTGGTGACGACTGGGACGACCTGCCGGATACCCAGGGTGAGATAAAGCTCTGGCTGCCGGAGGACTTGGAGCATCTCATAAGCCCCTCAAAGGAGAGCCTGAGCCGCATCGGCGGCATTGCATGATACACAGAACGAAAGGAGACGTACTATGAGACTGAAGAGCGCACTCCGGCGGGGCGTGGCCGCCGCCGTCATCGCGGGCATCGTGGTGAGTTCCGGCATC
>SKEE01002458.1_pt1 | contig 12619 bp, 10 predicted proteins | sample 4826661 | NCBI WGS metagenome assembly SKEE01 (sample SAMN11008817, study PRJNA524170) | human gut metagenome | biome: Human fecal sample; material: Feces; isolation source: fecal sample from pouch patient p20 | host: Homo sapiens | place: Israel: Tel-Aviv | collected 2016-11-14
ACAAAGATCTTGAAGAAGGCGTTTATGACACCGTGCATACACGTTTCCCACCGGAACCTAACGGCTATCTTCATATCGGACATGCGAAATCCATTCTTTTAAATTATGGACTGGCTCAGAAATACAACGGAAAATTCAACCTCCGTTTTGATGATACCAACCCTACAAAGGAGAAATCCGAATTTGTAGAGTCCATCAAGGCTGACGTGAAATGGCTTGGTGCAGACTGGGAAGACAGACTTTTCTTTGCATCTGATTATTTTGATCAGATGTATGAGGCAGCAGTGAAACTTATTAAGAAAGGCAAGGCCTTTGTCTGCGACCTGACTGCAGACCAGATCCGTGAGTACCGAGGAACTCTTACAGAGCCAGGTAAAGAGAGCCCGTACAGAAACCGTACTGTAGAAGAGAATCTTCAGCTTTTTGAAGAGATGCGTGAGGGCAAATACGGAGATGGCGAGAAGGTTCTCCGTGCCAAAATCGATATGGCATCACCGAATATGAACATGCGTGACCCGGTCATTTACCGTGTAGCCCGCATGACACATCACAATACAGGAGATAAATGGTGCATCTATCCGATGTACGACTTCGCTCATCCGATCGAGGATGCCATTGAGGGTGTGACACATTCTATCTGTACTCTGGAGTTTGAGGACCACAGACCGCTTTATGACTGGGTGGTAAAGGAACTGGAATATCCGCACCCACCGAAGCAGATCGAGTTTGCAAAGCTGTACCTGACCAACGTTGTTACAGGTAAACGTTATATCAAGAAGCTTGTTGAGGACGGCATCGTAGATGGATGGGATGATCCGAGACTAGTATCCATCGCCGCACTTCGCCGCCGTGGATTTACACCGGAGTCTATCCGTAAATTTGTAGAACTCTGTGGTGTTTCAAAGGCGAACAGTTCTGTAGATTATGCAATGCTCGAGTACTGCATCCGTGAGGACCTGAAGCTGAAACGTCCGCGTATGATGGCGATTCTTGATCCGATCAAGCTCGTGATCGATAACTATCCGGAAGGACAGGTTGAGTATCTTGAAGCTCCGAATAATATGGAGAATGAGGAGCTTGGAACCAGAAAGATCCCGTTCAGTGGAGAACTTTATATTGAACGTGATGATTTTATGGCAGAGCCTCCTAAGAAATACAAACGTCTTTATATTGGAAATGAAGTTCGTCTTATGAATGCATATTTTGTAACCTGCACAGGTTATGAGGCAGATGACGACGGAACGATCCGTGTAGTCCACTGTACCTATGACCCGGAGACCAAGGGCGGAAATGCACCGGACGGACGTAAGGTAAAAGGAACGATCCACTGGGTGGAAGCATCCAATGCAGGTAAAGTTGAGGTAAGACTTTACGAGAATATCGTAGATGAAGAAAAAGGTGTTTACAATAAAGAAGATGGTTCTCTTAATGTAAATCCGAATTCTCTTACAGTAACAAGTGCTTATGTAGAGCCGGAGCTTCTGAAAGCAAAAGGTTATGACAGCTATCAGTTTGTACGTAACGGTTTCTTCTGCGCAGATATCCATGACTCCAGGGAGGGAGCACCGGTATTTAACCGCATTGTATCTCTGAAGAGCTCTTTCAAATTACCGAAAGCATAAAAACTGTCAAAAAGAATACGAAACATATGACAGCAGTACACCGTGAACAGGTATCAGGGTGTACTGCTTGTTTTGTTTTATCGTCATCAGGAATAAATGGATAAGTACAAAATGCTCCTGCAACGATTTCGGTTGCGCCCATTTACAGAAACGGTTATACTGATAACACAGGAAAGAGAGGAATTACACATGAAGAAAATCGTGCTTGCTTCCGCATCTCCCAGGAGGCGGGAACTTTTAAGCCAGGTAGGAGTCGCCTTTGAAGTGAAGCCTGCCAGCGGGGAAGAACGGATCACCAGTGCAGAGCCTGCGAAAGTGGTGGAGGAACTTTCTCGTCAGAAAGCTATGTTTACGGCATACGCGCTGGAGGAAGAGGAGAACCGAGATCTGAGAGATGTGGTTGTGATCGGTGCAGATACCGTTGTATCTTATGAGGGTAAGATTTTAGGTAAACCGGCAGATGAGACAGCTGCAATAGAGATGCTCGCTATGCTACAGGGGAATACACATCAGGTATATACCGGTGTAACTTTGCTGATAAGAGAAAAAGGGAGATGGAAAGCTCATACCTTCCATGAGTGCACAGATGTGAGCTTTTATCCGGTGACAGAGGAAGAAATAAAGGAATATGTAAACAGCAAAGACCCAATGGACAAAGCCGGAAGCTATGGGATCCAGGGCGCCTGGGGAGCCTATGTGAAGGGAATCCGTGGTGATTATAACAACGTGGTGGGACTGCCTGTGGCAAGACTGATTTATGAGACAAAAAAACTGGGAATGAACCTGAGAGGATGAAAGACAAAATGATAAAAGCTTGTATATTTGATCTGGATGGAACAATTGCGGATACACTGGAATCTATGGCATATGTGGCGAATGAGATCATGGAAAAGTTTTCCCTGAAACCACAGCCGGCAGATAATTTTCGTTATTACAGCGGTGAAGGTGCAGATATGCTGATCAGAAGATGCCTGATCGATGCAGGAGATCCGGAGCTGGTACACTACGAAGAAGTCAGGGAACTTTATCGCAGGAAATTTGATGAAGATCCGCTGTATAAAGTTGTGCCATATAAAGATATGCCGGAAACCCTTCAGAAGCTGAAACATGCAGGCCTTAAGATGGCTGTATGCTCCAATAAGCCTCATGTTGCGGCACAGAAAGTGGTAAAGGCGATCTATGGCGATCTGTTTGATGAGGTGATGGGACAGCAGGAAGGGATCCGCAGAAAGCCGGCGCCGGATGGTCCGCTGAAGATTGCAGAAGATTTCGGCGTAAAGCCGGAAGAATGTATGTATATCGGAGATACAAAGACAGATATGCAGACAGGAAGTGCTGCTGGAATGTATACCGTTGGTGCACTATGGGGATTCCGTGACAGAGAAGAGCTTGAAAATAACGGTGCAGATATTGTAGCAGCTGTACCTGGTGATCTGTTTACTATTTATGAGGAGAAGCAGCATGATTAAGATGGTTGCCAGTGATCTGGATGGAACGCTGCTTATCGGTGGAAGACAGACGCTGCCGGAAGAGATCTTTCCGCTGGTAAAGGAACTGAAAAACATGGGAATCCTCTTTGTGGCAGCCAGTGGCAGACAGTATGCCAATATGAGGAATCTTTTTGCGCCGGTAAAGGACGAGATGGCATTTATCAGTGAAAATGGCGGGCTCGCTGTCCAGAATGAGAAGCTTCTGTACTGCGACAGCTTTGACAAAGAACTGGTCAGAGAGATCATTCAGGTAATATGGGAAAAGCCCGGAGCGGAATTTTCCTGTTCTACAAAGGATTTTTATTATATCATGCCCAAGACAGAACATTATCGCCATCTGATGATCGAAGAAGTAAAAAATCAGTGTAAGATCATAAAGAGTTTTGATGAGATCACAGAGCCTTGTATGAAGGTTGCAGTTTATGAGAGAGAAGGAATGACGGAGGAATCCATCCGGTACTGGAGAGAACGGTTCAAAGACAGATGTACTGTTGTGACATCCGGATTTGCGTGGGTGGATTTTGTTCCATTTACCACGAACAAAGCAAAAGGGATCCGTAAATACCAGGAACTTTTGGGAATCGGACCGGATGAATGCATGGCGTTCGGGGATGAATACAATGATATTGAAATGATGAAATCTGTAAAATACAGCTTTGCCATGAAGCATGCGAAGCCAGGGGTAAAGGCGGCGGCTTTCTACGAGACAGAGAAGGTGGAACCAGTACTTCGCAGACTGATCGCGGCGGGCGGAGATATAAAGGAGGTACTTTAATATGTACAAGAAAGAATATGTCCAGACATTTCTGGAAAAACAGGGTCAGCTTTTTGATGAGCCGGTAGCAGAGGATTTTGAGGAGGCAGAGGAATTTCTAGAGGATTGCATGGCAGTTGTGCTGGATTCCCTGAAGGATGTTAAAAAATATCTGGATGGAATGGGCGCAGATGTGGAGGGGATTTCCCTGAAGGAGCTGGAAGAAGAAAGCGAAGTATTTAAACTCCCGGACGGAAAATATATGATCGTAGAAGGCTGACGGAAAGCAGGGATTACACCTCTGAAAATTAAATATGATAAACTTGCATCAGCAAAAGAAAGCCCTGCGTAGAAAGGGTAAATGTGGGGAAAATAAAATGATGTAAAGGAGGATGGGATATGAAAAAAAGCAGAGTGCTGGCAGTCGTCATGGCTGTGCTTATGATGGTAACGCTGCTTCCATCGATGGTATTTGCCACTGCAGTTCCATCTGGAACTCTTGATGGAAAGTTGAAGGTCAAAGGAACACTTGCGATCGGGTCTACTTTAAGTGCAGATTACTCAAAGGTCAAGCCGGAGGGGATCACAGATGATAATGTGAGTTTTTCCTGGTCATTAAAGGACGGAGACCTTCTTACAGAGGTAGGAACTGACAAGACTTATAAAATCGATGAAAAAGATCTGGGTCTTCCGATCGTTCTGAAGATTACCGGAAAAGAAGAGACGGGAGTTAGTGGTGAGCTTACGGTGACGACCCAGGAGGTTTCCGAAACAGAGGAGGAAGCCAAAGCACTGGCAGAAAAGAAAAAGGAAGAAGCCAAAGCAGCAGGAGAAGATCCGGATGCGGAGGAAAGTGAAGCTTCGGCAGCTTCGGAGTCTTCAGAGAACACGCCGGATACAGAAGCTGGAACGTCAGAGGAGCCTGATAGTGCTCAGCCTGAGGAAACCATAGAGCCGGCAGAAGAAACGGAGTCTGCGGATGTGCAGGAGAATACAGATGTACAGGAAAATACAGATGCACAGGAACCTGCAGATACCCAGGAGCCTGCTGAAAACTCTGTTATAGAAGTAAACGGAGAACAGTCAGGGCCTCAGAATACCGATGAGGCAGATACATCTGGAGATAGTCAGACAGAGACACCGGATTCCGCAGATACAGCAGCAGACGCTTCTGAAAAAAATGAGGAACCGACATATTCGGCATCTGCATACACGGAAGATGGAAGTGGAATTCTGGATTTTGGTTCCGTGGAAGAAGGATATACGGAAATTCCGGAAGCACAGATGGTTACTATCAAAAATAACGGAACCGGCGATCTTAATTTTAAAGAGATCGCCCCGGAGAATTTCATGGCTGCGGATATTAATGATGCGCCATTAAAGAGTGGTGAAAGTGTTACTGTGTGGGTAAAACCACGAGAAGGTCTGAAGGCTGGGGAATACAAAGATCTGATCACGTATCAGACAGAAGAAGGTGCCGATGTCTTCTTTGAAGCGGACTTTACAGTAAAAGAACCGGAAAATAAAAAAGCCGAAGATAATGAAAATAATGAGCAGACAGATCCCGGGGAAACATCGGACCCTGCAGCGGAAAAAATATACAAGCTAACTGCGGATCCGACAGAACTGCCTTTTGATGATCTGACTGCCGGTTATGAAAAGGTAGAAACAACAAGTACAGTCACGATCAAAAACGAAGGTACAGAAGCTGTGACGTTAGTACAGCCTGAGTCGGAGTTTTTTGATATTGCGCCGGTCAGTGAAGTGGAGAGTAGCGGAAATATCCAGTTGGCGCAGGGAGGAGAGCAGACCTTTACCGTACAGCCTAAGCTTGGACTCTCTGCAAAAGATGATCCATACGTGGAAGAGCTTGTATTTGCTTCTGATGAAAGCACGGAAGCATCTGCTACAGTGACGGCTTCGGTTATGGTAAAGACAGAAACACCAAAAACAGTTACTGCAACAGTGAAACCGGAAGGTCCTCTGAAGTTTGGAACACTGGAACAGGGCTATGAGACTGCGCCGGATGCACAGCCTGTAACCGTAGAGAATACAGGTACAGAGGCTATCCGGATCCAGCTTTCTGCTCCGGAGGATTATGAGGTGGGAGAGCCTTCTGCGGAAGTGCTCAATCCCGGAGATAAGGCGGCAACCTTTACCGTACAGCCCAAGACCGGTCTTCAGGTCGGAGATCACAGCGATACGATTTCTGTGACAGATCAGAATACCGGAAACACACTGGCTGAAGTCCGGCTGGAATTTACAGTTTCGGAGCCGGAACCGGAACCCAATCCCGGTCTTTCGGTAACAGATAGTCTGGAGTTTGGAACCAAAGAGGAAGGCTATAAGGAACTTCCTGATGCGAAGAAAGTTACAGTTACCAACACCGGAAATACAAAGATCGTTCTGAAACAGCCTTCATCAAATGCATATACAATTGGTACACTTTCCGCCACAGAGCTGGAAGCAGGAGATAATGCAACCTTTAGCGTACAGCCGGTCAGCGGACTTTCACAGGGGGAATATCTGGAAGACATTGTGATCGCCAATGATGCAAATGTGGAAGCTTATGTAAATGTCCATTTCAGCGTTACAAAGAAAAAAACAGATAACGGTAAGAAGGCGAATAACCTTACAGGCATCAAAAAGCCATCCGATATCAAAGATCTACCCAATGGAACCCAGAAAACCCAGAAAGCCCTGAAGCTTCCGGGAACAGTAAAGATCACTACAACAAAGGGAGAGCAGAAGGCATCTGTTAAATGGGATGTTAAGGGATCTTCTTATGATCCGTCTTCTGCAGAACGTCAGATATTTAATGTAAAAGGTACCGTCATTCTTCCGGAGGGGGTTAAGAATCCCAACAAGATCAGTACAGTGATCGCAGTAAGTATTACAGTAAATGGATATCAGGGCACGGAAGCCGCTGCATCGGACAATAAGATCACAGGCATTGATTCCAATGGCAAGTATGATACCAATACAAAGATCACCTTTACAGCAGCTGGTGCAGGAATGGATAATACAAACCCGCGTAAGGGAGATACCAGATATCAGCCGAAGAGCTGGAAGATCACAGAGACCCGTACCTGGGATGGAGAGCCTTATACTGCAACATTCCGTGTCAGCAAGCCGGGAAAATATACTCTGAAAGTTACCTTTGGACAGCAGAAATACGACGGCTCCAGCTGGAAGGATACCGGTACACAGTCAGAAAGTACGGTTACTTTTACGGTATCACAGGCAGCAGTTCTTACTGCGACTCCGAGTCCGGCAGTGACACAGACAAATCAGAAATCTGCAGTGCAGACGGGAGACAGTACACCGATCATGACATTTGTGATCATTTTGATCGTGGCTGTGGTATGTATTGGAGGAATCCTTGTATATCGTAGAAAGAAAAAATAAGAACAGAATGTAGAAGATAGTTTTACAGCACCCTCCGTACAAAAAATGTACGGAGGGATTTTTTTGCACATAGAGATCCGTTTTACATGCTGTTACTAGCACTCTATAATGATGAGTGCTAAATTTTTCTTGACTTTTGTAAAAAGTCGTATTAGTATATATTTATTGAAAAAAACAACAGGTTTCCGGCTCTGTCGGAACATCAGAAATAAAAATAAAAACAAAAGGAGAGTGACATATATGTCAGCAAAACATGGCAGTTTATCAATCAACAGTGAAAATATTTTTCCGATTATCAAGAAATGGTTATATTCCGACCATGATATTTTTGTAAGAGAGATGATCTCCAACGGATGCGATGCGATCACCAAACTGAGAAAGCTGGAAGTTATGGGAGATTATACATTCCCGGAAGGTTACAAACCGGCTGTAAATGTTATCGTTGATCCGGATCAGAAAACTTTGAAGTTTATCGATAACGGTATTGGTATGACAGCAGATGAAGTAGAGGAATATATCACACAGATCGCTTTTTCCGGTGCCACAGAGTTTCTTGAGAAATATAAGGATAAAACAACGGATGATCAGATGATCGGTCATTTCGGACTTGGATTTTATTCTGCATTTATGGTTGCAGATGAAGTTCATATTGATACTCTCTCTTACAAGGAGGGTTCCACACCGGTACATTGGACCTGTGACGGTGGTACGGAGTATGAGATGGCAGACGGAAACAAAACAGAACCGGGAACAGAGATCACTCTTTTCCTCAATGAGGAAAGCCTGGAGTTTGCCAATGAATATCGTATGAGAGAGGTTATCGAGAAATACTGTTCTTTCATGCCGGTAAATATCTATCTTTCCAAAGCAAATGCTGAACAGGAGTATGAAACGATCGATGAGGCAGATCTCCGTGAAGATGATGTGGTAGTTGAGCATATCCATGAGGATGCCAAGACAGAGGAAAAGGAGAATGATAAAGGCGAGAAAGAAGTTGTGGAAGTTTCTCCTGCCAAAGATAAAGTAAAGATCAATAAACGGCCGGTATCCTTAAGCGATACACAGCCGCTCTGGATGAAACACCCAAATGAGTGCACGGATGAAGAGTATAAAGAATTTTACCGTAAGGTATTTATGGATTACAAGGAACCGCTGTTCTGGATCCATCTGAACATGGACTATCCGTTCAACCTGAAGGGTATCCTGTATTTCCCGAAGATCAGGACAGAGTATGATTCCATTGAGGGAACCATCAAGCTTTATAATAATCAGGTATTTATTGCAGATAACATCAAAGAGGTGATCCCGGAATTCCTTCTTCTTCTGAAAGGTGTGATCGACTGCCCGGATCTTCCATTGAATGTTTCCCGTTCTGCACTGCAGAATGATGGTTTTGTGAAAAAGATTTCTGAATACATCACCAAGAAAGTAGCAGATAAGCTCACCGGAATGTGCAAGACAGACAGAGAGTCTTATGAGAAGTACTGGGATGATATCAGCCCGTTTATCAAATTTGGTTGCATCAAGGATGCGAAATTTGGTGAGAAGATGAACGATTATATCCTCTTTAAGAATCTGGATGGCAAATATCTTACCCTGAAAGACTGCATTGAGGAAAATAAAAAAGAAGAAACAAAAGCAGCTGAAGAGGAGAAGACAGAGGAGAAAGCTTCTGAAGGATCCCAGAATGAGGAACCGGAAAAAACGGTGATCTATTATGTGACCGATGAGGTACAGCAGAGCCAGTACATTAATATGTTCCGTGAAGCGGGTAAAGATGCTGTACTGCTGAAGCATGTGATCGATTCACAGTTTATTTCCCATCTTGAACAGCAGGATCAGACGATCCAGTTCAAGAGAATTGATGCAGATCTGACAGAAGAGCTTCGTGAAGACGGAAAAGCGGATGAAGCAACAGTCAAGACACTTACTGAGGTGTTCCGTAAGAATCTTGGCAAGGATAAACTTGAAGTAAAAGTAGAGAAGCTGAAAAATGAGGGAACTGCAGCGATGATCACTCTTCCTGAGGAGAGTCGCCGTATGCAGGATATGATGAAAATGTACAATATGTACGGAATGGATCCGAATATGTTCGGTGGTCAGGAAGTACTTGTACTGAACGCAAATCATCCTCTTGTAAGATTTATAGCAGAAAATCAGGGATCAGAGTATGTTCCGGTGATCTGTGAACAGCTTTATGATCTTGCAATGATGAGCCATAAACAGCTTTCTCCTGAAGAAATGACAAAATTTGTAAAGAGAAGCAACGATATCCTTATGGTCCTTACAAAATAAAACGACATATAAAATGATCGAAAGGCTTTGCCCGTAATGGGGCGAAGCCTTTGCTTTTTTTATAACAATATGTGTATCTTTAACACAATTATAGGAATTTTAAATAAAATAATAGATATTAAATAAAAATAACCTGTAAAATATGACTAAAAATTTAAATTAGTATCTAATATGTATAAAATAAATTTTCAGAAGAAAGCGAAAAATATAGATAACTGTCGTATTATACATAAGGGAGTGCTTTTAAAAAGAGAAAAAAATGAAATGGAGGAACAAATGTATGAAAAAGGTGTATGGATTGATCAGAAGACTTGGTGCAAATTCGAAATACAAAGGATATTTTTTCGTTGCGGAAGCGGTAAAGATTTCCATGGGGTATCAGTATAAACCATTGCGGATCACAAAGGACATTTATCCATGCCTGGCGCGGAAGTACAGATCAACACCTACCAATATTGAGCATGATATCAGAACAATGGTAAATGTGTGTTGGGAAGGAAATAAAAAACTGCTGGATGAGATTGCAGGATATCCTCTAGAATACAAGCCTACCAACAGTGAATTTATTGATATGCTTGCGTATTATCTGAGGGAAATAGAAGAAGAGAATTGACTATAGCCTTTCAAAAAGAATCTGATTCCTGGACAGAAAGCTCAGGATCATATCATCCCAGAGCTGCTCTGGGCGTTTATCCATAGAGAATGTTTTAAGAGAGGTTCCGGTAGTACAAAGAAGGCTGTTATTTTTAAATTGAAGATTTAAGAATAGTCCGTCTATCTGTTCGGAGGAAATTCCGAAATCTGTATTTCTCATTGCAGCTTCAACTCCACTCCGACTTAAATGCAGCACGATCCTGAAGCTTAAGGGCGTACGCTTACCGCGGATCACAGACCAGCAGAAAGGTCTGATGTCCTTCCAGAGAGAATGTGTCCGGCCGTGCTCTGTGAGTCTGTTCATGCTGTCTGTATCAAAAAAATCTTTCTGAAGCCTGCCATCAATGGTAAAAGTATTAAAAGTAGTCACAGTCGCTTCGGACAGACAGAATTTGTCAAATACTTCTCCTATAAAAAGTTTGTTTGTGAAATCCCGGATATCTGTGATCTTTAATGCAAGCATGCCGCACTTCCTTTCTTTTATGTGATCGCGTGTAGACATTATATCTCAGATAAAGAAAAAAGGACAGACTTTTTAAAAAACTCTTTTCAAATATCTGTTTATGTGATACGATAGATGTGGTATTGAATACTACATATAATGGAAAAGAGGACGATATAATTGAGCTATAAGATTGCGATAGATAGCTGTGGGGAGCTTTTAGATGAATGGAAAAATGACGGCAGGATTGAATCCATACCACTGACGCTGACGGTGGGCGGTGAGAATATTATAGATGATGAGAATTTCGATCAGAAAGATTTTTTAAAGAAGGTTGCGGCTTGCCCGGAATGCCCCAAGTCTGCATGCCCTTCTCCGGAACGCTATATGAAGGCATATGAGTGTGATGCGGAACACATTTATGCGGTGACGCTATCGGCAGAATTGAGTGGTTCCTATAACAGTGCGATTCTTGGAAAAAACCTGTTCCTGGAAGAGCAGCCGGAGAAAAAGGTTCATGTATTTAATTCCAAATCTGCATCCGGTGGTCAGAGTCTGATTGCCATGAAGATCGTGGAGTGTGAAGAAAAGGGACTTTCTTTTGAAGAAGTAGTAAGTGAAGTAGAGAAATATATTGAAGAGATGAACACATTTTTTGTGTTGGAGAATCTGGAAACTCTGCGCAAGAACGGACGTTTGGGCAGAGTGAAAGCTCTGGTGGCCAGTGCACTGAAGATCAAGCCGGTTATGGGAGCTACTCCGGAAGGAACGATCTGTCAGCTGGATCAGGCCAGAGGCATGAATAAAGCAATCGTAAAAATGGTGGATCACATTGGAGAGAAGGGGATCAACATCCCGGAAAAGACAGTTGCCATCACTCATTGCAACTGTCCGGAAAGAGCGAAGATGCTGGAGGAGGCTATCCGTGAGAAACTGCACCCAGCAAAGATCGTAGTTATGGATACTGCCGGTGTCAGCAGTATGTATGCCAACGATGGTGGCGTTATCGTAGCAGTCTGATCAGAGAAAATCTCCAGTTCAGAAAATTATCACATTTCTTCAGGGAGTTGCCGCTTTTCTTTTGAAAACAAGTGTGCTATAATGAACGAAGTACTGAAGCGGCAAAGGAGAAAGACAATGAGCCAGAAGAAAGTTGACAAATATAAAAACAACAAATACTCGCGAAACAGTGCCCTGAAGAAGGAACGCGCAGAATTTGTACTTGAGATGGCGGCATGGATCCTCATCGCGGTTCTGCTTGTAGGCTGGATCGGATATTCCGCATATGCCAAGATCCAGGCGAAGGAAGCCAGTGTGAAGGTGGATACTGTGATGGATACTTCTGCATTGACAGATTATATTTCCGGATTATCTTCAGACAGTGCGGAATAGAAAACACATATGAAATGATGGGTTCCCGGGATGTGTTGAAGCATCCCGGGGATTTTTATATACAGGATAAATACAATGCAATAAAAAACGGGTCTGCCATAAAGCAGCCCCGTTTTGACTTATACGTTTTTTATGGTTATAGAATTATAACTTTGTAACGTTAGCAGCCTGCATTCCGCGAGCGCCCTCTGTTAAGTCGTAGGATACAGCCTGTCCTTCTTCAAGAGATTTGAAGCCTTCACCGTTGATAGCGGAGAAGTGTACGAATACATCCTGTCCGTCCTCACCTGTGATAAAACCATAACCTTTTTCTGCGTTGAACCATTTTACAGTTCCCTTGTTCATTTTGTGTTACCTCCATAAAAATAAAAAAAATTAAAATAGCCTTCTGATGATAATAAAAAATCACCAGATTTTACAGACTATATTCATGTAAATATAATCTCTAAAAACTAGTGATTTTACATTAAATATCTTGCCATGTTCTGATTATATAACCCGTGTTTTGAAATGTCAAGGAGAAAATTCCAACAATTTCAGTACATAAAACAGGACTGAAACG
>SKEE01002473.1_pt1 | contig 12548 bp, 10 predicted proteins | sample 4826661 | NCBI WGS metagenome assembly SKEE01 (sample SAMN11008817, study PRJNA524170) | human gut metagenome | biome: Human fecal sample; material: Feces; isolation source: fecal sample from pouch patient p20 | host: Homo sapiens | place: Israel: Tel-Aviv | collected 2016-11-14
ACATATAAACAGTATAACAGTCAAGTGCTGTTCGCAATGTAATATTATATAGAAAGGAAATATAACAGACATGGCAAAGAAAAACACCTATGATGCAGGGAGTATCTCTGTTCTTGAGGGACTGGAGGCCGTAAGGAAACGTCCCGGAATGTACATCGGAAGTGTTTCACGAAAAGGTCTGAATCACCTGATCTATGAGATCGTAGACAATGCAGTAGATGAACATCTGGCAGGATACTGCAGCCTGATTCATGTAGTTCTGGAAAAGGATGGCTCCTGCACAGTTACAGATAATGGACGAGGAATTCCGGTAGATATGCATGAGAAAGGAGTCTCCGCAGAACGACTGGTATTTACCACCCTTCATGCAGGAGGTAAATTTGACAATTCCGCATATAAGACCAGTGGAGGACTTCACGGTGTAGGTTCATCAGTTGTAAACGCACTGTCCACTTACCTTGACATCAGGATCAGCCGTGACGGATACATCCATCATGACCATTATGAACGTGGAATCCCGACACTCGAACTGGAAGAAGGACTTCTTCCGAAACTGGGAAAAACCAGACAGACCGGAACCAGCATTAACTTTCTCCCTGATCCGGAGATTTTTGAAAAAACAAGATTTTCTGCAACAGAAGTAAAAAGCCGTCTCCATGAGACTGCCTATCTGAATCCGGATCTTACCATCCATTTCGAGGATCGCAGAGGTACAGAGACAGAAGATATCACTTACCATGAACCGGACGGAATCATCGGATTTATCAAAGACCTGAACCACAGTGCAGAAGTACTTCACGATCCGGTTTATCTGAAAGGAGAAGCAGACGGAATTCAGGTAGAAGTGGCATTTCAGTTTACCAACGAATTCCGTGAGAATGTGCTCGGCTTCTGTAACAACATTTACAATGCAGAAGGCGGCACACATCTGACCGGATTTAAAACCACCTTCACTACAGTAATGAACACCTACGCCAGAGAAATCGGCGTTCTGAAAGATAAAGATCCGAACTTCACAGGTGCAGACATCCGTAATGGAATGACCGCAGTTGTCTCCATCAAACATCCGGAACCCCGATTCGAAGGACAGACCAAGACAAAACTGGACAACCAGGACGCATCCCGCGCAACCGGCAAGGTAGTCGGAGAGCAGATGGTTCTCTACTTTGACCGAAACCTGGAAACCCTGAAAACAATCCTTTCCTGTGCAGAAAAAGCAGCCAAAATCCGTAAGACAGAAGAAAGAGCCAAGACAAATCTTCTCACCAAACAGAAATACTCTTTTGACTCCAACGGCAAACTGGCAAACTGCGAGAAGAAAGATCCTTCCCAGTGTGAAATCTTTATTGTAGAGGGAGATTCCGCCGGCGGCTCCGCAAAGACGGCCCGCAACCGTAATTATCAGGCCATTCTCCCGATCAGAGGGAAAATTCTGAACGTAGAGAAGGCCACCATCGATAAAGTGCTTGCCAACGCCGAGATCAAGACAATGATCAATGCCTTTGGCTGTGGATTTTCCGAAGGATACGGAAACGATTTCGACATCACAAAACTCCGTTATGATAAAATTGTGATCATGGCAGATGCCGATGTGGACGGTGCCCACATTTCCACATTACTTCTGACGCTGTTTTACCGCTTCATGCCGGATCTTATCACAGAAGGACATGTCTACATTGCCATGCCGCCACTTTACAAGGTAATGCCGAAAAAAGGCCAGGAAGAATACCTTTATGACGACAAGGCACTGGAAAGATACAGACGCTCTCACAAACCAGGCAGCTTTACCTTACAGAGATATAAAGGTCTGGGAGAAATGGACGCAGAACAGCTCTGGGAAACAACCCTGAACCCGGAAACCCGAATGATGAAACGTGTGGAGATCGAAGACGCCCGCCTTGCATCCAGCATCACAGAAGTCCTCATGGGAAGCGATGTCCCGCCAAGAAAGAAATTCATCTACGAACACGCACAGGATGCAGAACTGGATATCTAAAAGTCCACTGAACAAAAGGAATAACCGGAAATTCAATTATATAATTAGGAGAAAGAAATAAATGGAAACAAAACAGGAGAATGTAATTCCTACCGACTATGCGGAGGTCATGCAGAAATCCTATATTGATTACGCCATGAGTGTTATCATTTCCAGAGCTTTGCCGGATGTACGTGACGGATTAAAGCCGGTACAGAGACGAACACTTTATGATATGTATGAACTGGGAATCCGCTACGACAGACCTTATCGAAAATGTGCCCGTATCGTAGGTGATACCATGGGTAAATATCATCCACATGGTGACAGCTCCATCTACGAAGCCCTCGTTGTCATGGCGCAGGATTTCAAAAAAGGAAAAACACTGGTAGACGGACACGGAAACTTCGGTTCCATCGAAGGTGACGGTGCGGCTGCCATGCGATACACAGAAGCAAGACTTGAGAAATTAACCCAGGATGTATTTCTCGAAGACCTGGACAAGAATGTAGTAGACTTCATGCCAAACTTTGACGAGACAGAGAAAGAACCGGTAGTCCTTCCGGTAAGGATCCCGAACCTTCTGGTAAACGGTGCAGACGGAATCGCAGTCGGTATGGCGACCAGCATCCCGCCACACAATCTGGGAGAAGTGGTAGACGCAGTCAAAGCCTACATGAAAAATAACGACATCAGCGTCAAAGGTCTGATGCGCTATCTCAAAGGACCGGACTTCCCGACCGGAGGTCTGGTAGTCAACAAAGACGACCTTCTGAAAATCTACGAGACAGGAACCGGAAAACTTCGTGTCAGAGGAAAAGTGGAAACTGTGAAATTAAAAGGCGGCAGACAGCAGCTCGTCATCACGGAAATCCCATATACCATGATCGGTGCAAATATCGGCAAATTCCTCAACGATATTGCCTCTCTTGTAGAAAACAAAAAAACAACAGACATCGTAGATATTTCCAACCAGTCATCCAAAGAAGGAATCCGCATTGTCCTTGACCTGAAAAGAGATGCAGACGTGGAAAATCTCACAAACATGCTCTACAAAAAAACCAAACTGGAAGATACTTTCGGTGTCAATATGTTGGCAGTCGCAGACGGCAGACCGGAAACCCTCAGCCTGAAACAGATAATTGAACACCACGTAAACTTTATCTTTGATATAAACAATAGAAAATACACCACCCTCCTGAACAAAGAACAGGAGAAAAAAGAAATTCAGGAAGGTCTGATCAAAGCCTGTGATGTGATCGACCTGATCATCGAAATCCTCCGCGGCAGCAAAAGCAGAGAACAGGTAAAAAAATGTCTGGTAGACGGAACCACTGAAGGCATTAAATTCAAAACCAAATCCAGTGAAAAAGAAGCCAAAAAACTTCACTTTTCCGAAAAACAGGCAGTAGCCATCCTCGAAATGCGCCTCTACAAACTCATCGGACTGGAAATAGAAGCACTTCAGGCAGACTACGCAGAAACTATGAAAAACATTGCCCTTTACGAAGACATCCTGAACAACTACGACTCCATGGCAGAGGTCATCATCAAAGACCTCGACCACATCAAAAAAGAATACGGCACCAAACGACGCACAGTGATCGAGAATGCAGAAGAAGTTGTATACGAAGAAAAGAAAATGGAAGAAATGGAAGTCACTTTCCTGATGGACCGCTTCGGCTATATGCGAACCATAGACAAATCCGCATACGAACGAAACAAAGAAGCAGCCAATGCGGAAAACAAATATGTATTCAACTGTATGAACACAGACAAAATCTGCATCTTCACAGACGCCGGCAAAATGCACAGCATCAAAGTGGCAGACATTCCACTTGTCCGCTTCCGTGACAAAGGAACCCCTGCGGATAACCTCAGCAATTACAACAGCGCGCAGGAACGCATGCTCTACGTGGCACCTCTGGCATCCATCAAGGCATCCACCCTGATGTTCGTAACCGCAGACTCCATGTGCAAACTTGTATCCGGCACAGAATTTGACGTAGCCAAACGAACCATCGCTTCCACCAAACTGGCAGAAGAAGACACTCTTGTATTTGTAGGCGCAGCAGACGAAATGGAACAGGTGGTCCTCCAGAGCACAGGCGGCGCTTTCCTCCGCTTCCAGAAACAGGAAGTTTCCACAGTAAAGAAAGCATCCCTGGGAGTCCGCGGAATGAAACTGGCAGAAGGCGATAAACTCGAACACGCCTACCTCCTCGAAAGCCGCCAGGAATATACAATCACATACCACGATAAACCATATTCACTGAACAAAATAAAACTTTCCAAACGTGACACTAAGGGAACAAAACCCCGTATTTAAGGAACACAGAAGACCTTTCTGAGCGTCCCTTTTTCATCTTTTTTCCGAAAACCCTTGCAATTACCGATCATTGGTGTTACAATACAGCTAAATTAGAACTTGTAGGCATAGGAGTGGGCGAAAGCCCACTCCTATTTGCTGAAAGGAAAGGCAGGTGGGAAAAATGAGCAGACGGGAAGAATATGAAAAGCGCGCAGAGGAACTTCTGGCACCGATCGTAGAACTTAATGGTTTCGAACTGGTTGACGTAGAATACGTCAAAGAGGCAGGTACCTGGTACCTGAGAGGCTACATTGACAAACCGGGTGGGATCACAGTAAATGACTGCGAAACAGTCAGCAGAGCATTCAGCGACAAACTGGATGAAAATGATTTCATTGAGGACAGCTACATTATGGAGATCAGCTCTCCGGGACTGGACAGACCGCTGAAAAAAGAAAAAGATTTCAAACGCAACATGGGAAAACTGGTGGAGGTCCGTACCTACCGGCCGATCGAAAAACAAAAAGAGTTCTGCGGAACATTAACCGCATATGATAGTAACAGTGTGACGATCGATGAGGATGGAACCGAGCGCACTTTCGACAAAAAAGAAATCGCCCTGATACGTCCGGCAATCGAATTTTAGTCATACACGAAAAATGTGATAAAAGTGATAGATAAATTCGGGAGGATAAGAAAAAAATGAACAGAGAGTTAATGGAGGCGCTGGATATCCTTGAAAAGGAAAAAAACATCAGCAAAGATACACTGCTTGAAGCAATCGAGCAGTCTCTGATCCAGGCTTGCAAAAACCATTTCGGCAAAGCTGACAACGTACATGTGACCATTGATCCGGAAACATGCGACTTCTCAGTATATGCTGACAGAAACGTAGTAGAATATGTAGAAGATCCGGCACTGGAAATTTCCCTTGCAGATGCACTCAAGATCACTTCCAGAGCAGAAATCGGCGGAATCGTACAGGTTCCGATCCAGTCTAAAGAATTCGGACGTATCGCAACACAGAATGCCAAAAACGTTATTCTTCAGAAAATCCGCGAAGAAGAACGCAAGGTTCTGTTTGACGAATACTATGGAAAAGAAAAAGAAGTTATCACCGGTATCGTACAGCGTGTCATGGGCAAGAATGTAAGCATCAACCTTGGAAAAGCAGACGCAGTATTAAGCGAAAACGAGCAGGTAAAAGGCGAAACCTTCAAACCTACCGAGAGAATCAAAGTATATATCCTCGAAGTAAAAGACACACCAAAAGGACCACGAATCCTCGTTTCCAGAACTCATCCGGGCCTTGTAAAACGCCTCTTTGAATCTGAAGTTGCAGAAGTAAAAGACGGAACCGTAGAAATCAAGAGCATTGCCCGTGAAGCAGGCTCCCGTACAAAGATCGCTGTATGGAGCAACGATCCGGACGTTGATGCAGTAGGTGCATGCGTAGGTATGAATGGTGCCCGTGTCAATGCAGTTGTAGAAGAACTCCGCGGCGAAAAGATCGATATCATCAACTGGGACGAAAACCCGGCAATCCTCATCGAAAATGCATTAAGCCCTGCAAAAGTAATCGCAGTTATGGCTGATCCGGATGAGAAAACCGCACTGGTAGTTGTTCCGGATTATCAGTTATCTCTGGCAATCGGTAAAGAAGGACAGAATGCACGTCTGGCAGCAAGACTGACAGGCTTCAAGATCGACATCAAGAGCGAAACACAGGCAAAAGAATCCGGTGATTTCTACGATTATGATGATGACGAAGCTCCGGAAGCATCCGCAGAAGACAGTGAAGAAACACTGACAGAGGACGCACAGGAAGAAAACCTTACAGAAGATGCCGAGACAGAAGAAACTGAGGAAACAGCAGAAGAGACTTTTGCAGAATCAGAAGAAACGGAAGAATCAGAAGACACTGAGGAAGCTGAGGCAGATGAAGACGAAGAATAAAATTCCCATGCGCCAGTGCACCGGATGCAGGGAAATGAAAAGCAAAAAAGAAATGATCCGGGTCCTGAAAACCACAGAAGAAGAAATCGTGCTGGATACGACCGGTAAGAAAAACGGCAGAGGCGCGTATCTGTGTTTTTCCAGAGACTGTCTGGAAAAGGCAGTGAAAAATCACGGTCTTGAACGTTCTTTAAAAACCGCAGTTCCGGATGAGGTATATGAACGACTTAAGAAGGAGCTGGAAAACATTGAAAAATAACAAAATACTGTCGCTGATAGGGCTGGCTACCAAAGCAGGCAAGACCGTAAGCGGAGAATTTTCCACAGAGAAATCTGTAAAGACCGGAAAAGGACTGCTTGTGATCGTTGCAGAGGATGCCTCCGAGAATACAAAGAAGAAGTTCCGGAACATGTGCAGTTTTTACGAAGTTCCGATTTCCTTCCTCTCAGATAAAGAGAGCCTTGGCAGGGCAATGGGAAAGGAGTACCGTGCCTGTCTGGCTGTCCAGGATGAGAATTTTGCAAAAGCAATCATGAAGGAGGTATAGCGATTGTCGAAATTGCGGGTACATGAGCTGGCAAAAGAGATCGGACGACAGAACAAAGAAGTCATGAATCACCTGAAAACCAGAGGACTTGACATCAAAAGCCATATGAGCATGGTGGAAGAACCCTGGATTTCAGAGGTGAAAAATAAATTTAACAATAGGGGAAAGGAGCATATTGCGAAATTGGATACTCCCAAGACAGAAGAAAAGGTTGTAACAGCAAAATCCGAAGGAGAGAAAGCTGATACACAGAAAAAGAAAAAAAATATCATCCGCGTTTATCATGCACAGAATGCAAGCGACGGAGGCAAGACCAAAAAGAAACCTGTAAGATCTGAAGGAGACAGACCGGCAGGACAGAGAAATGCAGATGGACAGAGAAATTCTGATTCATCCAATACACGTCAGTCAGCAGACGGCGACAGACCGAGAAGAAACAACGACCGTTTCGGAGGAAACAGAAGACCTCAGGGAGACGGCCAGGGAAGACTGCAGGGCGAAGGAAACCGTCAGGGAGGCCGCGCTCAGGGAGATAACCGTCAGGGCGGACGTTTCGGCCAGGGAAGACCACAGGGCGAAGGAAGCCGTCAGGGAGGCCGTGCTCAGGGAGATAACCGTCAGGGAGGACGCTTCGGTCAGGGAAGACCACAGGGCGAAGGAAACCGTCAGGGAGGCCGTCCACAGGGTAACGGACAGGGCCGTCCGGATGGAAACAGAGGCGAAGGACGTGACGGACGTTTCGGCGGCGGACAGGGTCGTCAGGGACAGCGTCAGAATACCAGAAAGAATGATGATATGGTATTTGCACCGGAGCTGACCAAAACTTCCAAAGACAGCAAGAGAGAACGCGACAGAGAAAATAAGAACAAAAAGAAAGATTTTGATAAGACACAGAGTAGCGGACGCAGACCAAATCAGGGCGGATTCAACAAGAATTCCAGAATCCCGAAAGCTCTGCAGAAACCAACTCCACAGCCAAAGCAGGAAGAAAAGAAACCTGAAGTAAAAGAGATCACACTTCCGGAGAAAATGACAATCCGTGAACTGGCAGATGCCATGAAGATGCAGCCGTCAGTGATCGTTAAGAAACTTTTCATGGAAGGCATGATGGTTACTGTAAACCATGAGATCGACTTCGAGAAAGCACAGGAGATCGCTCTGGATTATGATATCATCGCAGAAAAAGAAGAGAAAGTAGACGTCATCGAAGAACTCCTCAAAGAGGATGAAGAAGACGAAAAAGATATGGTTCCAAGACCACCTGTAGTCTGTGTTATGGGTCACGTTGACCACGGTAAAACATCCCTTCTGGATGCCATCCGTAAGACAAACGTAACACGCGGCGAGGCCGGCGGTATCACACAGCACATCGGTGCTTCTGTAGTAGAAGTGAACGGCCAGAAGATCACATTCCTGGATACACCTGGACATGAAGCTTTCACAGCAATGCGTATGCGTGGTGCAAACTCCACAGATATCGCAGTTTTAGTTGTAGCAGCAGATGACGGTGTCATGCCTCAGACAGTGGAGGCTATCAGCCATGCAAAAGCAGCAGGTGTTGAGATCATCGTTGCCATCAACAAGATCGATAAACCAAGTGCAAACATCGAACGTGTAAAACAGGAACTTTCCGAGTATGAACTCATTCCGGAAGACTGGGGCGGAAGCACAATCTTCGTTCCTGTATCTGCACACACAGGAGAAGGAATCGATACTCTTCTTGAGATGATCCTTCTTACAGCAGAAGTATGTGAACTCAAAGCAAACCCGAACCGTGAGGCAAGAGGTCTTGTTATCGAGGCTCAGCTTGATAAAGGTAAAGGTCCGGTTGCTACCATCCTTGTTCAGAAAGGTACTCTCCATGTAGGAGACTTCATCGCAGCAGGAGCATGCAACGGTAAAGTACGTGCCATGATGGACGACAAGGGACGCAGAATCAAAGAAGCAGGTCCTTCTACTCCGGTAGAGATCCTTGGTCTTGGTGAGGTTCCGAATGCAGGTGAGATCCTTCTCTCCTTCGAGAGCGATAAAGAAGCGAAGAACTTCGCAGGTGCATTTGTATCTGAGAACAAGAACCGTCTTCTTGAAGAAACCAAAGGCAAACTGTCTCTGGATAATCTCTTTGACCAGATTCAGGCAAGCGATCTGAAAGAGCTTCCGATCATCGTCAAAGCAGACGTACAGGGTTCCGTAGAAGCCGTAAAACAGAGCTTAACCAAGCTTTCCAACGAAGAAGTCGTTGTCAAAGTGATCCACGGTGGTGTTGGTGCTGTCAACGAATCTGACGTAAGTCTTGCAGCTACATCCAACGCGATCATCATCGGATTTAACGTTCGTCCGGATGCAACTGCAAAACAGCTTGCAGAACAGGAAGGTGTAGATCTTCGTCTGTACAGAGTCATCTATCAGGCAATCGAGGATGTGGAAGCTGCCATGAAGGGTATGCTGGATCCTGTATTCGAGGAGAAAGTCATCGGTCATGCAGAAGTACGTCAGCTCTTCAAGGCATCCGGTGTCGGAACCATCGCAGGAAGCTATATTCTGGATGGTATTTTCCAGAGAAACTGCAAGGTTCGTATTTCCAGAGAAGGCGAGCAGATCTTCGAAGGCGAACTTGCATCCCTGAAGAGATTCAAAGACGATGTTAAGGAAGTTAAGGCAGGATACGAATGTGGTCTTGTATTTGACGGATTTAACGATGTCAAAGAAGAAGATAAAGTAGAAGCTTATATCATGGTAGAAGTACCTAGATAGTTACTGTCACATACCATTATTCCGCGAGGTGTTTTGGCATGAATATGCCAAAATCCCGAGACATACAGCGCGAATTTATGCGATTAGCATAAATTCTGTGCATCGCGGAGCGTTGTACTGTGAACGAAGTGAACAGTACCGAGATAGTCAATGTTAAATAAAAGGTGCGCGATTCATGGTGTTACGGACAGTGTGACGCGCACCTTATTTATAGGAGTAATAAAATGAGAAAAAACAGTATCAAGAATACACGGATCAATGGAGAAGTTCAGAAAGAACTCAGTACCATTATCCGCAACGAGATCAAGGACCCGCGTATTCATCCAATGACATCTGTCATGGCTGTAGAAGTGGCTCCTGATCTCAAAACATGTAAAGCATACATCAGTGTGCTCGGAGAAAAAGAAGCAAAAGAGGCAACCATCAAAGGTCTGAAAAGTGCAGAAGGTTATATCAGACGCCAGCTTGCACGTAACTTAAATCTTAGAAACACACCGGAGATTCGTTTTATCCTGGATGAATCCATTGAGTACGGTGTGAATATGTCCAAACTCATCGACGACGTGACCAGAAAAGATAACTCCCATAAACAGGACGAGGACAAAGAAGAAATTTGAGAGGGTGAACACATGAAGAATATTGCGGAAATACTGGAAGGTGTCAAAACAATGGGAATCGGCGGACATATTCGTCCGGATGGTGACTGTGTCGGTTCCTGTATGGCTTTGTATTTATATGTAAAAACCTATTATCCGGAAATTGCGGTGGATGTTTATCTGGATCATCCGAAGCCTGTTTTCGGACATATTGACTGTATGGATGAGATCAAGATGGAACTTGACGGTGAAAAAGAATATGATCTTTTTGTCACCTGCGACGTAAGCTCCAGAGACAGACTTGCACTGGCAGGTCCATATTTCGACACTGCGAAAAAGACAGCCTGCATTGACCATCACATCAGCAATCCGGGTTTTGCGCAGGTCAACCATATCAGAGGAGAAGTAAGCTCTGCATGCGAAGTTCTCTACGGACTTCTGGACCCGGAAAAGATCAACTGCACGATCGCAAAACCAATCTATACGGGAATGGTTCATGATACAGGTGTTTTTCAATATTCCTCAACTTCACCGGAAACCATGCGCATCGCCGGCGAACTGATGAAAACAGGATTCAACTTCAGTAAGATCATTGATGAATCCTTCTATCAGAAGACATATATCCAGAATCAGGTCATGGGACGTGTTCTGGCAGAGAGCATCCTGCTTCTGGATGGAAAATGCATTATCGGATATCTTAAGAAAAAAGATTTGGATTTCTACGGCGTGGAAGGAAAGGATCTGGATGGCATTGTAAGCCAGCTCCGCCTGACAGAAGGCGTGGAAGTGGCAATGTTCCTCTATGAACTGGAAACTCAGAACTTCAAGGTTTCTCTGCGCTCCAACGGAAAGATCGATGTCAGCAAGATTGCTGTATACTTTGGCGGCGGCGGACATATGCGGGCGGCAGGCTGTGACCTTCAGGGTTCCGTGTACGATGTGATCAATAATATCACGGCAGAAATCTGCAAACAGATTCAGGAGTGCTGCGACTGATGGATGGAATGATTGTGATCCGCAAGGAAAAAGGATATACATCCCATGATGTAGTTGCGAAACTGCGTGGGATTCTTCATATGAAGAAAATCGGCCACACAGGAACTCTTGATCCGGATGCAGAAGGCGTACTCCCGGTGGCTCTGGGAAAAGCGACCCGTCTGGTAGACCTGATCACGGATAAAGAGAAAACCTATGAGGCAGTGATGCGTCTGGGAGTTGTGACAGATACGCAGGATATGAGCGGAACTGTACTTTCACAGGTATCAGAGCTGAATATCACAGAAGAAGAACTGCGAACAGTGATCGCATCTTTTGTTGGGGATTACATGCAGGTGCCCCCGATGTATTCGGCACTGAAGGTCAATGGAAAGAAACTCTACGAACTTGCCAGAGAGGGCAAGACCGTGGAACGTAAGGCAAGACCTGTACATTTCTACGAGATTGAGATCCTTGAGATCAGCCTTCCTCTGGTGCGCTTTCGTGTGACATGCAGCAAAGGAACCTATATCCGCACATTGTGCCATGATATCGGGGAGAAACTGGGCTGCGGAGCTGCGATGGAAACTCTTCTCCGTACAAAAGTAGGCAAATTTACGCTGGATGGTGCCATCACTCTGGCAGAGGCAGAAGCGGCAATGCAGTCCGGCGAGATCGGGAATAAGATTTTCGGCATCGAGGAAATCCTGGCAGAGTATCCGCGTGTATGCTGTACAAAAGAAGGCGACAGACTTCTGGCAAACGGGAATCCGCTGGTACAGGCACTGGTCGATGCAGAGGAGAAAGACGGCTGGGTCCGTATGTGCAACAGTGAGGGGAACTTCGTTGGAGTTTACCAGTGGGATGAAAAAAGAGACAGGTATTTTCCTGTTAAGATGTTTTAGGAGACATGATGGAATACTTAAGGATTGAGAATGATTTTCCCAGAATTTCACACAGTGCAGTAACACTTGGGAAGTTTGACGGCATACACCGTGGACATCAGAAACTGGTTGAGAAAATTATCGAGCAGAAACAGGAAGGTGCACAGGCGGTTGTACTTGCGCTTGGAACTGCCTCAAGAACAATCCTCACAAAGGAAGAGAGATGCCGTGTGCTGGAAGAAATGGGAGTGGACGTCCTTCTGGAGTGTCCGCTTACGGACAGGATTCGGCATATGAAGGCTGAGAATTTTATAAAAGAAATACTGATAGGGGACCTGCAGGTTTCCTATGTGGCAGTTGGAGAGGATTTCCGCTTTGGCTTTGAGCGGAAAGGGACTCCTGCCATGCTGAAAGAATTTGGAAAGAAATATGGATTTCATACGGAAATCCTTCCCAAAGAAATGGACGGACACCGTAAGATCAGCAGCACATTTGTTAGAGAAGAACTGAACAGCGGAAATATGGAGAAATTTCATTTCCTGATGGGAA
>SKEE01002487.1_pt1 | contig 12488 bp, 13 predicted proteins | sample 4826661 | NCBI WGS metagenome assembly SKEE01 (sample SAMN11008817, study PRJNA524170) | human gut metagenome | biome: Human fecal sample; material: Feces; isolation source: fecal sample from pouch patient p20 | host: Homo sapiens | place: Israel: Tel-Aviv | collected 2016-11-14
GTATGTCTCGGGATTTTGGCATGTTCATGCCAAAACACCTCGCGGGATAGTGGCGTGTGAACAATAACAGAAGATCTGCTGATCTGGTTCATCCGGCTCTGCAGCATGTTTCCTGACTGCCAGACTTATGCTGACCATACAAATCAAAAAACTCCGGAAAATCAGGGTTCTGCATTTCCTGACTTTCCGGAGGCCGGTTCTGTTATTTCGTATTCTCTGCATTGGTACAGCAGAAATAAATATTCTCATGTAGACTGCACTTTGGATTAAATCCTGCGTGACAGTAAGGGCATCTGCCTTTTTTATATTCCTGAAGAGTTAGTTTCCTGCCACAGTTTCCACATAAGACAGGATAAGTTTCTTCCGGTGTTGTTGCAGCAAATGGATGATCCTCCAGTTCATCATGGCAGGAATAGCATGCATAATATTTTCTGCATTTCGCGCAGAGCAGTGCGGCTATGTCAAGCTGTGTGTGATAATGTGTGCACCGGCCTGCTTTATCAAGTCCGATTCCGTGGATCTTTATGTTTTCCTGCTTTGGCAGGTTGTCTTTCGGCAGCCTGTTCTTTGAACGCTTTGAAGGATTACTGTTATCAGCGGTTTCCTGCATTGTTGATTCCTTTTCGGATCGGGATTGCGATCAGGACTGCAAGAACTGTGATCACAATGTCCTTTGGAATAAATGCTGTTAAGGAATATACTGCGATTGCCGGAATGCTCATGGAACCTCCGACAAAATGCCACTGTAAACCACCGATAGTCTCAACGATCAGAAGTCCGATCAGGGCAAATCCGATTGAGATTGTAAGGTTCTTTGTCTTGTTTTCTGTTTTCGGACGGATTCCGCAGAGCCAGGTCATAAATGGCCATGCCCAGATATATCCTCCGGTAACTCCTACAATACTGCTGATTCCGCCTGAGAAGTTAGCAAAGATCGGAAGTCCGATGGCACCTAACAGAACGTAAACCAGTGTTGCGGTAGTTCCAAGTCTGGAACCAAGGACTGCTCCTACAAGTGCTACGCCGAATACCTGAATAGTGATCGGTACACCTGTCGGCATTGGCAGTGAAATCTGTGATATTACTGCAAGAACTGCTGCAAACATTCCGACCAGTACCATTTCTCTGGTTGTGAATTTTCTTTCTGCGGCAGGGCTTTTTGCATAAGACTGACTCATAATAATACTCTCCTCTTTCCCTGTGATTGTTTGTTATGACTTTCTTTTTATATCATAATCGGGAAGAATTGTCAACCTTTATATAGGTTACGGTTTACATTTATAATTGTAAACCATTCCTGTTTTATAGATTTCTAATCACTACATTAATCATTCTCAAACACATGTTACTGTTCCGCCAGATGCTTTAGCATGTATAGACCAGAGCGCAGAATGTGGATATTTCCAAATTTTTTTAACCAAATCAAGTAAGTCCCCTGCTTCAATTGCGAAAAGCAATAAGCAGTGGGTGGGGACTTGCTTGTATTAGGAGGCGTGTAAGCGCCTTCTGATAAACTGCGGAGCAGTTATTTGGTTATGAGCAAGCAGCAAAGCGGATTGCGAATATCCGCTTGACTTGAATTTCTTCTGATGATATGTCATTTGCCTTTTATGTCGCTTTTTATATCGCTTTCCTGGCAGTTAACTTATCACTTCGAAGTTTAAACTTCTTTGCACACATCTACCCATCCGTTTGCTTCTGATACCTGTTCGAGCTCCGGGATTGTGAGTTTTACGGCACTGTGGTCGTTTCCGGCAGCCGGATATACGGTATTGAATTGTTTCAGGCTTTCGTCAAGGTAAACTTCGATTCCGTCATTGATTCCGAACGGGCATACACCGCCCGGGGCGTGACCGATCACTGCTTCTACATCATCAAATGGGATCATTTTGGTTTTTATATGGAAAGTATCTTTATATTTTCGATTGTCTACTCTGGCTGTGCCTTCTGTTAAGATCAGGACTGCTTTGTCCCCCTGCAGAAAGGACATTGTTTTTGCGATCATGCCGGGTTCTACGTGAAGGGCTGCGGCTGCTTCTGTTACTGTGGCAGTGGAAGCTTCCAGTTCGATCACATGGTCAAGGAAGCCTTTTTCTTCCAGATACTTTTCTGCTTTTTCTAAAGACATTTTTCGTTTCCTCCCTGAGTATTTCTTCTATATTTATTGCATTCCATTATCCACTAACAGATTACAAAAATCTGAGTTTATACACACATTCTGTATCTTATCTACGTCCCAGCTCCCAGAATGCCACTGCACTTGCTGCAGCTACATTCAATGAGTCTACACCGTGGGACATTGGTATTTTTACTGTATAATCGCAGTCTGCGATGGTCTGTGATGCGAGGCCGTCACCCTCGGTTCCGAGAATGACTGCCAGTTTTTCTTCTGACTGAAGTGCCTGATCATCGATTCCTACGGAGTCGTCACGCAGAGCCATTGCGGCTGTTTTGAATCCGAGTTTTCGCAAAGTCTGCATTCCATCCTGCGGCCAGACAGATTTTTTGTCAAAGTATGTCCATGGAATCTGGAATACGGTTCCCATGCTGACTCTGGCTGCGCGGCGATAGAGTGGGTCGCTGCATCCGCTGGTTAAAAGCACTGCATCCATATGGAGTGCTGCTGCCGAGCGGAAAATGGCTCCGATATTGGTCGGATTTACCACATTTTCAAGTATTGCTATCCTACTGGCATCTCTGCATATTTCTTCCACTGACAGAAGTTGATTTCTCCGCATTGCACAGAGCATTCCTCTTGTAAGTGCAAACCCTGTAAGCTGAACCAGAATCTCATATTCTGCGGTATAGACCGGAACTTCCGGAAAGCGCTTCAGCAGTTCCTTTGCTTCCCCTTCCAGATCTTTGTGTTCTACCAGAAAAGAGATTGGCTGGTATCCTGCATTCAGGGCTCGTTCAATTACTTTCGGGCTCTCTGCAATGAAAATTCCCGGTTCCGGTTCATAGTATCTTAAAAGCTGCACTTCGGATGTTCTGGCATATACATCCAGTTCCGGCGCAATGAAATCTTTTATTTCGTTCCACATAAATAATAAAACCTCCAAACTGAGTAATCTTATCTTACATCAGTTTGGAGGTTTGTACAAGAATTCCTTTTAAGCAGGCATTCACAATTGAAGCAGGGGACTTACTTGATTTGGTTAAAATCCCAGAATCCGGTTCCTGTTTCGGGATCGTATTTGCGGTGGATGGCTCCGCCTGTTACGGGGCGGAGTTCGATTTCTGCTGTGTACAGTACAGTGATTGATTTCATATGACCGGCTGCCATGCAGTGTTTTTCGCCGTCTTTGTAGGAGAATACTGCGTGGGTGTGATGATAATAGGTATTGTTTTCGTCTGTGACCACGTTGCCGTTTAAAGATGCCAGTTCAAGCATTCCGGAAATGTGTTGTTCTTCGAAGCTGCCTGTTTCAGGGATGAATGTCTGGATTTCTGCGTCTTTGCATCCGCCTATACCGGAAAAGGTGGCTGCGCTGATGTTTTCTTTTTTGCATATTTCGAGGATTGTGCTGATGATTTCGTCATCGCGGTCCATTCTTATATAATAGCATTCGCCGAATTTTCTGTAGTCCATTTTTGTGTCTCCATTTTTTCTGTTGGCATAAAAATAATTTTGTATCGTCTCTCAGGAAATCTTTACAAATAGATAAAAAGAAACTTCTGTTTCTCAGTTCGGAAATGAAAAAGTTTCTTTTCACGTAAGGTTTCATATCATTTTTATCTCATGTTTTATGTAAGGTTTTTAATCCATTTATACTTCTTATAATGCTTATAAACCACCGGCAATTTAATGATCTCGTCCAGGTTGAGTACGAAGTAGACGACCATGACCGGCAGTTTCAGGATAAATGCGCAGATGCATCCCAGCGGAACGGTGATGCACCACAGAGTTATGGAGTCACACAGCATTCCAAACTTTGAGTCTCCACCTGCTGCAAAGATGCCGCCAATAGTCATGCAGTTGACTGATTTTCCGGCTATGTAGTAGGAACAGATCAGCAGCATTTTCTGTAAATATCCACAGGCTGTCGGGGTCAGGTCTACCATTCGGGTGATAAATGGAGACAAAATGATCAGAACCAGACCTGACAGGATTCCGGCGATGATCGCAGTTCTTGTCAGAAGTCCTCCTGCTTCTTTTGCCTCTTCCAGGCGGTTTGCTCCGAGACGGTTTCCTACGATGATGCTTCCTGCATTTCCCAGTCCAAGACAGAAGCATACGATCAGGTTCTTGGAAATATTTGCGATTCCGTTTGCCGCAACTGCATCGGTTCCGAGGTGTCCCATAACTACAGAATACATGGAAAATCCGATTCCCCATGCCAGGTTGTTGATCAGCAGCGGAATCGCTTTCTGCCAGAAATGAGAAGTGATTTCTCTCTCGCATCTGTGCAGATTCAGCTTCACAGATTGAATCCTGCCTAACACATATCCGACACTCCATACAACCTGTACAACAGTCGCAAGAACCGTAGCAAGAGCTGCTCCGCGGATTCCCATTTCCGGACATCCGAACAGTCCGAAAATGAAAACTGCATTTAAAATAATATTGAGAATCACCATCACACTGTTGATCAGGGTACTTACATTTACTGCATTACAGTTCTTCATGATTGCCAGAAATGTCTGTGCAATGGAAGAAAGTAAATAGGAAATTCCGATCACTCTGAGGTATTCGCTTCCCAATGTGATCAGTTCTTCTTCATTCGTCAGGACTGCCATGATCTGCCGTGGAAAGAAGAAGGTTCCAATGAGAAATATAACTGCAACAACTCCGCATGCCTTGGTTACAAGGCTGAAGATTTTGGAAATTCCTTTATAATCACCTTTTCCATAGTACTGCGCTACGAACATGTTCTCGCCTGTTACAAATGCATACATAAACAGGTTGAATACAAAGGTTACCTGTGTTGCCAATGAGACTGCTGACATTGCATTCTGGCTCAATTTTCCCAGCATGATCGCATCGCAGGCTCCTACAAGTGCGGTCATGAACTGCTGAAGCGCCATCGGCAGTGCCAGACGGATAATTTCATTTCGCAAACTCTGTTTACGCTCGTTCATTCTTTTTTGCTCCTATATAAATTGTAGAATCCAGTAAACCAGTGGCAGCGTCACGATTGAACAGACAGTTGTCACCAGGATGCCTCCCATAGCGTAATCGCCGTCTGTGCCGTATGCGTTTGCCATCATAACCACTGAGGACATGACCGGCATTGCGGATGTGAGTGTCATGGTCATGCGGATTTCTGCTGAAATTGGAAGTAATCCGAGGATGATATAAAAGATCACCGGGAAAATCAGCATTTTGATCGCTACGATCCCGTAATAATCCAACTTCAGGATATATTTTTTTACATCCATGCAGGCAAATACACCGCCAAGATAGATCATCGCCAGAGGAGTGGCTGTTGCTCCGATTTTCGAAAATGCAGTGTTCAGTATTTCCGGCAGGTGGATTCCTGTAAGAATAAAAATCAGTGCCAGCATAATGGCAGCTGTAACAGGATTTACCAGCTTTCTGAAATCGAAACTGCTATGTTTATCCGATGTTCTATTTGCTGCTGACTGCCCGGATACCGTCGTCTTTTTATCTGATTCAGGTTGTCCACCTGATGACTGAATCCGGAAGTTTTTTTTCACTGTATTCCCTGTTTTCGAAGTGAGCCTTACCCCGACAGTCCACAGCATTAACTGGTCGATCATGGTAAACACAGAAATATAAAGCATTCCTCTTTCCGGAAAAATGCTTGTAACGATCGGGATTCCCATAAATCCGATGTTTCCAAATGCACTCATGGCAGAATAGAGCTGCTGATGGTCCCCTTGCAGATGAAGCAGTTTTCCTGACAGAAAACTCAGTCCAAACAGACAGAGGTACATAAAAAACGCAATCCCCAGAATGGATAAGGAGCGGAAAAGCATTTCCTTATCCACTCCATTTACTGTGTTTGTAAAAATCATAACCGGCAGAGCCAGTTTAATCACCAGCCTGGAAACGACTTCCATATTTTCTCTGCTCAGTACATGTGTACGGATCAGAATGATCCCTGCGAGAATATAGATGACAAACATTCCAAGCTGAGTGATCAGGATATTCAGTGTACTCATCAGTCGATTCTCAGGATCACGCTCAGGATTCTTTTTGCACTGAGACGGATCTCTTCTTCTGTGATAAAGCCTTTCTCATAAGCTTCTTTTACACGGTCCGGATATCCGGCTGCCATCTTGATATCATTTCCGGCTTTTGTCTCACGGTAGTGTTCTCCGAAGGTCCACCAGTCTGTGGTAACCAGTCCGTCAAATCCCCATTCGTCACGGAGAATGCCTGTCAGGAGTTCTTTATGTTCAGAAGTATGGATGCCGTTGAGCAGGTTATAAGAGGACATGATGGTGTATGGGTGTGCCTCTTTTACAATGATCTCAAACTGTTTCAGATAGATTTCACGGAGTGCTCTCTCGGATACTCTGGAGTCGGAATCCTTACGGTTTGTCTCTTTGTTATTCGCTGCAAAATGCTTCACACTTGCTCCGATATGCTGGGACTGAATGCCTCGTACCATAGCTGCTCCGGTCTTTCCTGCAAGGTACGGGTCTTCGGAATAATATTCGAAGTTACGGCCGCAGAGCGGGCTTCTGTGAATGTTGCAGGCTGGTGTCAGCCAGATACTGATGTTATTTTCTTTTACTTCTTCCGCACCGGCTTTGCCGACTTTTTCTACCAGTTCTTCATCCCAGGTGCTTGCAAGAAGCGTTGCACATGGCCATGCGGTTGTCTTTACTCCTGCCCATGGGCGGATACGAAGACCGGCAGGTCCGTCTGCTGTCATGACGTTCGGTACCCAGTATTTCGGGATATTTCCCATTCCAAAGGTATCTGCACATCCTGTATTTGGCTGACCGCCAAGAAGATTGATGCATTCATCCAGTGTCAGGAGATCCATAAATTCATCCAGCGTCATCTTGCCGTCTACCACATCTTCAAAACGGACTCCTTTCGGTTCAATAAAATCAAGGAAATCGATTCCTTTTTCCATTCTTCTGTCCGGGCATGGAAGTCCGATTGCGTATTTATCCTGTCTTGGAAGTCCCTCTTCTTCCACATATTCGCGCTGTGGAAGTTCCTCGTAGGAACCGTCTGCGAGCATACGTTTCGGCAGATGATACGGAGCTGCTTTTTCGCTTAACTGCTCGGTAACGGTGTTTTCTTTTACTTCATATGTAAAGTCGATCTTCGCTGCATCTCTTACGTTTGTGCCGACATAGATCACATATTCTCCTGCTTCCAGAACATAGGCAGACTTGCATACTTTGCCCAGATCATCATAAGATGCCATCTGATTTACAGGAAGTTTCAGAGTAAGGATCTGGCGTTCTCCTGGCTGAAGAAGGCTGGTTTTCTTAAATGCACCCAGTACTTTCTCAGGTTTGCCAAGTTTACCCTGCGGAGCTCCGTAATAGAGCTGGATGACTTCTTTTCCTGCTGTTTTTCCTGTATTTGTAACTTCCGCAAGGACTGTGATGACACCGTTTTCTTCGGAAGTTCCGGTTACTTTCCAGCCGAAATCTGTATAGGAAAGTCCATATCCAAATGGATAATTTACCTTCTCTGCTGCTCCCGGGATTGTCTCAAAGTAGCGGTATCCTACATAAATATCTTCGGTGTAATCTACATAAAATGCAGACTCATGGAAGTTTGCTGTGGACGGATAATCTTCCAGATCCTTTGCATAGGTATCAGATAATTTACCGGATGGATTGACATCTCCGCAGAGGATATCTGCGGTTGCAAGACCACCTTCCATGCCACCCTGCCATGCCATCAGAACAGACTGGATTTCTTCACAGTCTTTGAACCATTTGGTATCTACGATACCGCCCACATTCATGACTACGATCACATGTGGAAATGCTTTCTTTACTTTTTCTACCATGGCATTCTCTGCATTGGTCAGGCAGAAATCACCGTCCTCGAAGATTTTTGCAGACAGGTCGGAGTTTCTTTTCTCATCGCCGTCCAGAACATATCCATCCTGTGCAGCTTCGCATTTTCTGTCCCATCCCTCACCGGAAAAACGGCAGATTGTGATGATCGCAATGTCTGTGTATTCTCTGGCTTCCTTCAGAAGGTCATCCGGAAGTTCCGGCTCGATCGTCATTCCCGGAACTGCACCGTCTGCATACTGTTTCTGAATATCCTCTTCATAATACTTTGCAAGTTTATCAAAGACTTCTACTTTTCCTTCGTCCTCTTTGATTTTCATCCCTTCGTAAAGGTTGCGGATGTATTCTACAGTTACATCGCCACTTCCGCCGCCGCCTTTTACATAGTCAACGGTACCCTTTCCGAAAAGTGCTACTTTTGTTCCATTCTGAAGTGGAAGGGTGTCTTTCTCGTTTTTCAGAAGAACCATTCCCTCTCCTGCTGCCATTCTGGAAAGTGCAATGTGTTCTTTACTTCCTGTTACTTTTCGTCCGTCTTCTCCCAGCGGAAGTACCGGCTGGAAAAAGCTTCTCTGCCATTTTGCCATCTGTAAAAATCCTCCTGATTATTTATTATTTTTCCTGCAAATTTATTACAGTTCTTTTTTTAAAAATGCAAACGGTTCTTCATCCTGAAGGAAATGCATGAGTTGATATGCACACATGATCGCTACATTTTCCTCTTTCAGGATTCTTTTTACTTCTTCTCTGTCAGCAAGTACCACTTCGATTTCTTCGGAGTCTTCCTGTGCCTCCTTGCTGATCTCGCCTTCTGCATATCCGTATACAGCAGCGCAGGATTCATCTGTCATTCCGATTGTTGTAAAGTATGGTTTTTCAAATGCAGGATCTACTTTCAGAGGTGTGAATTTCAGACCTGTTTCTTCATGCATTTCTCTCACTGCACCTTCATGAAATTCTTCGTTTGGTTCTACCAGACCTGCCGGAAATTCGTAGATATATCCGCCAATTGTATATCTGTACTGACGCACCAGCACAACTTTGTCTCTCTTTTCTCCATAGAGACTGTAAATGATCACACCGTCCGGGGTGTTTTTGCCTGTTTTGATCTTTAATTTGTCAATGCTCTCTGCACGGGATGCCACAAAATATGACACCGGAGTGTTGTGAACACTGGTTGCATTTAAATGATATAAATTTAAAAATCTACAGTCTGTCAGTTTCTCAATGTCGTGTATCTGTCCCATTGTTTTTGCTTCCTTTCCATTTTTTCCTTCACGCTCTATAACAGTTCTATGATATCTGCGCCGTCTGTTTTATCTTACCATATTATCCTGTCTTTTTTAAGCCTATCTGGAAATTTCGGAAATTATTTTGCAGAATTTTCCTCGGATTCGGGCAAAAAAAACAGCCGTAGTTTTTTATCCTGCGGCCGTTTTTCACTCTTCACATTTGATTTTATAATTTCTCAGTCCCCTTTAAGAACCACACGGATTCTTTTGTAAATAAAGAATACAACCAGGGATGTCAGTGCATATTTAAATATATTGAACGGGAAAATGATGATCGCTGCAAATGTCAGCAGATTGTTTACGGAGCTGTTTACTGCGCTTCCCATTTCGATAAATGCTTCGATCGGCATTCCGAAAGCCTTACCATAGGCCGGAAGTAAAACGAAAGCATTGATAAAGCATGCTACAACTGCTGTCAGAACTGTTCCCACTGCCATTCCGATCACTGCATGTTTTCTGCTCTTAATGGATTTGTAACGGTAGATCAGTCCTGCCGGAACTGCGAAAGTACATCCGAAAATAAAGTTCGCCACATCACCGACACCTGCTGTCATGCTTCCCTTGGATACCAGATGCACCAGAATCTTTACCAGTTCGATCAGTACGCCTGCTACCGGTCCCATCGCAAAAGAACCGATCAGTACCGGGATTTCTGAGAAATCCAGCTGATAGAAGGTCGGTGCCAGGAAGGGAATTGGAAACTCCAGATTCATCAGAATCCCGGCGATCGCGCCAAGCATGGCCACCTGTGTGATCGTTCTGGTTTTGCTCCTTGCCATTACGTTTCCGTTTCTTAATACCTGTTCACTCATACTGTTTCTCTCCTTTGAAATTATTCTTTACGGATATGTCTCATATCCTGTTTAAAAGAAAATTCCACAAGCTTCTTTATGTAAGGAAAAATGAAATCCATTTCCATAACATAAAAAACCCCGGATTACTTATCCGGGGTACTGAGCACGTATGGTAAAAATATCGCGTGTTCTTCTCTCATCCAGACTATACTGTCGGTTTTGGAATTTCACCAAATCAGCCGCCTTGCGCGGGTCGCGGACTATAACCGCCGGTAGGGAATTTCAATCAGGCCGTAAGCCGTGCCGAGCACCCAACCCCGAAGAATTTTCTTTTATCTGTGTCTGATTATACTACATGTAAATGTCCATTTCAATAGCCCTGACAGAGTTTTTTTCATTCTGCCACTGTTTCCCACACATCCGGTCATCATAAATGCCGCCGCGATCATTCCACTCAGTAACAGAAGATTTTTCTTATTTTTTACATAAAAACTGAAATTTAAAACTCCTGATACAAAAAAATCAGCTTCGGCAGAAGTAATATCTGCTGAAGCTGATTTTTTGTTGTACCCAAAATCCATCTTTGAATGTTTTGGTAAATTTACAAAGTGTCTTTCTTTTACATGCTTTTGCATGCGGCTTTAATATTTTTCCTGTTTATTCGCATACAACAGGTTTGCCTGTTACGCAGTTGCATTCTTTCTTATATAAATACGCTCCGCAACCTTATCCACCAGCCTGTTACATACCACCGTATAAGCCGCGCCAAACACATTCGCGCCAATACGAAGTGCCACTGCCGCAGGCATTCCGAAAAGTCCTGCTGCGATAGAGAGTGCTCCGAAAGTGTTAAATGCAGTCTGCCATGCATATCCTGCGGAATATCCGACTCCGATTCCACCAATCATTCCGATATACGGATACATGGATTCCGGAAGTGCCAGATACAGGACAATAAAGAGCAGGCATCCTACAATGTTGAACAGCCCTCTGTTGCCGGCTCTGGACGCACAGTCTTCTGTAAATGGCAGGCATACGGACATGCAGGCGATTCCTGCCCACATGGCTCTCGGCAGTCCCAGAAGATTCATAAATAACATAGCACTGGACACAATCAGTGTCAGTTTCAGATACCATCTGCTCCTTGCTGAACGGATGTCAAACTCACGAAACAGGTCAAGGAAAGTTCTTCTATATGGTCTGTTCTTCTGATTTTTGTAAAAAATCGCCATGCAGATCAGCATTCCTATGAAAAGTCCTGCGATGCGTAACGCATATTCCTGCCCGGTCACATCATATCCCAGAAGGAGTAAATAGCCCAGTACAAATGTAGAATGATTATACATGATCACATTGTGGCATCCAAGAATCATCAGAAGCAGAATGCAGACCACATTGACAAGAAATGCGGCAAATGGATGTGGTGCTGCCATATTTGCCAGTCTTGGCCCCGCCATAAGAATTCCAAAGATTCCTGCAATGGAAATCAACCCATGTGTTGTCCTGATTCCGAAGTCCGCCTGTCGCAATACGAGAACCGCCAGCAGAACTGTAACCCCGACTACACTGTTATTGCTTCCTGTGAGTTTACTGTACAGGCTCACCACCGCAACACAGAACGCCATGACCAGATATACTTTGAAGTTATAAATTAATATGTGACGTCTTTTTTCTTTTGGATCCGTTGTGTTCTTAATAAGCTGCTTAGAACCAACGGAACTCAACTGTAGTTCCTGATAAAATGTCATTTCCAAGTCGTCTCCTTTTTTGTAAAATCACGTAAAAATCCAGCGTTTTCACAGAATAACAAAACGCCAAATGATTACGTATCTACTATGAATTTTGAAATAGTAACGAGCACTATACCGCAATTTTCCAAAAACGTCAAGAGTCATTTCTCGCACTCCATAAATTTTTTTACTCACTCAAAAGAGGTATTATTCCATACACCGTTCACATTATGTATCATTAATTACCACTTAATACAATCCCATGATCGCCAGCAATGCCGTGATCACTACAAGGCTGCAAAGAATCGTCACGCTGTTCGCACAGCTTGCCATTCCTTCATCTCCTCCACACATTCCTGTGTAGGCAGGTGCAACTGCACTCATAGGAGCAAAGCACAGTAAAACAAGGGTCTGTCTGATTACCAGGTCAAATGGTAATACAAAGAAGAAAAATACTGCACAGACTGCCGCAAAAATGTGTCGGATCACTACCAGTTTAACGATCTCACCCATATATTCTTTGATCAATTACCTCAATCCTTCCCAGACGGCAAATGCTGTGTTAAGCGCTTTAAAGGGTGGTCTGGTGGATGTGCTGATCCTGGACTCCAATCTTGCTGAAGCACTGCTGAAACTTAGTGAAGACATGCCTTCACAGGAGTAATACATACAAAATACCCTTTCGTCATATTATACGAAAGGGTATTTTG
>SKEE01002488.1_pt1 | contig 12484 bp, 5 predicted proteins | sample 4826661 | NCBI WGS metagenome assembly SKEE01 (sample SAMN11008817, study PRJNA524170) | human gut metagenome | biome: Human fecal sample; material: Feces; isolation source: fecal sample from pouch patient p20 | host: Homo sapiens | place: Israel: Tel-Aviv | collected 2016-11-14
CTTTGAGCTCATTGAAGACAATATCATGCTCGTGCATCCAATCTTTCGGACGGTTTTTCGAACCTTCCGAAAGGATAAGAAGAAAGTCATCAACGCCATTACTTTACCTTACTCTAATGCCAAACTCAAAGCTACTAACAATCTGATCAAGGTTATCAAGCGGAATGCCTATGGCTTTAGGAACTTTGAAAACTTTAAAAAACGCATTCTCATCGCTTTGAACGTCAAAAAAGAGAAAACCAATTTGCTTCTCTCTAGATGTTAGCTGGCATCAACCCACTACAGTTGACAATGAGCCGATTTTTTTACTTAAAAAAGAGAAGGTCAAAACTGACCTCCTCTAAAAAATCTAGTGTTGTGAAAGATATGATTAAGAGTCGTTTGCCAAAGTGAGTGTACTAGATTTTTTTATTCTTCATCTTCTCTTTTTCTTCTGCCAGCTAGTAGTCCGAATGCACCTAGGATCATGCTTGCACCAAGGGCAAGGAGATTTCTATCTTCGGCTTGACCAGTCTTAGGAAGAGTTGCTTGGCTTGAACCAACACCGTTACCTACGACAAGAGCGTTAGCTGTAGAAGGAGCTTGTGAAGATTGAGTACCTTTAGCATCAGCAGAGCTTGATGATGTTGCAGGAGCTTTTGGAGCTTCCATACCAACATTATCTGAGTGATCTGCGTCTGAATCTGAAGGTGCCTCAGGAGTCACCATACCACCGTCACCAGAGTTATCTGAATCTGATGGTACTTCTGGTACCTCAGGAGCTACTGGTTCGTCTGATGGTGCTTGTTTTTGAGGGATAAGATCTTTAATCGCTTGTTTACCTGCTTCAGTGACAGCATCTACTTGAGCATTAGTAGTTGAAGCATCGATCGCATCCTTAGCAGCTTGGGCAGCTTTGTCAATTGCATCTTTAGCTGCTTGTTTTTCGTCATCTGATAGATAAGAATTATTATCTACTTCTGCTTTAGCATCTTGAGCAGCTTTGTCGATTTCAGCGTCAGCAGCGTCTTTCTTAGCTGATGCTGTTGGAATCAAGCTTTCAATTTCTTTCTTACCTGCATCAGTATCTGCGTCAACTTGAGCGTCTGTGCTGTCTTTATCGATAGCGTCTTTAGCAGTTTGAGCAGCTTTATCGATAGCTTCTTTAGCAGCTTGTTTTTCTTCATCTGTTAGACGAGAATCTGCGTCAACGGTATTCTTAGCATCTTCAGCGGCTTTGTCGATTTCTGCAGTAGCAGCTGGTTTCTTAGTTGATTCAGTTGGAATCTTGTTGATTTCATCGATACCAGCTTCTTTGTAGTAATCAACACCACCAATTGTAGATGTATTGTCAATAGCGTTGGTTGCTTTGTTCAATGCATCATCAACAGCTTGAATAGCTGCAGCTTTTTCTTCGTCTGTCATGTTGCCAGCGTTGATAGCTTCTTTCTTAGCATCTGCGGCATCTTGAAGAGCTTTCTTAGCGTCAGCTTTGTCTGTTGGGTTAAATGGAACATCTTTGATAGCTTGTTCACCAGCAGTTTCAGCGGCAGTGATACCAGCTTTATCTGTGGCAGCGTCAATGTTCTTACGAGCGTCAGCAGCAGCGTCTTGAACTTTTTGAATAGCTGCAGCTTTTTCTTCGTCTGTTGCTGTCTTATCAGCTACAATTTCAGCAATGCGGTCAGCAGCAGCTTGGTCGATCGCATCTTTAGCTTTTTCTTTCATGCTTTCTGGGTTGTAGTTGATAATATCTTGGATAGTGTTTTTTTGAACTTGAGCAATACCATCCAAGTCAGTTGCTTTGTCAAATGCTTCTTTACCAGCAGTTGCCATTTTCTCAACTTCAGCGATAGCTTCAGCTTTTTCTTCGTCTGTTAAATCAGTACGTTTGTTGATTGTTTCAATCTTAGCTGCAGCAGCTGCGTCGATAGCATTCTTAGCATTTTCAGGTGTTGTAGGAGTTCCTACGATTTCAGCGATGGCATTCATACCTTGTGTCTTAGCTGTATCAACGGCTGAGTTATCGTCAGAGTTGTCAATCTTAGATTTAGCTAATTCAGCGGCTTTTTGGATGGCATCTTTAGCAGCTTCTTTTTCTTTGTTTACGGCATCTCTAGCAGCTTGAAGTTCTTCTTCAGTTGCGTTTGGATAATTTTCCGCAGTAATAGTTGCTAATTTATCAGCTGCAATCTTTTCAATTGCTGAGATAGCATTTGCTTTCTTGTTGTTTTCAGGAGTAACTTTGTCGATTTTTGCTTTCGCGTCTGTCACTAATCCTGAAAGGGTATCAGCATCTGGATGTGCTCCATTAGCAAAGGCTGCTTCAACTTTTGCTTTTTCTGCTTCTGCAGTTGCCTTAACAGCAGCGATGTAAGCATCTTGCTCATCTTGTGTTGGCGTTTGGTCTGGGCTTAGACCTTTCAAGCTTTCTTGGTATTCTGCAATTTTTTGTGCAGCGTAATCATCGATAGCTTTTTCTGCATCTTGTTTAGCAGTTGGGTTTACTTCAACAGCAAGGATAGCTTCTACACCGTTAGCACGAGCAGTATCAACACCAGCATTTGTAGTAGCTGCATCAATAGCTGCCAAAGTATTGGCTTTTTCTTCGTCCAATTTAGCAAGTGCAGCCTCGATTTCTTCTTGCGTTGCGTTTGGTGTGTTTTGAAGTTCTTTTTGTTTACTTGCGTAAACTTCTTCAATGACTTGTTTAGCAGCTGCTTTACGTTCAAGTGTTAAGTAGTCATCGTTAAGTGAAGTATCAACAATTTTCTTCAAATCAGCATTTTCAGAGCTTGTTTCAGGTACTGATGATGGTGCAGCATTGATAAGTTTTTCAGCAGCTTCGTTGTACTCAGCGTCCAATAATTTCAATGCAGCCGCTTTTTCTTCATCAGTTGCTTCAGTGTTAGCGTTTATTTTATCAGCAATGTCTTGTTTCTTCGCTTCAAGTTGTGCTTGATAGTTGATCAATTGGATCTTAGCATTAGCTTCTGCTTTAAGTTCTTCAACTTTTGCGATGGTTTGTGCACCACCAGTTTCGACACTTAGATCATCACCTTCAGCAGCTTCGATGTCTTTAGCCAATTGGTCAACGACAGCTTGGATAGCGTCTTTGTATTTGGTTTGACTTGCTTCAGGTAATTTCTCACCTAGGTAACCACTGCCTATGTTATTTTGCAAGAGTTCCGCATCAGCTTTGACTTCATCAAGAGCATCTTTCTTCGCTTGGTTAAGGTTTGTCCAACCGTTCAATTGGTCGTAAGAACCTGTCTTAGCGTCATTAGTGATGTTGGTTACACCTGTATCAACAGCTGTTTGACGAGAAGTTTTATCGTTGAGGATTGTTTGTGCTTCTTCGATAGATTTGTCATAAGCAGCTTTCTCCGCATCATCAGCTTCTGTATAAAGTGGTGATTGGCGAACTGTTTCAGCGTTATCAACAAGTTCTTGCAATTTACTTACGTCAACAACTTCAGCTTCTACTGAAACATCAACTATTCTTGTTGTTCCGTCTGGGAAAGTGTAAGTCGCAGTGATGACACCAGTTGCGGATGTGTTGGCTGCATCTGTGCTTAGAGCTGTTTTCCAAGCATAAGTCACTATTGCTGAACTGTCTTCAAGAGCAGCTTTGATTTTATCGTTAATCATGTCTGCTGCCTCTGAAACAGTACCACCCACACGGAAGACGTTGTCTGTCTTAGCGGTTGCTTTTGGATAAACAGTCAAAGTACCCGGGTCAAGTTTAGCCGTGACAGTTTCTCTATCCTTAGTCTTATCAGCAACTGTAGCTACTTTTTCAGTATAAATCGAATAAATATCGATAAATTGTGACACGTGGTTTGTATAGTAACTCAATTGCCCTTTAAGGTAGTAGATGTTTTCCTTATCGATTGTATCTGAAGTTTCCACTTCAAACTTGTAGTCTTTTTCATAAGCGTAATCAGTATCAGGGGTATAACCAGAGATAGCATACCAACCGTTATAATTTGTTTGGGTTGCAGCTCCAACCTCTTCAACTCGGCTTGGGTTAACCCCTACGGTTTCTGTAATCGAAACTGATGTATTATTTTTGCTGGCTAATGACGTTGAACTAGAGCTGCCATCTGTTGTTGGTTTTAAGGTGATTCCTGTCATACCTTCGCTATTAACCGTATAGGTTACATTAGCTTTCAACTGTCCATCATTTTCGATACCGATGTTATCAAAGACTACCGTATCACCAGCGATAGCATACTTGTTTGTCTCAGCACTGTTATAATCAGAAGTAATAGCTGAACCAACCCAATCTTTGGCACTGACAAGAGCTAGACCATAGGTATCGACACTATTATAAGACGTGTTAAATGCACTACTTTTACCTGGGGTAATCTTAACACGGATCTTATTAACAGTCGTTGGGACATTCACCATTACACTATACTTACCGTCTAGGAAATCAAATTTATACCCATCTGTTTTGGTGAAGAAAACTGTCTCTGTTTCTTTACCATCTTTATCAAGAGCAACAATAGTCACTCCAAATTGTGATGTTTCTGAAGTTTGATAAGTAGTTCCACTGCCAGCTAAAGTAGCAATTGTTTTAAAGACAAATTCACCACCAGGAGCGACTGTGATATCTTGGTAAACCCCTTCATAACCATCAACCAGCTGATTATTTTTGCCTGATTGGTATTTACCAAGGATGATGTAATTTTGATCTTTCTCAGGACGTACAATACTGTTGTCTTTATCTCCCCAGAAGTTCGTTCCGACTTGAACATAGTTGCCGATTGGTTTCCAACCAAAGTTTTGATCTGATTCGGCATCTGCTTTATCATAAGTATTGATAACCCCTCCATCATGCCATAGAGAGCCACTTATTGTTTGAGAACTGTGTTCACCAGTTGTTGGAGTAGCAAGCTGGATGTCTGTACCATTGACAAAGTCAGAGACCGCTTGGTTAGATTCGTAGGTCACGCTTGGACGGAAGGTGTTGACGTTGTTGACTGGTGTACCACCTTGGACATTAGCAAAGAAGCGGTCGCCTGATTCGCTAACGCTTCCGCCTGAGCCTAAGCGTTGATAGTCTTTGTTAAGGGTAAGTGCCTTGCTTTGTTCAAAAGTCAATGATGCCAAAATGGTGTTTGAAAGGTCCATTTTAGCTAATTGTGACGTTGTCAACACTTTGATTTCATCAGGTGTTAGGTCTGTGATTTTTGGTGTTGTTTCTTGACTTGTTTCACTAGCAGGCATTGCGACTGTAGTTGTCAGCTCTGGAGTTGTCTCAACAGTTGGTGTCACTTCTTTTTCAGTTGTTTCTGTTGCAGAAGTTATTGTGGCTGTTGTTGGAGCTACTTCTTCTGCTTTGTCTTCTGAAGTTTCTGTTTTGCTTTAAGCTGTGCTTTCTTGGTTTTCTGTTTTGTTTTCCTCAACAGAAGGTGCTGTTTCAGCTTCTTTGCTTTCTTCGACGGAAGGCGCTGTGCTTTCTTCTGTTACATCGCTAGAAGCTTCGGTTTTGCTTTCTTCAACAGATGGTGTTGTTTCTTCTGTTGTGTCAGCAGATGCGACAACTGAGCTTTCCGTTGTTTCTGTTGCAGTAGAGCTGCTTGTGCCTTCTGGAGTAACTTCTTCTGTTTTGCTTTCCGTTGCACTTACTTCAGTAGCTGGTGTTGTGATTGACTCTTTTGTCCCTTCTTGCGCTTTTGTAGGAGCATCCTCGTCAGCTGTCTGAGTAACAACTACTTTGATGTCGTTAGAAGCACTAGGTTCGTCGGCTGCTACTTGCCCACCACCTAATACAAGTGCTGCACCTAGCAAGACGCTAGCAGCACCAAAATGGTACTTTCTAATTGAAAAACGTTGACGTGATTTGTATCAATTAAAACTTGATTTGGATTGCTTAGGTTTATTCATTGTAACCTCCATAATATTAAAACTGTTTCTTTTCTTTTTCTTGATACAAAGAAATCGTTGTATCATTTTTATACAATTAAACATAAATAATTATACATTTTACTCCTATGCAACACATCTCTACAAGGTAGCACCTCCTTTAAATATTACAAAAGCAATGTTTTTGCAAATTCATATTTTTAAAATTATCAGAATTTTTTATAAACAAAAATAAGTTAATTATGATTAAAATTGATGTTTAATTCTCATTTTATATCTTTTACTTTACTTAAAACGTAAAAAAATCAACTTTTTTCTTAACCCATGCAGTGTTTTTCTTCTATTTTTCAGAATTTTTTATTTATTTTAATGTAAAGAGACAAAAACAAGGACTAAAAAACAACCAAAAATATCTTCTAACTTATTCTAAAATACATTATAAATCTTAAACATTAGATTTATCAAACAAAAGAACTCAGAGTTTTTTGCAGTAACTTTACAAGAATTTTACAAATAGTTTATGTGAAACTTTCTGAAAAAATATTCACTAACATCTATCTTTTTCTGCTATTTTTTACACAAAAAAGGACTTCGTTTCATGAAACAAAGTCTTTTTTGATAAAATTTTGGTCAACGTTCCCCTTTATTGCGAATAACAAAGCCTGCTTTTTTCTCACTTGATGTGCGATGAGGACGTTTGTTGTCTTTGCTTTGGAAGTCACGCTTATTTTTAGAAGAGGTGCGTTTGAATTCGTAGTGGTTGTCGCGGTTATCACGGCGTCTGTCAGAGCGGTTACCACGACGATTGTCGCGACCACGTCCACCTTTGCGGTCATTGTTGTGAGCACCTGATGGTTTGAATGGCAATGGTTTTTCACGCGCAATTTCAATTTTTGGCAAGCTTTCAGGGTCTTTCACAGTCAAGCTAAGAATATAAAGCGCCAATTCTTCAGGGGTGAATTCAGCTGCTAGCTTGATAGCGTCGCCTTTGAATTTGTCAAAGCTTGCACGAACGGTTTCATCTGCAAAATCACGCTCGATTTTCTTAAGAGCCACTTTTTTCTTAGCTTTGAAAGCTTCTTCTGCTGTCGCTGGTTTCAAGCCTTTCATGCGTTTCTTGGTTAATTTTTCGATGATTGACAAGTAACCCATTTCATTTGGTGCCACAAATGTGACAGATTGACCGTGTTTACCAGCACGACCTGTACGACCGATACGGTGAACGTAGCTTTCAGGGTCTTGCGGAATATCATAGTTGTAAACGTGGGTCACACCTGAGATGTCAAGCCCACGCGCCGCAACATCTGTCGCTACCAAGATGTCGATGTTATCATTTTTAAAATCACGAAGGACACGGAGGCGTTTGCCTTGGTCAAGGTCACCGTGAATGCCTTCGGCACGATAGCCACGCAATTTCAAGCCACGGGTTAATTCGTCCACGCGGCGTTTGGTACGGCCAAAGACGATGGCTAATTCTGGGCGTTCCACGTCGATTAAACGTGTCATGGTGTCAAATTTTTCTTGTTCTTTAACACGGATATAGTATTGGTCCACCAAGTCAGTGGTTAATTCTTTGGCTGCCACGCGTACATGTTCTGGGTCATACATGAATTTGACACCGATGCGTTTGATGGCTTCTGGCATGGTTGCTGAGAAGAGGAGGGTTTGACGGTTCTCAGGCACACGGCTGATAATCGCTTCAATATCTTCAAGGAAGCCCATGTTGAGCATTTCGTCTGCTTCATCAAGGATAAGGGTTTCCACGTGGTCTAATTTCAAGGCTTTGCGTTTAATCAAGTCAAGCAAGCGTCCTGGTGTTCCGACAACGATGTGGGCACCTGAGCGAAGGGCTTTAATTTGTTTTTCAATGCTTGAGCCACCGTAAACAGAGCGAACTTTGACCCCTTTTTCACGACCAAAACGGAATAATTCTTCTTGTCCTTGGACGGCTAATTCACGCGTTGGGGCAATAACGAGGGCTTGAACAACGTGGCGACTGGTGTCGATTTTGTCTAGTGTTGGCAAGCCAAAAGCTGCTGTTTTTCCGGTACCTGTTTGGGCTTGTCCAATAACATCCTTGCCTTCTAAGGCTAAAGGAATGGTTAATTCTTGGATTGGTGATGGTTCTTCAAAACCTGCTTTTTCCACCGCTTTAAGAATGTTTTCTGATAAATGAAGTTCTGTAAATTTCAAAATGTTCTCTTTTCTAAAAGGCAGTGCGAAGCTGCCTTATTAAACTTTACTGTCGTTATCTAACAACTCATCTAGTGTACCATATTCCTAATCAAAAAGATAGAAAACATGGTCATTCCCATCATAATTTTACTTTTCTCACTTTTTGAAGATTTATAAGGGCATAAAAAGAAGAGAAAAGCGTCTGTGTCAGCCTTTCTCTTTGGTTTTATTACATTTTTTCTTCGAGGTCAACGTCTGGGTATTTATCCGCAAACCAACGCAAAGCAAAGTCATTTTCAAAAAGGAAAACGGGTTGGTCAAAGCGGTCTTTTGCCAAGATGTTGCGGCTTGATGACATGCGTTCATCAAGGTCTTCTGGTTTAATCCAGCGGACAGTCTTTTTACCCATTGAGGTCATGACCACTTCGGCATTGTATTCATTCTCCATGCGGTGTTTGAAAACTTCAAACTGCAACTGACCAACGGCACCAAGCATGTACTCGCCTGTTTGGTAGTTTTTGTACAGCTGGATAGCCCCTTCTTGCACCAATTGTTCAATCCCTTTATGGAAGGATTTTTGTTTCATGACATTTTTGGCAGCCACTTTCATGAACAATTCAGGGGTGAAGGTTGGGAGGGGTTCAAATTCAAATTTGTTTTTACCGACAGTTAGGGTATCACCGACTTGGTAAGTTCCTGTATCGTAAACCCCGATAATATCACCGGCAACAGCATTTTCAACATTTTCACGTGATTCGGCCATGAACTGTGTGACGTTTGAGAGTTTCACTGATTTTTTCGTACGGGCTAGATTGACACTCATGCCTCGTTCAAATTCACCTGAAACGATGCGGACAAAGGCGATGCGGTCACGGTGGCGTGGGTCCATGTTGGCTTGGATTTTAAAGACAAACCCTGAAAAATCTTTGTCGTAAGGGTCGATGACCGTGCCATCTGTGGTCTTGTGGCCGTGTGGTTCTGGAGCGAATTTCAAGAAGGTATCTAGGAAGGTTTGCACCCCAAAGTTCGTCAAGGCAGAACCAAAGAATACAGGCGTCAAGTCACCTGACAAGATAGCTTCTTCAGAAAATTCATTTCCTGCTTCTTCTAGCAATTCAACGTCTTCTAAAACTTGTTGGTAGAAGGGGTTGTTGGCAAAGAGTTTGTCACCGTCTGCTAGGTCTGCAAAACGCTCGTCACCTTTGTAGAGTTCTAAGCGTTGGTTGTACAAATCATAAAGCCCTTCAAAAGATTTTCCCATACCAATTGGCCAGTTCATTGGGTAGCTGGCAATGCCAAGCACTTCTTCCAATTCTTCTAGCAAATCAAGGGGTTCACGTCCATCACGGTCCAATTTGTTGATGAAGGTGAAAACAGGGATATTGCGGTGTTTGACAACTTCAAATAATTTTTTGGTTTGTGCTTCGATACCTTTGGCTGAGTCAACCACCATTACCGCAGCATCTACCGCCATCAAGGTACGGTAGGTGTCTTCTGAAAAGTCCTCGTGCCCTGGGGTGTCTAGGATATTCACGCGTTTGTCTGCATAATCAAATTGCATTACTGATGAAGTTACTGAAATCCCACGTTGTTTTTCAATATCCATCCAGTCTGATTTGGCGAAATTTCCTGTTTTTTTCCCTTTGACAGTACCCGCCTCGCGAATCTCACCACCAAAGTAAAGCAATTGTTCTGTAATCGTCGTTTTACCAGCATCTGGGTGACTGATGATGGCAAAGGTACGACGTTTTTTAATATCGTCTTGAATTGTCATTGTCTTTCCTTATTCGTTTTTTAGTCACTTGTCATTCATTGAAGGCCACGCTCATTACAAAAATAGAGCTATGAAACCCATAACTCTATTATTATAACGAAAATTAAAGCCTAATTCAACAACTCTTCCTCAGCTTTGTCACACTTCGTTTTCCAAAGCTTCCACGACTTTAGCCAAATGCATGGAATTGCTGCCTTTCAAAAGCACTTGATCTGCTGGCTGCAAGACTTTTTGAAGGGTTTCTAGCATGAGGTCAAATTGGTCCTCATCTGCTGTTTTCTTGAAATAATACACTTTCCCGATTGGGAACATTTGGCTGGCTAATTGGGCAAGCTCGGCAATGTCTTCACCGTAGAAAATAAGGGTGTCTAATTGGTCAGGTGATAGGCTCATAATCATCTGTTTATGAAGGTCCACAGATTGTTCGCCAAGTTCTTTCATATCTGCTAGCACAGCGATTTTTTTCCCACCTTCATTGGCAGGGATTTTGGTAAAGGTTTCTAAAATCAAACGCATGGCTGTTGGGTTGGCATTGTAAACATCTGAAAGAATATCGGCACCGTTGGCAGCTTTTTTCCACTCTGTGCGGTTGCGAGTCAATTCGATGTTTTCAAGGGCTTCAACGATATCATCGTCAGCAATGGCCAATAATTTCCCAACGTAAGCGGCTACCATGGCATTTGTGGCATTGTATTTTCCAGGCACTGGCAAGGTGATGGGACGGTTAACCACATTAGTGGTAAAGGTCAGCGAGTGCTTGCTTTCTTGCAGGTCTTTGACAAAAATTTCTGCACCATCGCCAAATCGCATCACCATTTGGCGTGTTGGCAAATATGGGTCGATAATCGGGTCTGCTGGTGCAATCAAAATCCCATCAGAATCCATGCCATCAACGATTTGCATTTTACCTTTGGCAATTTGGTCACGGCTACCGAAAAATTCAAGGTGGGCTTCACCAATCAAGGTAACCACGCCAATGTGAGGTTTAGCCAATTGAGATAGGAGGTGAATGTCGCCCATGTGGTCTTGACCCATCTCAAGCACGATTTTTTCCGTGTCATCAGGCATGTGCAAGACAGTGTAAGGCAAGCCAATTTCATTGTTGTAATTGTCTTGTGTCTTGTAGGTTTTGTATTCGGTTGACAAAACCGCTGCAATCATGTCTTTTGTGGTTGTTTTTCCGTTTGAGCCTGTCACGGCAATCACGTCAACACGTTGTTTTTCAAGGTAGTATTGGGCTAGGCGTTGGAAGGCCTCCAAACAATCGTCCACCAAAAGATAGGGGTGGTGGCTCAATTCGCGTTCTGAAAAGGTTGCAACGGCACCATTTTCAAAAGCCGTTTCAATAAAATCATGCCCATCACGTGCACCCTTCAAAGGCAAAAACAAGTCCCCTTTTTGAATCTTGCGACTATCAAATTCGATTTGGTGCAGGGGAACGTCATCAAACTCTGAGATCGTATTTTTAGCGCCAACAACTTTGGCCACTTCATGCAATGTTAATTTCATTTTGAATCCTTCATAAAAAATCTATTATTAACCTTTTCATTATATCATAAAATCCCCCTTCTTGTTGGATTTTTATGGTACAATTGTAGTTGCAAAGTTTTTTTGCACAGAGTAAATGGTTCGCGTTAAGTGTGTGTGAATGGGATGTTGTCACACAACGAAGCAATTTGCGCGGTGAGCCATTGCATCCGCTGTTAATGTTAACAGCTCTACTTTTGATTAAAGGAGCCAAAATGCATTCTATTTTTAAAACACCCCCATTAACCCCTAAGCGACTGGTTAGCTTGGCGATGCTTATTGCCCTTGCTTTCATCGTTAGTAAGTTCTCTATTCCGATTATCCCACAACAATTGGTGATTAGTTTGACCTTTATTGTCAACACGATTATCGGAATGATCGCAGGTCCTTTTTGGGCATTTATCAGTCTAGGTATTCTCGATGTGGTGGATAACTTATCGAGCGGTGCTGGTAATTTCATCATTTGGTGGACCTTGATGGAAGCCGTTCAAGGCTTTCTCTACGGTTATTTCTTTTATGAAAAGCCTCTAAGTTGGTCAAGTAAAAAAGACTGGCTTCATGTGACGCTAGCGACTGTCGTGATTATGTTAATCGGGACCTTTATTTTCACCCCACTCCTCATTCAGATTTACTTTGGTGTTCCTTTCTGGGCGCAGTACTTGTCAGGGCGTTGGTTGAAAATCTTTGAAATACCACTACGTATTATCATTACCATGTTAGTGATTCCACGTTTGCAGACGATTCCAGAATTGCGCAAACTCGCCAACTTACCTTAATAAACAACCTCAGAGAGTTATCCCATCTCTGAGGTTATTTTGTGCACAAAAAAACACCTCGAGGGTGCTTTTTCGTCTTAAATCAAATGGCTTTCGCGTTTGTCAAACATTTCTTTAGCGAGTTCTACCAATTGCTCAATCAAATCAGAGTATGGAAGTCCCATGTTTTCCCAAAGCAGTGGGTACATTGACCATTGGGTGAAACCTGGCATGGTGTTTAGTTCGTTGAGGTAAACGTGGCCGTCTTCTGTTAAGAAGAAATCACAACGTGACAAACCGCAGCCACCGATAGCACGAAAAGCTGTTGTTGCATAGCCACGCATTTCTTCCATAATGTCGCTATCAATGTGAGCTGGAATATCCATGGTAATTTTGTTAT
>SKEE01002489.1_pt1 | contig 12477 bp, 9 predicted proteins | sample 4826661 | NCBI WGS metagenome assembly SKEE01 (sample SAMN11008817, study PRJNA524170) | human gut metagenome | biome: Human fecal sample; material: Feces; isolation source: fecal sample from pouch patient p20 | host: Homo sapiens | place: Israel: Tel-Aviv | collected 2016-11-14
GCATGGTAAACATTCCCACGGTGCCACCGCCGAGGATCGCCACATACTCTCCTCCGTGATAATCATTCTGGAACACTCCATGGATTGCAACCGTTGCAGGCTCAAACATGGCACCCTGTTCGTACGGAACACTGCTGTCAAAAGGAACTGCATTCTGTTCCGGAACTACCACATAGTCTGCATTACTTCCCTGCTGTCTGGATCCGATGAAGCTGTAATGCTTGCAGAGGGAAAAATTGCCCTGCTGGCAGTCATCACATTTCATGCATGGGAGAAGCGGTGCGCCTGACACACGATCACCAACCTTCACCTTGGTCACGCCTTCGCCAACTTCTACTACATCACCGGAGAATTCATGTCCGAGTACGATCGGATAAAAATGAACTCCATGATTCAAGACACGAGGGATGTCAGATCCACAGATACCGGAATATCTGACTTTGATCTTAACGGTTCCTCTGGTCACCTCTGGTTCTTCTATTTCCTGGTATTGTACGTCCTCATTTGCAACTACTACTGCTGCTTTCATAATCTATATTTTCTCCTTTCATATATTCTGTTTTGCTGTCATCATATGGGCCAGAGACTTGTAAATTTCAAGGTAGGTCTGATAAGTCTGGTCGTAGATGACTTTGTTCTCCGGGTCTGGTTCATGGCGGCGGGTTTCTTTTACAGTAAGTGAAACTGCTTCATCATAGTCTTTGTAGAACCCAACTCCGACTCCTGCAAGGAGAGCCGCTCCAAGTGTGGTTGCCGTATCGGATGCTGGCACTATCATCGGTTTTCCTGTGATGTCGGATTTGATCTGCGTCCAGAGAAAAGAGTTCGCAGAGCCACCCATAGCTCTTAAGACTTCCACCTCTGCCCCAGCTTCTTTCGCCACTTCCAGATTATGTCTCAGAGAAAGCGCGACACCTTCCATGCAGGCACGGACCATGTGTCCTTTGGTCTTGGCAAAGTCAAGCCCATAAAAAACTCCCTTGGCGTATGGATTCCAGATTGGAGATCGTTCCCCGGACATATATGGAAGGAATATCATTCCATCACAGCCCGGTGATACTTTTGCGGCAATCTCGTTCAGCTGACTGAGGGAGGACATTCCTGTCTGTTCCTTCATTATCCGCTCATAATCCGCAAATTCACGCTCGAACCAGCGCATAACACCACCGCCTCCGGTGGTTCCTCCCTGAAGGAGCCATTTACCCGGGACAACATGAAAACTTAATATCAATCGCGGGTCGGCTTTGTACGCATCCATACAGATACTCATTCCGCCTGCCTGACCACCCTGCTCCTGCGTTTCTCCCGGATGGATAACTCCTGCGCCAAGTGTTCCACAGGCTGCATCAAGGCCACCGGCAACTACCGGTGTACCCTCCGAAAGTCCACATTTTGCTGCTGCCTTTGCGGTGACACTGCCAATCACATGGTCGCAGTCACAGATTTCCGGAAGAAACTCCATGGGAATTCCCAGAAGTTCACACATTTCCTCATCCCAGCAGGCTTTTTTCATGTCGAAGCAGTGAAGCCCGTATCCCTGCGATACATCCTGTGAGATCACGCCGGTCAGTTTATATGCGATATAGCTGTTCGATTGAAGAATCTTGTCGATCTTTGCATATACCTCTGGAAGATTTTCTTTGTACCAGAGAATCTTCGCGGTAGAATAAGACGGCTGAAGAGAATTTCCTGCCACGTCAAAAATCTTCTCTGCACCAATCTCCTGATTCAGTCTGTCACAGATGGACTGTGCTCTGGTATCCATCCAGATCGGTGTATTTGTCAGCACTTTTCCCTCTTTATCAATTGCTATCGCAGACCAGCTCTGCCCATCGATTCCAATTCCCGCAATCTCATCCGGCTTAATATCTGCTTTCTGTATTGTTTCTTTCGATGCCCGGCAGACAGCATCCCACCATTCTTCCGGATTCTGTTCTGCCCATCCTTCCTGCGGATAATATACCGGATAGTCACCACTGGCTGCTGCAAGAACTTTTCCGTTTCTGTCAAACACAGCCACCTTACATGCGCTTGTTCCGATATCAATTCCCAATAAATATGATTTCATCCTTTTGCTGCTCCCATTTTTTGTAAAAACCCTGTTTTTCCTGTATTACAGCATTTATAAATCTATCTGTTCAGAACACACACGGATTTTCCTTCCATAATCTCTGTCTGAAGTTTCTCCATAAAAGGCTCTTCCGATCCTGCTTCTCTCTTTTCAAGACGTTCCAGCATGATCCTTGCAACCTCTCTGGCAATTCCATCCGTCGGCTGTGATACGATCGTAAGCTTCGGACGGCACGCCCTTGCAAACGGAAGATTATCAAACCCTATCATGGAAAGCTGTCCCGGAACCTGTATTCCCAGCTCGTTAACTCCAATCATCGCTCCCATTGTCATTTCATAGTTGGTCACAAAAACTGCAGTCATATCCGGATTGTTCCGGACAAGCTCTTCCAGACCTCTGACACCGCCTTTGATGGTATAATCTCCACGATAAACCAGCGAATTCTTTATTGAGATCCCGGCTTTTTCAAGTGCGGTACAATATCCTGTCAGACGTTCCTCTGCTGTAAAAATCCCCTCAGGTCCGCCGATGATCCCAATATTTCTGTGTCCTTTTTCTATAAAAAGCTCCACTGCTTCCTCGGCAGCTTTCTGGTTATCTACTAGAACACTGTCACACGGAATTCCCTGGATCCTGCGGTCGATCAGCACGATCGGCCGGCCCGTCTTCTGGAATCTCTTTAAATGTGCACCCGTTTCATCCACCGGCATATTGATGATTCCATCTACCCGGCGGCGGATCAGAAATTCCACCGCTTCCCGCTCCAGTTTCTTATCTGTACGACAGTCACACACGATCGTAGCATAGCCATGACTTCTGAGAATATCCTCCATCCCCGTTATGATCTCAGCACAGAATATATTATTCAGCTCCGGAATCACAACACCGATCGTCTTTGTCGCATTGGTCTTAAGTCCTCTTGCAACTTCGTTGACCTCATAATGGAGTTCCTCGATGGCCTCTTCAATCTTTATTCTGTTTTTTTCTCTGACATTTCCTCCGTTAAAATAAGAGGAAATCGTAGCCAGGCCAAGTCCTGTCCGCCTGGCTATGTCTTTCATTGTCGCTGCCATTTTGTCTCTCTGCTTTCTTATTCTGCTTTGCCGTCACAGCCGCAGACTTTCATTCTTGCCATTACAAGTTCTTTCACTGCTGCGATAGCCGTCTTTCCATATGCTTTCGGATCAATGGTATCCGGTTTTTCTGTAAGAAGCTCTTTGACTGCCTTAGAATATGCTGCACGAAGCTCGGTAGCAAAATTCACTTTGCAGATTCCACGTTTTACGCAGTCCATAACATCCTCATCACTCAAACCGGATGCACCATGGAGTACAAGCGGAATATCTACCACTTCACGGATCTCGCTGAGACGTTCTTTGTCAAGCACCGGTGTACCTACATAGAATCCATGTGCAGTTCCGATGGCAACTGCAAGAGAAGTAACTCCTGTACGCTCAACGAACTCTTTCGCTTCCTGCGGATCTGTATTGGTATCTGCTTCTGCCTCCAGATCGTCCTCTTTGCCGCCACCCTTGCCAAGCTCAGCTTCACATGGGATATTGAGTGCCCGTGCAACATCTGCCACACGCTTTGTCTCTGCAATATTTCCCTCGAAATCCAGTTTGGATCCATCGATCATGACGGAAGTATACCCTGCGTGCATTGCCTGCATCGCCAGTTCAAAGCTGCTGCCGTGATCCAGATGAAGGCATACCGGAACAGCTGCTTTGTCAGCCTCCGCTGCAACGATCGCTGCATAAGTCTCTACCGTGCCATATTTGATCGTAGATGGTGTTGTCTGGATCATAACTGGTGCTTTGAGTTCTTCTGCTGCCTGGATGATTGCCTTTACCATCTCCATATTCTCCGCATTAAATGCACCTACTGCATAACCGCCTTCCTGGGCTTTGGACAGCATTTCTTCTGATGTAACAAGTGGCATAATGATTTTCCTCCTCATAATGTGTGTATGTTTTCCTGTTATAAATACCTCAGTGACAGGAAACATTTCCAAAACCGAAACGTTTCCGTTTGAGTTAATCATACATCCCTAAAGCTCTTCTGTCAATCGTAAAAATATTATTTCACTTTATCCTTAGCAGTGTAAAATTTTCATCTTTTATCGGAAAATATTCTCTTGAAAAGTAACCGGAATACAGTTACATTCATTATATACAAGTTGTTTCAGAGTGAGACATGACACGATTCAGTAAAATTAATAAACGGAGGCATAAAGATATGTTAAAAGGAATTCCTGAAATCTTATCACCAGAATTATTAAAGGTATTATGTGAAATGGGTCACAGTGACCGTCTTGTAATCGCAGACGGCAACTTCCCGGTTGAATCCATGGGCAAGAATGCGATCACCATCCGCTGTGACGGACACGGCGTACCGGAGATCCTGGAAGCCATCCTCAAGGTTTTCCCGCTGGATACTTATGTAGAGCATCCTGTAAATCTTATGGAGGTTATGCCTGGTGATACTGTTGAGACACCGATCTGGGATACCTACAAAGAAATCATTCGTAAATATGATGACAGAGGAGACGCAGTTGTTGGAAATATCGAGCGTTTTGCATTCTATGATGAAGCCAAAACCGCTTACTGCATCATCTCCACAAGCGAAAAAGCACTGTATGCAAACGTTATGCTGCAGAAGGGTGTTGTCATCAACAATTAAATCACGGCCATCTTTTCTATAAAAAGCCCCGAACTTTTATTGTTCGGAGCTTTTTTTCATGTTATGATGAAAACAGAGTCAGAAATTAATTTCACGGAGGACATGATATGAATAAGAAAACACCCAACTTACTGCGCAGTCTGTCAGTCATTCTTTGTGCCGCCGTTCTTGCCGGAAGCTTTCCTTCCGATATGCAGACGGTTTCTGCTGAATCTGCGGACATTGATTTTGTCTCCTCTCCTGAAGAAGAGACTTCACCAGATGTAGAATTCACCGAAGAAACCATCGATGATACTCAGGGATCTGAGTCTGCTTCTGATAATACAGAATCTACTTCCGATATCTCTTTGAGCACCGAAGATGGACTTTTTTCCTCAGAAGAGGATTCCCTTTTTACCTCCGGCGATTCTTCCGTTTCGGCAGATGATGATCTAGACTATATTCTCGGACGTCCTATGACAGAGGAAGAACGTCAGGCACAGCTGGCGCCACTGCAGAACCTCAAGCCTATGACACCCCTGGACGATGTCGACAGTGATCTTTCTTCCGATATCGCCACATACGCCGTCCTTCCTGAAGTATACGATTCCAGAGATGAGAACCTTGTAACTCCTGTCAAATTTCAGAATCCCTTCGGTATCTGCTGGGCTTTCAGCCTTATTTCCAATGCAGAGACCAGCCTTCTTTCTCAGGGACTGGGATGCTGGGATCTTTCTGAGGAACATCTTGCCTATTTCTTTGCTCACCGCACGGATGATCCACTTGGAAACACCCCAAATGACAAATATATCCACAAAGGAAGTGATTATCACGACAGTGGAAATGGTATGATCGCGTCCTTTTTCTTAAGCACCTGGTCCGGCATGACTACCGAAGATAAGGTTCCACTCCCTACTGACAGCACCCATACACGGGATTTTTCGGCATCCATGATTCCGGACAGCAGCCTTGCCTATGATACCTCTGTCTATATGGAAAACGCTGTTTTTTCGCAGTATGAGGAAGAACGGACCAAACTGCTCCTTTCACAGTATGGATCTGTTTCTGCCATGATCTATATGGACAGCAGCGGCAGATATTACAATCCGGACACTGCCGCCTCCTGTTATCCCTCATCAGGCTCCGTAAATCACGCTGTCACCCTTGTCGGATGGAACGATCATTATTCAAAGGAAAATTTCACCTCCGCTTCCGGTGTCCAGAATAATGGTGCCTGGATCGTCAAAAACAGCTACGATACTGACTGGGGAGATAATGGATATTTCTATATTTCCTATGAGGATCAGTCCTTAAGAAACCTTATATGCAACACGGCTACCACAGCTCCAGCATATCCGAATAATTATTTTTATGACGGGGCAAATTCAAGTACAACAACTTTCACTTTAAAGACTGGCTATTCGATCGCTAATATTTTTACCGCAAAGGCCGGAAAAGGAAACTACGAACAGCTCGGTGAGATCGTGACTGCTTCCAAAACTGACAACGCTTCCTATCAGATCCAGATCTATACAGACCTTACGGATCCAAAAGATCCTGCCAGCGGAGTTCCTGCTTATGCAGCCCCCTTTGAGTACACACAGGCACTCGCCGGAATTGATACCGTAACTCTCCCTGAACCAGTCATGCTGACTCCCGGTTCTCAGTTTTCGGTTGTACTGACTCTGGCAGATTCACAGATCAGTTATTATGTGGAAGCATCCAGGGATCTGGACTGGCTGGAAACTGTTGCCGGAACTACTCCCGGACAGAGTTTCTATTCCAGAGATTCCAAGACCTGGAAGGATGTCGCAACCCTGGACAGCCCCTATTGCTTCTCCATTAAAGCACACACCAGAACCCTTGACCAGGCACCAACCGCTACGCCAACTGTTGCACCGACACCGACCGCAACTCCGACTGCGACTCCTACCGCAACTCCTACCGCAACTCCAACTGCGACTCCGACACCAACAGTTACTGCGACGCCTACTCCTACCGTGACTCCAACTCCGACTGTCACTGTGACACCTACTCCGACCGTTACGCCAACTCCAACCGTTACTGCGACCCCGACTCCGACCGCTACACCGACTCCGAAGCCGCGCACTTATCAGATAAAGTATGTCAAGAACACCAGGCTCAATGTAAGCGGTCTTCCTTCCGACAAAACCCGCTATGCTTCCGGCAAAACTGCCAGAGTTAAGAATGCGCCTTACTGTACTTCCCGCTTCTTTGCCGGCTGGAATACCAGAGCCGACGGAAAGGGAACCCGCTATTTGCCGGGCCAGAATATCAAGATCAAAGGAAATGTTACCCTGTACGCTCAATGGCAGATAAGTCATACCACTTCCTCTCTGATCCATCGTGTGACCGGAAAGCAGACCGTCACCTGCTATGGAACTTCCAACAACCGTCTTGGCAAGGCTGTCATACCGCTCACTATCAAATATGCAGGTGCCACCTACAAGGTAACTTCTGTATGGAGCAAGGCCTTTTCCAACAAAAAGAAGCTTTCCAGTGTTGTAATCGGACATAATGTTTCTGCCATCGGAAGCCAGGCCTTCTATAACTGCCGGAATCTTAAGACCGTCACGATCGGTACCGGACTGACACGCATCGGTTCCCAGGCATTCCGGAATGTAAAAACAAAATGCGTCATTACGATCAAAAGCACCCGCCTTACCACCATTTCCTCTAAGATCGATCAGGGTGTAAAAAAGATGACCGTCCGCGTTCCAAAGGCAAAATATTCAGCCTATAACCGCCTGCTGCGAAAGCACTCCAAAACAGTCCTTGTGAAACGATTCTGATCAGTCCACCACCGGTGGCTGAACCAGTTTTGCCACTGCCTGAAGTACAAGTTCCGTATTCAGCGGCTTCGCAATGTGTTCGTTCACCCCAGCTGCTTTTGACCTTATTTTATCTTCTGTAAAAGCATTTGCGGTCATTGCGATGATTGGAATTGTCCTGGCATCTTTTCTGTTCAATCTGCGGATTCTTTCGGTTGCTTCATAACCATCCATCTCTGGCATCATGACATCCATCAGGATCGCATCGAAGCAGCCTTCCGCAGATTTTTCAAAAATTTCAAGGGCTTCCCTGCCATTCCAGGCCTTTGTCACAACTGCCCCCGCATTCTGTGTGATAAATTCCACAATTTCCATATTCAGTTCATTATCCTCAACCAGAAGGATATTCAGTCCGGCAATGGAACATACGGATTTCTTTGCTTTCTTTTCTGCCTCTCTTTTTTCCATATCAATTTTGAACGGTATCGTGATCACAAAGGTAGTACCCTTGTCCTTCTCACTCTCAAAAGTAATATCTCCGCCCATTGTTTTTACAAGCCCCATCGTAATCGACATTCTAAGTCCCGTACTGCCATATTTGCTGTGACCGCCGATTCTCTCCTGCTTAAAGAAACTGAATTTTCAAACATAAGAAAGCAGTCAGTTCCTCTTATAATCAAAACAGAGCAGGAGGCGGTAATCAGCCGTCTCCTGCTCTGTTTTGGTCTAAGCATATTATATTGCTCGTTTGAACAAGTATAACCTTTGTTTTTCTTATTTCCTCTTATTCTGCCTGCTGCAGTTCTTCCAGAATCTGAGCTGTCAGTTCTTTTCTGTTTGTTTTGAAGTGGAAATAAGGTCTTTCCGTAATGACTCTGATCTCTACCGGATATTCATGCTCATCCAGTGTATCCTTCAGAAGCTCTGCCACTTCCTCCAGTGTCCTGCTTCCATCGAGAATGACAAACAGATACGGACGGAAATATCCTTCATGTTCCAGATCCGGCACAACACAGAAGAAACCATCCTGTACTCCAGGAGTTCTTACTACCTTTGTCTCCATTCGCATCACACGAAGTGGTTTATCGCCATAAGCTCTTATAGCGCCGCGTCCGAGAATATGGATAATTCCCTGCTCCGTGATATATGCCTCATCACCTGTATGTAACCAGGTATTTCCATCCGGATGTTCAATCAGAGTCTTCTCTGTCATTTCTTCGCCTCTCCATCCAGAATAGTGAAGCATCATAGACGGACCTGTCATGCAGAGTTCCCCCGCTTCTCCGTAGTTCAGCTCATTCAGATCCTTATCAAATACTCCAAGTACGGTAGCCGGCATTGGCATACCTACACATCCATCCTCCAGCGGGAACATCGGGTTTGGCAGCGTGAAGTTGGAACATCCCTCACTCTGTCCATATCCAGCACTTAATTTTGCCTTTATGTTGTGTTTATGGAAGAATTCCTCTACCTCTGCATACTTGCGGTCATTCATAGCCTCAGCACCTGCACCGATGGTTCTCAGGTGAGACATATCATAATCCTCTGGAATCCTCTTGCTGTTCATTAACAGATCACAATATTTCGGAATCAACGCCCAGAAGTTTGGCTTACGATCCATAAATTCAATGTCAATATCCTCCAACGGGCAGAACGGATCCAGTTCTACCAGCAGTCCTGTGGAAAGCGGGAAGATTGTCATGGAAACCGTTACCGCAATCAGTGCCGGAGGAAGAATCGGTGTCCACCAAACCTCCTGAACCTCTGACGGCGGAATAAAGATCGACATCTGGAATGCAGTTGCTACCACATTTGCAGAAGAATGAATCACAAGTTTGGAAATTCCTGTGGAACCACTTGTATATGCTCCAAATACGGCTCTCTCAGGATCTGTCGGTGCCAGATATTCTCCTTCAAAGTTTCTTCCCAGTTCCATAAACTCCTGCCAGCTCATATCTCCTTCTACAGTCTCTGTCTCAGCCGGATAACGGGACTCAATCTCTTTCAGAACATAGTCCTTCATCTGACTCTTGTCTGCATACTCAAAAGGTGATACCTTGATCATTCGTGTCATCGGAGTTGTCGTGCGGAATAACTCCTCATCTTCCTTTGATACGTAATCCATTGCAAATGCAGTGTCTGTTCTGCTCTTGCGGATCGCGAAGCAAAGCTCTTCCGGCTCATCGTCACGACAGATAACCGTCACGCCAACTCTCTCTGCTGCAAAAAGCAGGATATAATATGCCGGTGTGGACGGTAAAAAGGACGGAATTCTGTCTCCCACCTCAAATCCAAGGGCTTTCAGTGCTCTTGCGGCAATATCAACCTCTGCCCAAAACTGTTTCCACGTGATCTTGTTTCCATAATATTCAAATGCTGCTCTGTTTTCATCCGGATTTTTCATCTTTAAAAATGATTCCATAGTAATTCTCGGTATATCAAGATTTCTGAATTCTTCCGGGTAGAAATTAAGCCACGGTTTGTCAATACTTGCTTTACCTGTTAAATTCTGTTCTGCAAAATTCATCTTTTATCTCCTTTTTCTTCTCTTTTCTCTCTCTTTTCCACAAAGTTCGAGCTTTATTTTAACATAGGGTTTTTGAAATAACAATTTCTCGGAGCCGGAATCATCTTGAATCACTTGAATCATTTTTTTCATGTTTCACTCATAAATTGCAGTTATTTTGTTGCAATATGCCCTCTTCTGTTCTAAACTACTATCATACCATTAATTTCAGTATTGCGAATTATATGGAGAAGGAGGAAGATGCTGCGGAGTATTTTTCTGCTGCATCACAGATAAGTATGAAGACCAAAAATCGTTTCAGTATTTTATTAGAACACCTTATGTCTGTCGCAGACTTAAAAAACAGCGTCCTGGCAAAGGCTGTTCAGTATGACGACTCTTACATCAGTAAATGGATCAGTGGCAAGCTACTTCCCACTGAAAAGAATCATGAAGCTACGCTTCAGTCTATCAGCAATTGTGTCGTAGACTCTCTTACTGAGGACGGCACAACACAGCTGCTCCAGGAATATCAGCTGCAGGACATTCAGGACTTAAAGACAGCGATCTATGACAATCTCGAATCGGAATATGTCTATGTGAAAGAATTACAGACTACGACCGGTGCAGAGATTGCACCCAAGATTTCTTATTATCCGGAGCTTACCCTGGATCAGTTTATTTTTAAAATGAAGCATCCATCTCTTCGAAAAGTAAATTCCCTGAATGTGTATGCGATCGTTGATATTTTAAATATCGATCCCAATTATCAGTTTCTGATTGCCGAGCTTAACAGTGGACATGTCGGAAGAGATCTGATTTTTCCGGGAGTACATTTTTCACTTTTGATCGATCTGGAGTCAGCAGCCTCCAGTGCCACTTACACAGCCTGTTTTTTGATGAATGTACTCACCCATCTGTCAAACATTGATTTTAATCTTTATTGCGGTTCACAGGCACAGCGAAAGCTGATTTTTGCAATAAAGGATACCTACGCTATTTCCGGAATGCTGGTGGACAGCAGTCACTGTCTCGGAGTTTCCACGATTGAAGACAGCGAACTTACAAATGAACTCTATTACAAGATCCGGCTTCTCTGTAATAAAGAAACTCTGCTACTCCGCAAAACAACCATTCCTGAAATGATTCACCGTTTCGAGTATGAACAGACCCTGATCTCCCAGAACCAATATTGCCTTGTCGGACACCTGACAGAACATTTTCTTCCAAAAGATCTGTACATAGAACTTCTTGATGCATACTGCCAGAACAACAATGAACTCCGGGGGCAGGACATGAAAAAATCAAATCATCTTGTCCATCGCATTCTGGAGACCACCCCGATTCATCTGCTCATTTATGCTTCCGTGCTAAAAGATTTTACCGTTACCGGAGAACTTGATTTCTTTGGAGTCAGAATGTGCTTAAATTTATCTCAGCGTCTGCGCTGCCTTAAGAATCTGGAGTACATGGCGACCCAGCTTGAGCATCTGGATATCCGTGTTCTGCCAGAGGGCCTCCTGTCCGATCATCAGCATATCGCACATCCCACACTTTTTTTGTCAGATTCCATATGCTATCTGCGTTTAAAAAGATTCACTCCGGAATACAATATCTGCATTCCAAATAAGATCGCTCTGAATTGCATCTTCGAGGAATTTTTCCATGATGTCTGGAATTCACTCGCTGATAATGACAATCGCCGCAATGTATTGTCCATGATCAAACATGCTATTCATGCAGTAGAGATTATGATGGAAATTAATTAATTAAGAGGCAGACCGTATGTCTGCCTCTTTTCTTTCCCATACACACCTGGAAATGAACTACAGCCAGCTTTCCAGAACATCATTCAGCTTATTCATATCCAGCGGTTTTGCAATATGTCCATTCATGCCTGTATTTTTGGCCAGCTGTACATCCTCTGCAAAAGCATTGGCAGTCATGGCAACAATCGGCAGTTTTCCCTGTTCACCCGGAAGGCTCCTGATTGCCGCCGTTGCCTCATAACCATTCATGACAGGCATTTGTATATCCATAAAAATAAGATCATACAAGCCTTCCTGAGACACTTCCACCTTTTCAACTGCAATCTTTCCATTTTCTGCTGTTTCCACTTCTGCCCCTGTCATCTCCAAAATTTCAACAGCAATTTCTCTGTTTAACTCATTATCCTCGACCAGCAGGATCTTTTTTCCTGTATAGTCTGCTTCTGACAGCTCCTCCAGATAATTTCTTGCTGTTTTTTCTTTTCTGCCTGAAGTAAACTGCCGTAGTGTTGCCGTCAGCCGGGAACGGAACAGCGGTTTTGCAATAAAAGCATCTACACCCGCAGCCTTTGCTTCTTCTTCAATTTCAGTGAATTCATAGGATGTCAATACAATGATGGTGATCTCTTTTCCTATCCGTTTCCGGATCTGTCTGGCAGTCTCTATACCATCCATGTC
>SKEE01002491.1_pt1 | contig 12470 bp, 8 predicted proteins | sample 4826661 | NCBI WGS metagenome assembly SKEE01 (sample SAMN11008817, study PRJNA524170) | human gut metagenome | biome: Human fecal sample; material: Feces; isolation source: fecal sample from pouch patient p20 | host: Homo sapiens | place: Israel: Tel-Aviv | collected 2016-11-14
GATGATAGCGGCTTATGATTTCAAATGCTTCTTTACTATTTTCCGCAATTCCGACAAGCTGACAATCTTCCGTTTCCGTAATCATTTTTGAAAAAGCCTGTTGAAATAACGGTTCTTGATCAATCAATAAAATATTTACCATGGCTACCTCCTTACTTTATTTTCTGAAATGGGATTTTCACCGTTACTACATTCGGATCTACAGTTATTTCAAAATCTTTACCAAATTCTTTTGCATATCTCTTTCTGGTATCCGCTTCCTTCATCTGAACAAAATTACTATCTGTAATATCTGCTCCAAAATGTCCCATTGATAAACCGGAACTTTCTAACTGCAATACAATCTGGCAATACTCTTCTTTTTTCTCCGCATCAATATATACAGTTCCTCTAAAATGTCCTGAAAAGACACCAAAATCAACCAATTGTTCTACAAATGGGAAAAGTCCGACAATCGGAATCTTTTGCTTTTCCACTTCTTCCTGACAATACACACGATATTCTAACCGATCATCATATTGTTGTCTTAAAACATCCAAATATAATTCAATCTGCTTTAACTCTTCTGATAATGAAATAATCTCTGATGTATTATCCAGATAATATCGTAACACTCCTGCCATTTCCGCTATAATATTTTCCGTTCTATTTGCATTTTCAATGATAGAAAAACTAGAAATCGTTGTTAAAAGATTAAGCATAAACTGTTTCGGCAGCTTTCCTTTTAATACCTCATATTCAAGCCTGTTCACCTTATCTTCTAGCAATTTATTTTTTTTACGAATATCTGAAAGATGTACTTCTTTATGCTCTAATGCACCTAACCGAATTGCTACCGTTTCCTTTTCTCCCATTTCTTTAAATAAAAGGAATACCATATCCGCAATTGCTGCAATCCGTTTTTCTGTAAAAGCAGGAATACTCTGATATTCTTTTTGTTCGCCTAGTTTTTCTAAAAACTGTTTTCGTTCTTTCTCGTTATCTCCCAATTCACTCTCTTTTAATGCTTTTTCTTCACATCGAATCGGACCTCCAACCATTGCTCCAATGTACTGGTTGTTTACAATAATCGGAATTGCCATATGTACAAGTCCATTTGGACAGGTAAAAATATGTGTACAGTTTTTAATCGCACTCTTCGCTGCAGCAAATGCCCTGCTAATCTGACATTCACTACACTTTTCATCTTCCTTCTTTCTTTCCTTACAAAACTTTTCTTCCTTTTCTCCCTTTGTAACTGGCTCTCCTTTATAATCAATAATAAAAAAAGAAACTCCTGTTGCTTCTGCCAGCTTATTCTGCATTTCTTCTAGAAACTGTTTTCCAAATAAGCCGATCAGACTAACTTCCTTTTTCCCTCTGCCACTCTTCTTCTCTACTTCCATGTTCACCTCCAAAGGGATATTTAAATTGTAAAAATAAAGACAAAAATTTTTACTTTCTTTACACCAAACCCTACTTTATATATATTTTATCATTTTTACCCAAAAAATAAACTGTTTTTTTTGTGCTATTTCTCAATCATAGGAAAATATATTGCATTTACATGTAATTTTCTTGATTATTTATTTGTGATAGCGAGAACAAAATCCAACAAGTAATTACCCCTCTTGTAATATGAGACAGACGAAAAACGAGAAGTCCTTATCTCTCATCTGCTCTACCTCACCGCGTCCAAAATGCTTGTCCGCGTTTTGAACTTGCTCACAAGCCGCATCTAAGAGATAAGGACTTCTCGTTTTTCTGGTTGTTTATGCCTCATAGCCAGGCCATTAGGATAATTTTTGTTGTGGATTTTACTTTCCTGTTTTTATCAAAGACAGAACCCCCGAAGAGAACCAATACCCTATATTTGTGGCCTTAGAGCGAGGATTGAATATGAGCGGTATAGCGAACATTCAACCCACAGTGATAGAATTACAAATATAGGGTATTGGTTCTCTTCGGGGGTTCGTCTCCCTTAATAAATTAAGCGGATCAGTCTTTATGAATTAATGCCATAAATGCTAAATCTTTGCATGATGATGCATTCTCGATTGCGTGACACTGTCCTGGAAGGATTGTACATACATCTCCAGGGCCTACTTTTGTGCGGCTTCCGTCATCGTCCACAAAGATTCCCTCTCCCTCTAAAATATAATATGGCTCTGTCTCTCCAACATGACGATGCCAGCCTACGCTGGAATTTGGTTTTAATACAACTTTAGCATACAGCTTTCCATGTCCGTATAAATCTTTTTCCGGAACAATTTCGTGTACCTCTGCACAACCTTTTCCCCCACCAAGTTCCTGTTTCTGAACGATATTTGCTTTTCTTACCATTTTAAAAATCCTCCTTCTAAAATTATAATAGTAATATTCACAACCACTTTGCAAACCTGCATCTACATCATAATGCTTTTACCTGCATGGTTACTTACTTTTATCATATAATTATATTTTAACTATTAATTATCATTTATGCAAGATGAATATTCTCCACTTTCTTCAAAAGCATTGGCTCCTTTTTCCTTTAATCAAAACAGGAAAGACTATTACTATAGAAGCCTTCTACAGCTCAAGTCCTCCTGATTTAATTACTCCCGGAGCACTACACAGGTAGTAAGAATATAGATATATAGCATCTGTGACTTTGGAACAAGCTCTTAATGCAGTCTGAGCATTAAGAGTGCAGTGATACAGAACAGATGCTATATATCTATATTCTTACTACCGTCTGTTGTTCCAAAAATTAAATCAGGGGACTGTCACTCCTGCGACAGCCCCCTTTATGTGGATCAAGCTTATTATTGTTTTTTATAATCTATTTGTGAGAGTGTTGAGACCGATTACTCAGAACAATTATGCGCTTGAATGACCCCAAGTAGTATACTTTTTATCCGAACTTCTATTGTAAAAGTAATACTCACAATGTTCTGAACAGATAATAAATTATTAAAAAGTGTAATGATTGTTGTATTTAAATGTTTAACGGTTTTTACAGATTTCTTCCGCCATACGGGCAACTGCTTTTTCCTGGAGAACAGTAACCTTATCTAACCGTTCCCATGGGAGATTAAGTTCTGTTCTTCCGAAGTGTCCATATGCTGCGACTGGCTTATATGTAACCTTAGTGAGAGATAGGTTATTGATAATACCTGCCACACTGAAATCAAATACTTCTTTTATAGTGTCTTCAATAATTTCTTTTGGTAATTCTTCTGTACCAAAAGTATCTATCTTTATAGATACCGGCTGTGGCACACCGATTGCATATGCGAGATTCACCTCACACTTTTTGCAAAATCCGGCAGCTACCACATTCTTTGCGGCATATCTTGCCATATAAGCTGCGGAACGGTCAACCTTTGTTGGGTCCTTACCTGAGAATGCTCCGCCGCCATGTCTGGCAATTCCACCATAAGTATCTACAATAATCTTTCTTCCGGTAAGACCTACATCTCCGGCAGGACCACCCACTACGAATCGTCCTGTAGGATTAATATGTATCTTTACATCCGGTAAAAGTAACTCTTTCGGAATTACTTCTTTTATAACATGCTCCTCAATATCCATTCGAAGCTTTTGTACAGAAACTTCTGCATTATGTTGTGCAGAAATTACAACATCTGTAATTCCAAGGATTTCCCCCTGGTTATTATATGCTACTGTAACCTGTGACTTTCCATCTGGATAGAGGTATGGAAGGAGTCCTTCTTTTCTTACCTGCGTAAGTCGTTTGCTGAGTTTATGTGCCAGTGAGATAGACAGTGGCATAAGCTCCTCTGTATCATCACAGGCATATCCATACATCATTCCCTGATCTCCCGCTCCAATGGTTCCGTTACACTGGGTAACGCCCTGTGCGATATCAGGTGACTGTACACCGATGTTAGTAAGAATTAGACATTCGTTTCCGTCTATTCCTTTTTCTTTACTGTCATATCCTATTTCACAGATAATCTCTCTTGCCTTATTTTTAACATCAACCTTTGCGAAAGAAGCAACTTCTCCGGCAATGAAGACAGTGTCTTCAGAAGCCATTGTCTCCAGTGCCACATGGGCAGATGGATCTTCTTTTAAATAGGCATCCAGCAAAGCGTCGGAAATCATATCGCACATTTTATCCGGATGTCCCTCTGTAACAGATTCAGAAGTTAATAATGTTATGTCTTTATTCATCTTGACCTCCTGTACCTTTCGGTATGTATAAGGGATACCTCGGATTGCCTGTATCGATCAGCCTCCGATTTTACAGGTTAATCCTTCTTTTTCTACTATTGCTTTTAATTCTTCCATGAATTCGTTTTCCGGTTTCTTTACTCCGGCAAGCTCATATTCCTTGCCAAGCATTCCGTATTTATTACTTCCAAGATCATGATAAGGTAAAAGATGTAACTCATTTACATTATGAAGATAGGTAGTAAACTTCGCAATTGCCGCAATTACATTCGGACTTGCATTAAATCCTGGAATAACCGGAACACGAATGATCATCTTCTTTGCAAGACTAGAAATCAGTAATGCATTTTTAAGTATTTGCTCGTTACTTACACCAGTATACTCTTTATGTACTTCTGGGTCAATATGCTTAATATCCATCATGACCACATCAAGCCACGGAACAATCTCTTTGATTACTTCCTCAGAAGCCATACCGGTTGTTTCAATCGCAGTGGTCCAGCCGAATGACTTACAAGCCTTTAACAGCTCTAAAAGAAATTCGTGCTGTACCATTGCTTCACCTCCGGAGACGGTAATACCGCCTCCGGACTTTCTGTAAATAACACGGTCTTTGTAAAGTTCTCCCATCAGTTCCTCTACTGTCATCCACTTACCGGACATCTCAAGAGCCCTATGATAGCAGACATCAATACATTTTCCGCATGCAATACATTTTGTATGATCAATTTTTCCTGGAACGTTTAAATTAGAAGCACCAGTTGGACACACAACCTCACAATTTCCACAGCCGACACAGTTTTGTGCTTTAAACATGACGACTGGTTTTAATTCCTGCGATTCAGGGTTACAGCACCATTTGCAGCGAAGAGGACAGCCATTTAAAAAGGCAATCGTTCTTACACCCGGACCGTCATTTACAGAGAATCTCTGTATATTAAAGACAAGCCCTTTTTTACTTGTATCGCAGCTTGGTTCCATATTACTCATAGGTACTTCCTCCAGTTTATTTCAAAAATCTACTATTTTAGAAATGCTGTTCTGTACGAGCAATGATATCATCCTGTACTTCCTTAGCAAGTACTGTCCAGTGAGCGGAGTAACCAGCTACACGTACTACTAAGTCTTTGTAGTTTTCTGGATGTGCCTGAGCATCAAGTAATGTTTCTCTATCAATTACGTTGAACTGTACATGCATACCCTTCTTATCGAAGTAGTTACGAACAACTGCTGCGAAGTTCAGAAGTCCCTGATCACCTGCTACTGCAGAAGGTAAGAATTTCTGGTTGTATAATGTACCATTAGAGATATTTAACTGGTCAAGTTTAGCTACGGAGTTACCTGCAGCTGTAGGTCCCTTAACGTCATGACCCTGACGAGGGGAAACACCATCTGCAAGAGGTGCGTTGCTATAACGTCCATCTGGAAGAGCCTGTACGTCTTTACCAAATAATACATTAGCAGATACTGGGTAACATCCTGCCTGATACTGGCCTCCACGTGGGTTTTTGTATTTCTCAACTTCGTGAGAGTAAACCTGTGTAGCTTTACGAGCACACATATCAACTTCATCAATATCGTTACCGAAGCAAGGTGTTGCGTCGAGGATATGTCTGATTCTGTCGTATTCAGCTCTCTGAGCATCGCTGCAGCTTGTGCAAGCTTCAGATTTTGTATCTACGCTCATACTTAAGTTAGATCCTTTTTCTGCAAGAATCTTCTGAACAACAGCGTTAATGATAGATTCCATGCTATCTTCAGAAGATACGGAAACGCTTTCCATAGCTGCTGCTGCAGGTTCTGCAGAATCTGTACTTAATTTTACGAATGGTCCATCGTAACATCCAGCACCAAGTTCAGCACCGAAGTTATGTTCCATAGCATCGTAAATCTGCTGCATTGTTAAATCTTTATCTTCAAATACATGTTTCTTGATACAGTAGATTGCATCACCTGTATCTACATTACCAAATGCCTGAGGTCCTGTAAAGTTGTAGATTGCTCCACCTTCCATAACAGTTTTACCTCTTCCGATACAGTCATCAACTAATGCGGACATGAATGGTAATGGTGCTCTTTCTCTATGAGCGATATCAACAGCGTTATCTGCCTCAACTAATTTAGATACGAAGTACTGAATCTGAGTTTCGTATGCTTCATATAAATCATCCATGGATTTCCATTCTGGCATAGGTTTTGTAACAGGTCCTAACTGTTTGCCATCACGGTTCTTACCACCATGAATAGCGATATCAAATACCTTAGCAACGTTAAAGAATGCTGCATCATGCCATCCGTCTGTCTTGTGTGGACACTGAGGTTCTACACAACCGATGATACAGTAATTACGAGCATCTGCAAGAGTTAATCCTCTGTTACATAATGCAGGAATGATAGCTTCATCATTGTACATAGCTGGAACACCAGTACCAAGTCTAGCAAGTTCGCAAGCTCTTAATAAGAACTCATCTGGTGTCTGGTTATGAATACGAACTGAGAAAGATGGTGCAGGTAATTTAACGTGAGCTGCTGCATCCATACACATATAAGAAATTGGGTTTGTAGCGTCAAGACCATCTTCTGTCTGTCCACCAACACCAAAGTTCTGGAATACTGCGTATCCTGCGAATGCCTGATCAGATACATCATCACGAGTTTTGTTTACATGGTTTAATAATACGAAGAGACAGTCAATTAATTCCTGAGCGAACTCTTTGGAAATGTTCTTGTCTGCTTCTAAGTATGGCCACATATACTGGTCAAAACGTCCTGGAGAAATGGAATGTCCATTAGCTTCAATCTGTACTAATGCCTGTACAAACCAGAATGACTGACAAGCTTCATAGAAGTTTGTAGCTCCGTTTTCTGGAACACGGTCACAGTTCTTAGAAATCTGAAGTAATTCAGCTTTTCTTACTGGATCTGTACATGTAGCTGCCATCTCAGCTGCTTTCTTGCTGTATCTCTTAGCAAAGTTAATAGCTGCATTGTAAGAAATAATAACTGCTTCATAGAATGCTCTCTTCTGCAGATATTCTGGATCATTTGCATCAAGTTTGTTCATTGCTTCAACAACTTCTGCAATAACGCCCTTGAAACCGATTTTTAATACTTTACCGTAATCAACACACACGTGTCCGATACCACCGAAGTAGTAGTTACCAACTGTAAATACTCCACCAGCCTGGCAGTCAAGACAATCCTGGCTCATGTAGGAAGTAGCTAATTCGCTGGTAGTTTTACCTTTCCAGTATTTGAATACTTCGTGAAGGATATCTGCTGTTTCTTCAGTAATTACGAATGGGTCACACATACGAGTTGCCATTGTCTTGAACTCTTTTTCTACCCAGTCAAATGAGAACTCTGGACAAAGGTTTGTAGAACGAGGTTTTACGGAAAGAGCACCTACGATTAATTCGTTGTCACGAATTACAACTGGAAGATTGTTAAAAATCTTCTCGTTAGCTTTTGCTCTTCTCATAACTGCTGGCATACCCTCTGTCTCTTTGTAAGACTCTGTAATAAGTACGGCTCTATATGGCTCTACTTCAGGTACTGCGTTAACAACTTCTGCTTTTAAGGCTTTGATACGTGCGGTTGGTTCTGTAAATCCTTTTGCAATCATTACAATTTTCCTCCTTCTTACTGACACATAAAAATGTGCAATGAAAATGTTTGAGAGATGATAACTCAAAAAATTATCCTATAAATCCTGTAAATCAACCACTACTGAGCTTTCATCTGTCTTGCATTATACAGTAAAAAATAATCAATAATTAGGAATATCCGTGTCAGTATGTGGCAATTATCAATCGGATATTTTTTATATTTATACAGTTTGCACAACAAAAAGAAACGTTGCTGTCACATTTTATTGCAACAGCAACGAATTACATCTGTCGATATGAAACAAATTGGTATCATTGCCAAGAAAATATAGGCAAGAATTTCTCATTCCACATCGTTTTTTTAGTTGGAAAATTTAATCCTCATTTTTGAACTATTTTGCACTCTTTTTTCCTTACTTACTCTTATATGTGGTGTGTAAAAGTGTTTCGGATAAAAGGCTTAATGGTTCTTTGAAAAATTCATTATATATCATTCCAATTTCCGGATTATCCATAGAATTTCTGTATTGCGCCCGTTCATCAGCCTGGTATAATGATGCGATTCTCTTTTTTCTTACCGCATCCGATACTGGAACACTTCCACAATCCGGCTGTCCTGCTCCACTAATACAGCCTCCCGGACATGTCATAACTTCTACAAAATGATATCCACTCATATCTTCTGCCAGAAATTCTTCCGCAGCCGCTGTTCCATACAGAATACAAACTCTGAGATTCTTTCCTGCAATCGTCACTTCCGCTTCTTTTCGGTTATTTAATCCTCTTACCGGACGAAGCTGATAAAAATCTGCCGGTGCCTCTTTCCCTTCTAAAACTCTGTAAACCGTTCGAAGTGCTGCTTCCATTACACCACCGGTATTTCCGAAAATCATTCCGGCTCCAGTTCCTTCTCCTAATACACTGTCATACTTTGAAGGAGTGATTTTCCCTAAATCCATTCCTTCTTCTTTACACCACTGTACCAGCTCTTTTGTTGTAATAACATAATCATTGTCACGCATTTCTTCTATATTAAGAAGCTTTCCCGCATCACATAACTCTTCTCTTGCTATTTCTGCCTTTTTCGCTGTACAAGGTGTCACTGCTACAGAAATAATCTTTTCCGGATCAATATGTTTTTTATGTGCAAAATATGTTTTGATTACTGCTCCCTGCATTCCGATCGGACTTTTTGCAGAAGAAAGATATTTCGTTTTATCCGGATGAAAATTCTCCATGTATTTTACCCAGGCTGGACAGCAGCTGGTAAACTGAGGAAGTGGTCCGGTCCCCTTTAAAATTCTAGACAAAAGTTCAGAGCCTTCTTCCATAATTGTAAGATCCGCAGAAAATGTAACATCAAATACATAATCTGCTCCAAGCGCACGCAATGCACCTACCATCTCATCTTGTGCAAATGTTCCCGGCTCTTTCCCAAAACCGTCCGCAAAACCAACTCTGACAGATGGCGAAGTCGAAAAAACAACGATCTTTTCCGGATCTTGGATCAGTTCTTTCACAATCTTATAATGAGGACGTCCAGTAATTGCTTTTTCCGGACAGGATGCACTACACTGTCCACAGCCAATACATTGATATGCCTCCCTTTGGTTTAATAAATATTTTGCTGCTACCCCGATCTCTTCTTCACAAACTGCAAAGCAATGTCCACATTCACTACATAATGCTTCATTTTTTATAATCGCAGGATTTGCATCATCTACCGGAACCATAAAAGGAGTCGTTCGATTCATTAGCATATAGCATCTCCTCCTTTATTGATTCCATTATCAATTCCAAGACCTGCTCTTTTTTCTTTAATGATATCCTCAAACTTCTGTGCTGCGGCATCTACCTCTGTTTCAATAATAAGCTGTCCTCCGGTTAAGTCCTTTAACCCTTCTGTAAGGACATTTACCGCAACCTGGCTTCCTGTAACAAATGGGGATAATGCCAGGTGAAGAGGGAATCCAAGTGCAAGAGCATATGCTCCATCTGCTAAAGCCTGCTCTTCAAGCCACTGTGGTGCACTAATAACAACCGGAAGCTGTGGCAGATCCACATTAAGTTCCTTTGCTAAAGCACAGGCAGCTAACTCGATTCGTCCAATCGCAAGGCATGGTCCGAAATTAAGAACCGGTGGAACACCAAGTGCTGTACATATTTCTTTCAATCCTTCCCCACAAAGTTCTACTGCATCCATCGTCATAAGTCCGCAATTTTCTAAACCACCACAAGTACAGCCTGCGGATAATACAAGAATGTCTTTCTTAATTAATTCTTTGGCAAGTTCTACTGTAAATACATCATGTCCTTTTGCTCTTAAATTAGAGCATCCGACAACTGCTGCAATTCCTTTAATTTTTCCTGAAACAATCGCATCAATGAGTGGCTGTAAAGTACCACCTAAAGCAGCTACTAAAGTATCTTCTGATAAACCGGTAATGGACTTGTCAAAACCATGCTGTGCCATGACATTGACACGCTTCTCTCCTTTGGCCGGAGCTGTTCCATATAATTTTTCTTTTCTGTTCTTAAACCCACATAGAGCATCTGCGATAATCTGACTTGTAATCTTTTCTTTTTCCTCTGCTGTGTATGGCAATAACTGTGCATTTGCCTTCTTTGCCACATCGTCAAGACAAAGCATCTTAATATCTAACTGATCACAGATTGGCTCGATTCCCGGAATCGTACAGTTAAATTCAGAAACAACCAAATCCACACAGCCAGTCATTAATACTGCTTCACTTGTATAGTTATTACCTGCATGTCCGCAGTATACATCTTTATAGCAGCCGGAACGTGCCTGGTAATCCTGCCCCACACAAGTACAGCCTACAATACGGATTCCCTTTGCACCAACAAGCTCGGCAGACTTTTGTACAATTTCTGATTCTAATTTTTCTTCTAAGTCTGCAAACATTGACTGCTGATGTCCTGTAATCATAATATTTATATATTCCGGATCAATAATACGAAAACCTACCGGATCCATACTGATTTGCGGTGGTCCCATAATAATATCATTCATCAAGTTTGTAAGAATCAGTCCGTAATTACCTGTGGAAATACCTAAACGTAAGCACTGTAACAGCATATCCATCGGATCTGAATTCAAGTTTGTCGATGTCTTTACAACCGCATTAAAAATCTCGTCTTTTGCTCCACCCGGCAAAATACCAAGCTTCTCCCACAATTCATAACGCTTCGGAAGGGCAATATTTTTCATGAGAGTCATTTTTTCATCATATGGCTTTCTAATATCTGCAAGAACTGCATCAGCAATCATCTCTGCCGTCTTCGCACAACTGTTATGGCAGTCCGACCCACAGTTCCCACAACAGTTGATCTGTAAAATCTTTGCAAGCTTCGCAACGGAATCCTTATATTTTGGTTTCTTGCCTTCCGCCTGTAATTCCTGTGCCATCTCTTTTAATCTTCTTGCGGTATTTTCAACAACATGCGTATAACATCCTGAACCGGCAGCCACCTGTCTTAAAAAATTCCTGCAGGCAATTGTATCTGCATCTGCTCCACATACACCTTTTGGTTTTGCCGGTGATAAACGACATGGGCCATTCGAGCACAATCTACAACATATCCCCTGTAATCCATAGCCACACTTATTCTGCTGTTTCACCATCCGATGATGGGAAGTATCCATCGGTGCATTCTCAAGAAATACCTCCAGCACCTTGTCCGCACTACTGCAAATTTTGTCTGCCATTACATAACCTCCTCCTGATTTTCCTTTCATTCTTTCATCACAGCTCACCACAGCTACTTCACGCTAGAGCGTGTTTCAAAAAACATTCCTGTAAATGTTTCCATGTACAATGAGTTTTCTTAATGAAATTTTCCTAACAAGTTTTCCTATTCATCGCAATTATCCCAATTCGCAGTACTCCTGCTCCAGAGTATGTTTAAAGAAAACATTCCAGCACAGTTTTCTACAATATCAATAATTATTCTCATTATAGCAAACCAACTCCATTCACTCTTGGATAATCCTTTCATAAAATAGGGAAATATAACACTGATTTTTGTCTTTTCATGATTCACAATAAAATCTGTAATATTTCTATAAATAAATGGTATTATTTCTATATTGTCTGTAAAATTTATCTTATAATAAAAAATAATCGGGAATTTGACAGTTATATTAAAAAAGTAGGTTGCATAAAACCTGCATTTTTTATGTCAACTCTTTGTTTTCTTCCATGTTGTTTTATGTTATTGTATAGTATAATAAAGAAATAAGAGGATTGTTTATGAATCTGCATATTTCAAAATCAAAAAATTCCGAATCTTTTTATATTGCCAAATCTTACCTTAAGGAAAATGAAAGTATTTCTTCTATAATTATCCAAAACTTAGGAACTTTAAACCAACTGCTTCTGAAATATGGTCCAACCAGAGATGATATCGTTGCCTGAGCAAAAAATAAAGTTCCTCTGGGAACTGAAAAATATAAATGTGAAAAAGAAGCTCAGATAATCCTGATTTCTTTTCGTGCGGACAAACAGATTACTTATGATAAACAGGTATTTTATCGCGGAGGCTATCTTTTTCTTCAATCTCTTTACTATCAGCTTCTGATGGATAAGATCTGCAGGAAATTGAAACGGAATGATAACAGCAAGTACCTCTAACCTACTATAACTTTGTTAAAAATCTCTCCTTGTAATTCCTTTATAT
>SKEE01002506.1_pt1 | contig 12420 bp, 10 predicted proteins | sample 4826661 | NCBI WGS metagenome assembly SKEE01 (sample SAMN11008817, study PRJNA524170) | human gut metagenome | biome: Human fecal sample; material: Feces; isolation source: fecal sample from pouch patient p20 | host: Homo sapiens | place: Israel: Tel-Aviv | collected 2016-11-14
CACTGTTTTCCCTGCCTGTTATGCTTCTATGTATTTTCGTGTCATTTTTTACCGTTGCTTTGGCGCTGCGTAAACCAATGAAAATTGTTTCACGGATTTCACCTATCGAAGCAACACGGTATTTAGAAAATGCAGAAACACACAAAAAAGGAAAACGAAATGGCAGAAAAAATGTCACCGTGTTTTCTATGGCAATGGCAAATATAACGGGTAATCCAAAAAGAACCATTGGTACCATCCTCACACTGGGGCTTTCCTGCGCATTGTTTGTGATTATCTCTAATTATGTAGGAAATATTGATACGGAGCATGAAGCACGTCTTTCCGTTAATCATGGACAATTTGAACTGCAGCTTGACTATTCTGCTGAGTACGATGAAAGATATCCGGAGAATAATCTGGATACGATTCTGACGGATAATCCATTGAATGATTCAATGATTGAAGAAATCAAAAGCATTCCAGGAGTGACAGATGTCATGACGAGAGAGATTGTCTCTGTAAATCTGAACGGAACAAGATTTCCGGCTGATATTGTGAGTAAAAATGATTTTGATTTTATGCGCCAAGACGGGGATATTGGCTCTATGGACTATGATCAGGCGGTAAAGAATGGTGAAATTTTCTTTGGTTGGTTGATGTGGATGGAACAAGATGGATATGCTCCGGGTGAATCCATTGCATTTGACTTTGAGAATGGAAGTGAAACCTATACCTATCAGGGAAAGATTGCAGGATCCTTTGTAAGCGCGGACACTTATCTTGTCATTCCGGAAGGTGTATACCGTTCCATGAATCCGAGGGGAACAGCCTATGGCTATCTGTGGGTGGACTGTGATAAAAAAGATGTTGCATCTGTGGAACAGAGTCTGAATACTTTGATTTCTAATACTTCGCATATAAAAATGGATACCTATCATGCACAGTTACAATCTGCAGAATTCGCAGCCCGCATGATGAAGCTCGGCTGTTATCTGTTTATGGCGGTTGTGGGACTCATCGGTTTTATGAATATGGCAAACACCATGATCATGAATATTACGACAAAAAAGCAGGAATATGGTGTATTACAGGCTGTGGGTATGACAAATAAACAATTAAATTTATGCCTGCAGCTACAGGGACTGATTTTTACGGTTGGCACCATATGCGTAGCACTTATCGTTGGTCTGCCACTCGGCTATGCACTTTTTTCCTATGCAAAACATAATGGAATATTTGGAATGAATGTCTATCATGTTCCAATTACACCAATTCTTGCTATGATTTTGCTGGTCGGTCTGTTGCAGATTGTGCTTTCCCTCGTTCTAAGCAGTAATCTGAAAAAGGAAACGCTGGTTGAAAGAATAAGGTATCAGGGATAGCAAGTATTGCTGGGATATCCTCAGTATCATAACAGGAATTAAAAGCACTTGGTTTCAAAAAGTTTTGTACTTTTGACAAAATGCAACCGATTTTTCATCAATTATAATAAATTTGATTAAGCAGCCTGTGTGTAATGAAGCATACAGGCTGCTTGCATTTTATAACTCTAATGAATCTTCTGTATCTACCCACATCTGTAAATTGCCCTCAAGATATAATCTCGCATATTCAAGTGGTTCATCGACTGCAAGTGAAGTCAATGCACAGTCTGATCCGGGTGTGGTTTTTAAATCCTTTTCGGCTTCCCAGCAGTCAATGCGAAGCATATAGCCAACATTTGTATAAATGTCAATGCTGTTTCGTTGTGGATTGTATTCTGCAAATATTGTTCTCATCGTATCCCATCTCCTTATCATTTAATCAATCATTAGTATATGGTCAGAGAATGAAGAAAAACCGGAATTCACGAACAGGATTCCGGTTTTTTAGCTGCCATAGGATGCAAGATAAGCTGTCACTGGCAGGTTCTTTGTGTGAATCCTCTATTTCGGACAAGAGATAATTTGACAGGAAATTTCAAAGAAGAGTATAATACATATTAAGACATTTTGAATCGGCATGTGTCCGGAAGAAGCTGTCACTGGCAGGTTCTCTGTATTATAAGCAGGTTCGAAATAGATGCTATGGGGGAAAATAATTTGGAAAAAAAACTGACAATAAATGATATAGCCCAGATGTCCGGTGTAGCAAAAAGTACTGTATCAAGATATCTGAACGGGGGAAGCGTCAAAGATGCAACGGCCCAGAAGATAAAAAAAATCATCGAAGAAAATAATTATGAGCCGAATCTGTTTGCAAGGCTGAATGCAAAAGAGAGCCGGATCATAGGACTTACGGTACCTGGATTTAACTCGGTAACAACACCGAGACTTGTAGAAGTAATCGTTGCCTATCTTAAGAAAAATGATTATACACCTCTTATCATGCATACGGAAAATGATATCGAAGAAGAAATACGCTGTATCGAACGGCTGAAGAATATGAATGTAGATGGAATTATGGTTCTTGCGACGGGAAGCACAAAAGAATACGAAGAAGCAGTAAAGAAGTTAAAAATTCCAATCCTGTTTCTTGGACAACGCTTCCCGGGAGAGAATTCTGTCATTAATGATGATTACAATGCAGGATATGCGGTGGGTAATTATATCGGACAACGTAAGTTCAAGGAGATTTATATGCTCTGGGTACCTGAAGATGACCCGGCAGTAGGAGGAGAACGACGCCATGGAGTGATCGATGGACTTATGTCCTGTGAGAAAAAGCCAAAAGAAGTCATAGAGACAACGTTCTTTTATGAAAATGCAATTGAAAATGTACAGAAATTTGTAGATCATATGAAGACACCGGCGGCAGTCGTATGCGCAACAGACCGTATCGCATTTGGCGTGTACAAAGTAATGTCAGAGAAAGGTATACGGATACCGGAAGAAGTATCCGTGGTAGGATTTGGCGATTACGAAGCAGGAGAACTGTTACAGCCGCCACTTACGACGGTAAAATTTGACTGGAAGAACTGGGGGGAGATCAGTGCTGAGTCGATGATCCAGATGATTTTAGGAAAGCCGGTAAGCCCGCTTCAGGTCAACCCGTATAAAATTATAGAAAGAAAAAGTGTAAAAGAGAACTGAGAATCAGGCGGATCTGTCAATTTGACAGACCCGCTTTTGTGCAATATAGACAAATTTAGATATCAATTTTTGGAACCGTTTCCAAAAATGAAATTGCAGTGACGTTTTGTGTTGACATACAAAAGCTGATGTATATAATAAAAACATGGGAACGGAACCGGTTCCAAAACAAAACAATACAAGGAGAAGAGAAATGGGAAAGAACAATGAGTATCTGGAAATATCAAAACAGATCGTAGCCAATATTGGTGGAATGGATAATATCCAGGGAACAGCACACTGTGCAACCAGACTCAGGATCGTATTGAAAGATAATGATCTTGCAGATATTGAAAAACTGGAAGATATCGACAAAGTAAAAGGTGCGTTCATAGCAGGTAATCAGTTACAGCTGATCCTGGGAGCTGGAACAGTGAATGATGTATATGAGGTATTTGCCGAGTATACGAATACACAGAATATGTCACTGGGAGATCTGAAGGAAGAAAGTGCGAAGAGGCAGAATCCACTTCAGGCAGTGATCAAAGCGTTATCTGATGTATTTATCGGAATCATGCCGGCACTTCTTGCAGCAGCCCTTCTGATGGGAATTACAAGCGTCCTTGGCGGACTTGAAGTAGTAAAGACACATGATACCTTATATGCGATCAACCGGCTGGTAAGTCTTGCGTCTACAGGTATCTTTGCAATCCTTCCAATGGCAGTATGCTATTCAGCCGTAAAAAGATTTGGCGGGAATCCAGTTCTTGGTATGGTAATCGGAGCAATCATGTTAGACAGTTCTCTTGCCAATGCTTACCAGGCTGCACAGGGAACCGTTGATATAGAAGTTATCCGTCTGTTCGGACTGAAGATTGAGATGGTAGGATTCCAGGGAGGAATCATCATCGCGCTTATGATGGGATTTGTAGTTGCAAAACTGGATAAATTCTTCAATAAGGTAATTCCGGATGTAATCAAGCTTCTGGTTGCACCAATGCTGACAGTATTTATCTCTACGGTATTACTTTTTACACTTGTAGGTCCGGCAGGACGAATTCTTTCTAATGGAATCACAGACGGACTGATGTGGAGTACAGAACATCTGGGAGCATTCGGGTATGCGTTATTTGCCGGAGTTCAGCAGATCGTAGTTATCACAGGTCTTCATCACATTATCGGTGCGGTAGAAGCACAGCTTATTGCATCGACAGGAACAAACTTTTTAAATCCACTGATGTCTGTAGCTTTATTTGGACAAAGTGGTGCGGTACTTGGTTATCTTTCCCTGAACTGGAAGAACTTAAAAGCCAGAGAGCTTTGTATTCCAAGTTTCTGCTCGACATTATTTGGTATCAGTGAACCGGCAATCTTCGGAGTAAACTTACGTTACAAGTTTCCACTGATCGGTGGATGTATCGGTGGTGCAGTTGCAGGTGCATATGTATACTATTCAAAGCTTACTGCTCTTGGATTCGGTACAACTGCACTTCCTGGAATGGCAATTGCTAATCCGGCACATCACGGGTACATTAACTACATCATTGCACATGCAATCGCGATTATGATTGGATTTGTATGTACAGTCATCTTTGGAAAAATGTGGTCAGCACCGGATAAGAATAAAAATGACAAAAAGAACGATACAAAAGAAAATGATACAACAAAGGCAGTTATTACAGAAGAGCCTGGTGCAGTCTATGCAGCAGCAGAGGGAACAGTAAAAGATATCGAAGCATCGACAGATCCGACATTTGCAAACAAGGTACTTGGAGACGGTGTCGTTATCTTTCCGGAAGACGGAACCGTTATGGCACCATGTAAGGCAACCGTATCACTCGTATATCCAACCGGACATGCAATCGGACTTACAACTGCAGATGGAGCAGAGATCCTGATTCACTGCGGGGTAGATACCGTCAATATGAACGGTGAAGGATTTGAGACACTTGTAAAAGAAGGACAGGAAGTAACAGCAGAAGAAGCACTTATCAGATTTGACATCGACCTGGTGAAGAAGCATGGATACTCTCCGGAGATTCTTGTTATCTTCACAGAGCTTCCGGAAGGAAAGACCATCAAAACAGAAGAAAAACATATTGCAAAAAATGATAAGATGGCTGAAATCGTGTAAGGATAAGGTGGACAGGAACAGATGAACAAAGAGACATATTTAACAGAATATCCGAAGCATGAAAGTATGAGGGAGAATGTAAAAAAAGATAAAAACAGACTTCACTTTCATATGATGCCGCCGACAGGCTGGATGAATGATCCGAATGGTCTGTGTGAATTTCAGGGTGTGAATCATATTTATTTCCAATATACACCATTTCTTGCCGGATGGGGAACGAAGCTTTGGGGACATTACACAACAAAGGATTGGATTCATTATAAAGAAGAAGAGCCGTTCCTTTATCCGGACGAAGAATGGGACAGAGACGGTGTATATAGCGGATCAGCCTATACCTGTGAAAATGGAATTCACTATTTTTACACAGGAAATGTAAAACTCTGGGATAAAGATTATGATTATATCATGAATGGACGGGAACAGAATACGATTCACGTATTCAGTCCGGATGGAAAGAATATTGCATACAAGAAGCTTGTAATGACCAATGATGATTATCCGGTGAATATGTCCAAGCATGTCAGAGATCCAAAAATCTATAAAAAAGACGGCCGTTATTATATGATCCAGGGAGGCCGTGATGCGGAATCTGATGGCTGTGCACTTTTGTTTTGTTCCGACGATCTGGAACACTGGAAATGGTACGATACGGTGCGGACAGCAAAGCCATTTGGTTATATGTGGGAATGCCCGGATCTGTTCGAGATTGACGGCCAGCAGATTATGACATGCTGTCCACAGGGAGTAGATCAGAAGGGATATGATTACCAGAATGTGTACCAGTGTGGATATTTTCCGGTAGAGTTTGACCTGAAGAACAAATCATACAGCTTTGGAAAATTTCAGGAATTTGACAAAGGATTTGACATCTATGCGACACAGACATTTGCAGATGAAGCGGGTAGAAGAATCCTGATTGGCTGGATGGGGATTCCGGATGCAGATTATGATAATGATGCAACGGTTGCATATGACTGGATCCATGCACTTACCATGCCAAGAGAACTGGAATGGAAAGATGGAAAGATCTTACAGCATCCATTAAAGGAGATGAAAGATCTGCGTAAAAATGCATTTACCTGCGAGCTGGAAGCATTTACAAAGTGGGCGCCTGCGGACTGCTGTTTTGAACTGAGACTTGACGTGGAAGAAGCAAAAAATCTGGAGCTTAAGCTTCGTGAAGATGTTACAATAAGCTGGAAGGACGGGCTTTTTACCTTATCGATGGGAGAAAGCGGACGTGGAAGAAAGCAGCGCTTTGCTAAGGTGGAAGAGCTTTCGGATATTACCATCTTTTCGGATACATCAGCCATTGAGATATTCATTAATAACGGGGAAACGGTTCTGACAACAAGAGTATATAGTGAACATCTTGAACAGAAAGTAGAGCTTGTATCCAGAGAGGTAAAGGGAAGCGTTCATGGATATGAACTTGGATCATTCGAGGTTGAATATAAAAAATAGATTCCGGACTGCATAAGATATAACAGGTGAATATACGGAAAAGAAAATAAAAATGTGGACAGGTTCCTGAAAAAAGAGGTGCCAGTCCACATTTTTTATACCATAGTATGCAAGAGATGCTGTCAGTGGCAAGTTTTTTGTATCTGACTTTGTACTAGCATATTAGCAAAGAGAAAATTGCAAAATGTATAAAACAGAGATATTATTATAAAATAAGAATCTGTTATGGAAGATGTGAAATATCAGATAACAGGATATATGGAGTGAAGGTGGTTATGAAAAGTAAAGACAGTAAGATTTCTAAAATAGTAAGAATGCTGATGATGCTTTTAACAGTGATCCTGATCGCCCTGTTTTTGACGATCATGATTCTGGTCAGTAAGATACAAGGGACGGCGCGAGTGGTGAATTATGCTGGCCTGGTCCGGGGAAAGACCCAGCAGATCATCAAGCTGGAGGATGCAAAAGAACCGCAGGATGAGATGATTGCATCGGTAGCTTCATTTATAGAAGGACTTCGGTATGGAAGTGATGAGCTGAATCTGGTCCGTCTGGATGACCATGCATTCCAGAATAAGATGAAAGAACTGGATGAACATTTTCAGAAGTTGCAAAAGGAGATCCGGCAAGTGCGTAAAGAGGGCTATGAGAATACGGAAATCATAGAAAAAAGCGAAGTGTTCTTTGTAATCTGTGATGAAGCGACCGGGCTTGCGGAAAAGTATGCACAGAAGAAAGCAACTGCACTGGAACGGCTGGAAAAGATTGTGATCGCAGATATTATCGGTCTGGTGTGTCTTCTGGCATATGAACTGATTAAGGCTGTAAAATACGCGGCGCAGAATAAAGCACTTAAGAAAAAAGTCTATCTGGACGAGGCAACCGGACTTCCGAATAAGAACCGCTGTGAGGAGATCTTAGACGGAGAAATGCCGGAATGTACGGATGGGTCAGTAGCATTGTGTGTATTCGATCTGAATAATCTGCGTATTATTAATAACAGGCTCGGACATGATCAAGGGGATGCGTATATCCGCTCATTTGCGGTGCAGTTAAGAAAAGCGCTGCCGGAAGAATATTTTGCAGGGCGGGATGGCGGAGATGAGTTTATTGCTGTACTTGACAAGATCAAAGCCGCAGGAGAGCAGCCACTTCTTATGACATATAAAGATGCATGGACCAGCCTTAGCCCGTCGAACAGTATAGCACCGGATCTTCAGCCGGATAACTTTACAGACGACCGCAAAGCAGGAAAAACAACATTTGCAAAAACGCACGAAGAGATCGCAGAAAAATATCTGACACTTCTTGATTATGCACAGGACGATTTCATGGGCCTGACTTATGATGATGGAAATAAAAAATTCGCAAATGGTGAAGCAGTTATGATCATCAATGGAAACTGGGCAATCAATCAGTACAAGAACTCTAATCCGGACGTTAATGTTAATATGTTCGCACTTCCGGCATCTGACGATGAGTCGAAGAATTATGTAACATCAGGTGTTGACGTACTTTTAGGTGTATGCGAAGGCAGTGAAAACGAAGATATGGCAAAAGAATTCGTTTCCTTTATGATGGAGCCTGAAAATGCACAGACTTATATTGACGATCAGTTTGCTTTTTCAGCAATCAAAGGTGTAGAGCAGAATAATGAAACAGTTGCAGGTGTCAAAGAAGATATTGCCAATGGTAAAGTAGCAAACTTCCCGGATCATTACTATCCTTCAGGATTTGATCTTTCAGCACTTACTTCTGAACTGTGCCTGAATTATTCTAACGGAATGGACAATCAGAAGAACATAACACAGTTCCTGAAACAGTGCGATGAAAAATATGATATTGCCAACGTAGATTAAGCGAGGAGTTGATCTCATGAAAAATAAAACAGCTCATAAAAAACCTGCTGTTAATAAAATATATTATATTTATGTAGGAATCCTCGCAGTATTATTTTTTGTATTCCATACGATCCCATTTCTGCGAGGTGTTCTGTACAGTTTTACAGACTGGAAAGGATATGGGAACTGGAATTTTGTCGGACTGCGTAATTATCTGCATATGTTTTCAGATGCCGATACAGGGAATGCATATTTGTTTACATTCAAATTTGCGATCATTGCAACAATCCTTGTAAACGTAATCAGTCTGGTACTTGCCTGTGCACTGAATGCAAAGATTAAATTCAAAAACACGATCAAGGCGTTTTACTTTCTGCCTTATATGCTGGGCAGCCTGATCGTTGGATTTATCTTCAATTACATTTTTGCCAATCTGATTCCGGATCTTGGAAAGAGTCTTGGAATTTCGGTGTTAAGTTCTAATATTCTTGGTACAAATCATGCAATATGGGGAATTATCGCCGTTGCGGTATGGACAGGATGTGCATTCAATACATTGATCTACATTTCAGGGCTTCAGTCTATTGATACAGACGTATATGAGGCAGCAGCCCTTGATGGCGCAACCGGAATCCGAAGATTTACCAAAATTACATTTCCTCTTCTGGCACCGTCCTTTACCATTAATATGGTGCTTTCAGCCAAAGGATATCTGATGGTTTACGATCAGATCATGGCGATGACAGAGGGAGGACCGGGAACCAGTACAACATCGATTGCCGTCCTGATTTATAAAAAAGGATTTGGAGGCGGTCAGTTCGCCTATCAGTCAGCAAATGCAGTTACGCTTTTTATTGTAGTAGTATTAATTTCTATATTCCAGTTACGTATACTTGAGAAGAGAGAGGAGAAATTAGGATGAGAAGGCAGATAGTAAAAGCAAAAGAACATTATAATTGGCCAGTGACCATTCTTCTGATCGTAGGAATCGTACTGGTTATTCTCCTGCCTCTGTATATGGCGTTGATGATTGCGATCAAAGACCCTTCGGACATGAATAATATTCTGGCACTCCCGACGAAACTCAGACTTCAGAATTTTGTTGATGCCTGGAAAATGACAAATTTCCCGAGATAGTTTTTTAATACTGCATTTATTACAGTGGTTAACCTGGTCTTTACTCTGATCACAAACTCATTTGCAGCATATGCAATTACAAGAAACAGGAAAAAAAGCAAATTCTTTTCCATTATGTACTACTACTTTATCAGTGCTATGTTTATCCCATTCCAGGTAATCATGCTCCCATTGGTTGTACAGGCGAATGCCTTCCATCTGGATAATATTTACGGTATTACTTTTCTGTACATTATCTTCGGTCTGCCTATGAATACTTTCCTTTATACAGGTGCTATTAAGGCTATTCCGGAAGCATTGGATGAAGCAGCAATGATCGATGGTGCCAATCCCATCCAGATTTTCAGCCGGGTCATTTTCCCGGTATTAAAACCAACTACAGCAACAGTAGCAATCCTTTCCTTTATGTGGACATGGAACGACTTCAGTATGCCACTGGTACTCTTAAGTGATGAGAGCCAGCAGACCTTACAGCTTGCACAGTATGTATTCAAGAGCCAGTTCTCTGTAGACTATAATCTGGCATTTGCCTCTTATCTGCTTGTACTGGCACCTGTACTGATCGTATATATCTTCTGCCAGAAGTGGATCATGAACGGTGTTGTTGCCGGTGCAGTAAAATAACACATCAATAAACTTGAGAAATACAAACAGGAGGCTTACATTTATGAAGAAAACCTGGTGGAAAGAAAGTGTTGTTTACCAGATATACCCCAAAAGCTTTAAAGACAGTAATGGAGACGGAATCGGGGATATCAGAGGAATTATTGAGAAGCTTGACTATTTGAAGGAGTTAGGTGTGAATGTTCTCTGGATTTCTCCTATGCTGGAGTCTCCTCAGGATGATAACGGCTATGATATTTCTGATTACAGAAAGATCTACAAAGACTACGGAACCATGGAGGATTATGAAACTCTCCTTGCAGAGGCACACAAAAGAGGAATCAAGATTCTCATGGATCTGGTTGTAAACCATACTTCCGATGAGCATTCCTGGTTCGTCGAGAGCCGTAAATCCAAAGACAATCCTTACCGCGACTATTATATCTGGAGAAATCCGGTGAATGGTAAGGAACCAAATAACTGGGGCGGAGTATTTGGCGGTTCAGCCTGGGAATATGACGCACAGACAGATATGTATTATCTTCATCTGTTCTCCAAGAAGCAGCCGGATCTGAACTGGGAGAACGACAAGGTTCGTCGGGAAGTTTATGATATGATGAACTTCTGGTGTGAAAAGGGAATCGACGGTTTCCGTATGGATGTTATCAGCATGATCTCCAAAGATCAGGAATTTCCTGACGGAGAGATGAATAACGGATTGTATGGTGATTTCGGTCCGTACAGTGTTCATGGTCCAAGAATCCACGAATTCCTGCATGAAATGAATCAGGAAGTTCTTTCCAAATATGATGTGATGACTGTGGGGGAAACCTCAGGAGTTACCATTGAGGAAGCACAGAAATACGCAGGTGATGACAGAGAAGAACTGAATATGGTATTCCAGTTTGAGCATGTAGAAATCGGCGGCGGTGATTATGGCAAGTGGACCACAGAACGGTATGATTTCAAAGAGTTCAAGAAGATCATGATCAAATGGCAGGAAGAACTGGCAGGAAAAGCATGGAACAGCCTTTTCCTTGGCAACCATGACCAGCCAAGAAGTGTATCCAGATTTGGAAATGACAATCCTGCTTACCGCGATATTTCAGCCAAGATGCTGGCGACCTGTCTTCATATGATGCAGGGAACCCCCTATGTTTATCAGGGTGAAGAGCTTGGAATGACTAACGTCTATTTCGACAAGCTGGAGGACTACCGCGATATCGAGAGCCTTCATTATTTCACTGAGCTGACAGAGACAGGCAGACTGACACCGGAGTATATGATGAAATGCCTGATGCTCAGAAGCCGCGATAATGCCAGAACACCTATGCAGTGGGACACTTCCGCAGGTGCAGGTTTCACTACAGGGGAACCATGGATCAAGGTAAATCCAAATTACCAGCAGATCAATGCAGCAGATCAGTTAAAAGATCCGGACTCTGTTTTCCATTATTATCAGAAGCTGATTCGTCTGCGTAAAGAAATGGACATCATTGTGTACGGAGAATTTGAGGCTCTGTACCGCGACCATGATCAGATATTCGCTTACATAAGAAAGCTTGGATCAGAGAAGCTGCTCACGGTATGCAATTTCAGTGCACAGGAAGCGGAAATGGAACTTCCGGAAACATTCGCAGAAGAAGCTCAGTGCCTGATTACGAACATGGGAAGAAAAGTATTTGACAGGAAAATCATTCTGAATCCATATGAGGCGTTTGTGCTTTACAAAAAATAAAATAGTCTGAAAAAAATACCCTTTCGTATGACATGACGAAAGGGTATTTTTGCTTTTATTTAGAGGAGAATACTGATAGAGTATAAAAAGTGCTTGCCAGTATATATCTTTTCGCTTTAACTTCTCATTTTAATGTATACCTATTTATCTGCCCCATAATATCTGTCATCGCCGAAGCCAAGGATCAGCATGAAGATTGGCGGTAAGAAGATAAGGCCAATGGCGAATCCTGTGCCTCTGCCGAAGGCTCTTGCAAGCTTAACACTGTACATAATGCTGATTATGGCAAGTATGATTTTGATCAGCACGATGATCATGGAGATCATTAAACTGTCGTTTGTTTCAAGAGTTCCCTGTAAGCAGGAAGATACGATTCCAAGAACCAATGTCAGCCAGAAATATGCAGGCTGCCATGCGATTTTATAAGAAATATAATCGCCATATATTGGAATAATACTTTTCCATCCGGCC
>SKEE01002521.1_pt1 | contig 12370 bp, 10 predicted proteins | sample 4826661 | NCBI WGS metagenome assembly SKEE01 (sample SAMN11008817, study PRJNA524170) | human gut metagenome | biome: Human fecal sample; material: Feces; isolation source: fecal sample from pouch patient p20 | host: Homo sapiens | place: Israel: Tel-Aviv | collected 2016-11-14
CAGGTAGATGATATTTCCAGTCTGGATGAGTACAAGGTAGCTCTGGAAGCAGGATGTACACCTGAGGAAGCGCTGAAAGCTGTTTCCAGATTCAGCCGCGATAATGCCAGAACACCGATGCAGTGGACAGATGGTGAGAATGCAGGATTTACGACAGGTAAACCATGGCTGAAGGTCAATGCGAATTATACAAAGATCAATGCAGAGAGCCAGATGAATGATCCGGAATCTGTGAGAAGTTTCTATAAGAAACTTATCGCACTGCGTAAGGATCCGGAATACAAAGAGACTGTTGTTTACGGAGAACTGGAACCTGTATGGGAAGATGTACATAATCTGATGGCATACTATCGTAAAGGGGATAAGACTCTTCTTGTAGTTGGTAATTACCAGAAAGAGCCACAGACCATTGAACTTGCAGGAGAGTGTAAGAAGGTTCTGATCAATAACTATGACAATGTAGCTATGGATGGAAATAAGATTGAACTGCAGGGTTATCAGTTCCTTGTTATTGAGATGTAGCAGAAGAAAAAAGGTTACTGAGAACGGAGTGAACAGTAACGAAAAAAGAACGGAAATCCAGGTATGATATGTACCTGGATTTCCGTTCTTTTTGTATCTATGAATTATAGCAATCTTCTCATAGCAATCCTCGTAAATAATGCATATTGCTCCCGGCTCATCAGAGCGTGAAATCCCGCGACAGATATCCCTGAGTGCCTTATAAAGCTGAACCGTCATCGGAGGAATCATCTTCAGGGGGATTCAGAAGCTTTACGCTGTCACGTACTACAAGTCTGACCGGAAGAGAAAGGTTCGTTGTTTTTGGATTCCAGCCATCAATCATTTTGAACAGATATTCTGCGGCAATGGTTCCGCGCGAAAAGATATCCTGGTGAATAGTGGTAAGTGAAGGACAAGCAAGCTGCGCATACAGATTGTCATCAAATCCGGTGATGGAGAGATCTTCCGGAAAGCGGATTCCCCTTTCTTTGAGATATTTCATCAGGGTAACTGCGTAATAATCGGAACAGCACATAAAGGCAGTGAACTTGTGTGCGACTGCATAAATCTCCTCCATACTTCCCTGGCGTTCATATTTGGAAGGGCGGATCACGATCAGATTATCCAGATCAATATCCAGTCCGTATTCCTGAAGTGCCCGCTGATGCCCGGTGTATCGGATATAGTCTACACCTTCCATATTGTCGGCAAGAAATGCGATTTTTCTGTGACCGCAGTCAAGAAGATACTTTGTCATCAGGTATCCGCCCTCTTCATCGTCAAGACCGATATTAACGTATCTGGCAATATTCTTTGGAGTGTAACTGTCGATAAGGACAGCAGGTTTTTTGTACTTACCTCTGATTTTGAGATAATCGTCGTGGAGCATACCGATGAGAATCAGTCCTTCAGTGTTCCAGCCTACTATATTGCGCACAATTTCTTCAATATCTTCAGAAATATAAATCATCATATAATACCCCTGCTCACGAATAGCAGATTCCAGAGCTCCCAGCAGTTCGCCGTGAAATGGATCTGTGAAGATATTCTCGTATTTATCCTTTCGCCTTTTTAATACAATTCCGATGAGTCTGGAATGGTTCTGTGCGAGATTTTTTGCATTCATATTTGGGACGTAATCATATTCGTCCAGAAGTTTCTGAACTTTCTCAGCAGTTTTCTGGGAAACTTCGCTGGTTTTTCCATTAATGACATTTGATACTGTGGTGGTACTGATTCCAAGCATCTCTGCCATTTCTTTAATTGTTATCATGTGAGATTCACCTCAATACAAAAATATATAAATATATTATCACATTGGGACATGAAAATGCAAGTGTTGCACAAAAAAGTTTGAATAAAATAAAAGAAAATTGTAACTGTTGCTCATAAGTCGTTTGGGAGAGAGTGATAATAATTAAAAAATGCAAAATATAAGGCTGTCGTCAAAAAATATCTGACAACAGCCCTGCACGGAATATTATTTCTGGATTACGATTGCTTCGTAAGGTCTGAGAGTGATTTTTTGGTTTGCTTTTGCATCACTGTAATTAGAGATAAGAACTTTTTTGTTTACAAATTCTTCAGGAAGCTCTACTTCACGTGTATTCTCGCTGAAATTGCAGTATACGATCAGTTTTTCATCGCCAAGTGTACGGATATAAGCGTAGATATCCTTGTCATCATCAAGGATCAGATCATAGGTACCGTATACGATCAGTTCACTTTCATGGCGGAGCTTGATCAGTTTCTGATAATATTTGAATACGGAATCTTCGCGGTTAACCTGATCTTTGGCATTGATCTTAGTGTAGTTCGGGTTTACCATAATCCAGGGGTTAGTTGTGGAGAAACCTGCGTAAGCACTGTCGTCCCACTGCATAGGGGTTCTTGCATTGTCACGTCCCTTATAACCGATTGCTGCCATCATGTCCTCTTCGGTCATCTTACCCTGTTCGGTTAATTCGTGGAAAGCATTGATACTTTCAAGGTCGCGGAAGTTGTCAAGAGTGTTAAACGGGCAGTTTGTCATACCCAGTTCCTCACCCTGATATACATAAGGTGTACCCTGCATCATATGGATACATGTTGCAAGCATTTTTGCAGAGATTTCTCTGTATTCGTCACTGTCATTGCCGAAACGGGAAACGCTTCTTGGCTGGTCATGATTTTCCCAGTAGAGACTGTTCCATGCAATATCCTGAAGACCTTTCTGCCAGCGTGTAAGGATTTTTTTCAGGTTGCGCAGATCCATCTTTCTGGTTGTCCATTTGCCGGCTTTTTCATCACTGTCAACATCCATATGCTCAAACTGGAATACCATGTTCAGCTCTTTTTCATCGCTTCTTGCATATTTCTTTGCCTCTTCCAGAGTAACACCTGAGCATTCACCTACAGTGATCGTGTCAGCATTATTCAGTGCTTTCTGACGCATTTCCTGAAGATATTCATGTACATGAGGGCCATTTGCGGATACATTAAAGGTTGCGTAACCGTTAATTCCAGTTTCTTTGTCAGGAAGCCCCGGCTCTTTGGAGATGAGACTGATAACGTCCATACGGAATCCGTCAACTCCCTTTTTCAGCCACCAGTTCATCATATCGAAAACATCCTGACGTACAGCTGGATTGTCCCAGTTCAGATCAGGCTGTTTCTTGGAGAACAGGTGCAGGAAATACATATCTGTTGTCTTGTCGTATTCCCATGCAGGACCGGAGAAGCAGGAACCCCAGTTGTTCGGAAGGCTTCCGTCTTCTTTTGCAGGACGCCAGATGTAGTAATCTCTGTAAGGATTGTCTGTGGATTTGCGGCTCTCGATGAACCATTTGTGTTCATCAGAGGTATGGTTTACAACCAGGTCCATCATGATTTTGATGCCTTTTTCGTGAGCTGTGGCAAGCATACGGTCGAAGTCTTCCATGGTTCCGAATTCGTCCATGATCGCCTGATAATCACTGATATCATATCCGTTGTCATCATTTGGTGATTTGTAAACCGGAGAGAGCCAGATTACGTCAATTCCAAGCTCTTTTAAATAGTCAAGTTTGCCGGTGATACCGTTAAGATCACCGATTCCGTCTCCGTTGCTGTCGCAGAAACTGCGAGGATAGATCTGATATACGACGCTTTCTTTCCACCATCTTTTTTCCATTGTAAAGACCTCCTGATAATATTATATTTTAGTACGTTTGATTTGAATAAGAATTATGTGAGCTGACTATAGCAATCCTCTCAATATGCGTTATTTACAAGGATTGCTGTAAATATCTTTTGCCCCTGATAATTTAGAATTTGTGTATAGTTGTATTGCATAAATATATAATAAATACTTTATAGAGAAAATACTTTCGATATTTTGACGGATTTATGTATTATTTTGACTTTTTGACAAAATTATAGAATTGCTGTAAGTAAATCCAATGCTTCAATCGCGAATATCCGATCACAAATCCTGTAAGACATGCCGCGAAGAGTGTTGCTGAGAACGGAGTGAATCAATGTCATTAACTTAAACAATTTGCCAATGGAAAAGAATGATAAACCGAACAATTTAAGGGGATTCTGCACGATCACGCTGGAGGATGTCTTCTGTCTGAAAAACATTGCCCATTCTATCAATGCAGCATTTAAAGAAGACTGGGAGAGGGCTGTCATGGATGAGTATCAGAAAAAGCTGAATTATACCCGTGATCGGAAACAACAGCAGAGAACCGGAAGATAACAGGGATATTGTTTAAAATAAAGGGAGAGTGCCATTATGGGTGGTAGACCTGGGACTGCTATAATAAGAATTTTTTTAGAAAAATCATAAGATAAAATATAAAAAATCTCAATAAACTTTGTTTTTTTGTCTAAGATAATCGTTATACATTATATAGAGATAAATGGTTGATGCATTTTAGGAGAAAATTTGTGTTTGAAAATAAAAAAATTCAAAATTTATTTTTGAATGAAGAAAAAGTAGAAGATTTGATACGGAGATATTATTCTGATATATACAAATATTGTTTTTTTCATCTTGGGAATAGGGAAACAGCAGAGGATATTACTCAAGAGGTTTTTTTGAAATTTTTAAAAAGCCTTGATAGTTATCGTGAATATGGGAAATTAAAAAATTATTTATATGTAGTGGCAAAAAATACAATAAGAGATTTTCAGCGAAAAAAATACGAAATAACAGAGGAACCAGGAGTGGAAGCTTCTTGCGATGGAGCATTAGATAATATTCCATTACAGATAGATATATGGCGAGAAATACAGATGTTAGATCCATTAGATAAGGAATTGATTATATTGCGATATTATCAGAATTTTAAAGTAAAAGATATTGCTCAAATTGTAAATATTCCGCCTTCAACTGTGGGGTATAAAATTAAAAAGATAGAAAAAATATTAAAAAACAGATTAGGAGATATAGGATATGAGAGATAAAGCGTTGAAGAAAAAATTGCAACAATTACATATACCACAATATGATGAATATAAATTGGAAAAAGTTATTGTCGAAGCAAAAAAAATAGATTTGTTTTCAGGAAATCAAAGAATGACAAATACTGAATTTTTTTTGAACCAGCTGGGGTTTATTAGTAAAAAAGTATGGAGTTTAAAGGCGTTTTTTTCAATTTCTATATTATATTTGATTTTAGCAAAGGATGTTTACAGTAATAACTGGGTGTGGACGTTAATAGCAACAACAGGTCCTATTTTATGTTTGTTTAATGCTAAAGAAATATGTAATGTATTTCAACCTGGAATGTTTGAAATACAAATGGCTACAAAACATTCATTTAGTAAAGTTTTAATGATCCGTCTAATCGTTTTCGGTATTTTTGACCTTCTTTTTCTGATTTGTAGTACTATAATACTATCGCTTGTAAAGGAAACGGTAATATGGCAGATTATTTTATACGGAATAGTTCCTTATGAAATAATGTGTTTTGGCTGTATGTACATTTTAAATAAATGTCATGAAGAAAACATTCTACTATATTCAACGACGTGGGGAATATGTTTAAGTAGTATTATTATTATATTGAAAATATCGGGAGTGGAATTATTTGCAACATGTTATTTTGCTATTTGGTTAGTGTTTGGACTAATTGCAGTTAGCGGTATTGGAGTGGAAATAAAACAGTTATTAAAAAAAACAGGAGGGAATTTGAATGAGATTAGTAATGGAACATTTATCTAAGCAATTCAAAAATAGAATTGCTGTTGAAAGTATTGATACAGAACTTAGAGAAGGCGTTTATGGCTTTTTAGGAGCCAACGGTGCAGGAAAAACAACCCTAATGCAAATGATTTGTGGAATTATTGAGCCGACAGCAGGTGAAGTGAAAATTAACGGTGAAAATAATATACAGATGGGGGAACGATTTAGAGATATGTTGGGTTATTTGCCACAAGAATTTGGGTATACACCAGGTTTTACCGCTAATGATTTTATGTTATACATTGCTTCAATTAAAGGATTACCTCCTAGATTCGCAAAAAGAAAAACAAAAGAATTATTAAAACTTGTGAATTTAGAAAAAGATGCAGGTAGAAAAATTAGGACTTTTTCAGGAGGAATGAAAAGACGGCTTGGTATTGCGCAAGCACTATTGAATGATCCTAAAATATTGATTTTAGATGAACCGACAGCAGGACTGGATCCTAAAGAACGTGCTTATTTTAGAAATATTATTGCGGAAATGTCAAAGGACAAAATTATTATTATATCTACACATATTGTGTCAGATATAGAATATATTTCAGATCAAGTATTGATCATGAAAAAGGGAAAATTTATTTTACAAGGTCCAGCCGACGAATTGTTGAAAGAGGTAAAAAATGAGGTATGGTCGTGTAGAGTGCCTAATAATCAATGGAGTAATTTTGAAAGAACACATTGTATTGCTAATTCGCATGTAATGAAAGAAGTTATAGAAGCAAGAGTTATTTCTACGTCATCCCCAATAGAGGGTGCGATAATTGTAGAACCAACTTTGGAGGATTTGTATTTGAAGCTTTTTTCTGATGAGTTACAAGAAGGGTAGTAAATCTAATGAGTGAGATGATTAAATATGAATGGAAAAAAATATGGAAAAGTAGATTAGCTCAACTAGTTATAATTGGTTGTGGATTGTTTTTAGTGTTTTGTGTTTGGGCCAGTATTATGCAAATAAGTGCGACAAATGAAAAAGGTGAAAATTTTTCGGGAATGAGTGCTGTAGAAGTGATGAAGAATACGCAGAAGAAAATAGAATTAACACAGGAAAACGTTAATGATATAGTAGGACGGTATTTAAAATACATTTCAGATTCTGGTACAAATTCAGAAAGCGAAACATATCATTACTTGTCAGAAGAAGTATATAGAACGTTTTATCTTCCGAACAGAGAGTTATTGAGTTTAGTTACTAATGTATATAGAGAACCGGGAAGCGGTAGTAGTATAAAAGAAGTTTTGGAAGAAAATGTTGGGAAAGATTTTCGGAAAGCACAAATAAAAAGAGACATTGCATATATAAATTTGCAAAAAGAACAAGGACGATTGACATCTGGTGAAGCCGATTACTGGAAAGAAAAGATAGGAAATTTGCAGGAATATCAATATGGTTATCACAAGGGATGGAGTATGATTTTAGATACATTAACATGGCCTGTGTTAATTATGATGCTGATTTGTATAGGAATTGCACCAATATTTGCTGGTGAATATCAGTCTAAATGTGATTCATTAATTTTATGCATGAAATATGGAAGAAGTAAGTTGATTTTGGCAAAGATTATTTCTGGATGGTTATATGCAACAGGTGTTTACTGGGGAATAACATTGATCTATTCAAGTATCTATATGATTTTTTTAGGAACACAAGGTGCAGATTTACCTATTCAATTAAAGTATCCAGCTATGTCTGTCGGATATAATCTTACAATGGGAGAAGCGGTAGGAATAACATTATTATTGGGATATTTCTTTACATTAGGAATTATGGGAATAACACTTTTTATGTCTGCTTTATTGAAAAACACTTATGCGGTTATTATTGTCGCATTTCTGTTGATTATAATCCCAACATTTTTATCACTGGATACGGGGGGATATGTGTGGAGCCATGTACTATCTTTACTACCACCTAAAATAGCAGATTTTTCCTTTCAGTCGTATACGGCATATAGTATAGGAAATATTGTGTTGAGTTGGCCGGTTATGGCAATTTTGGTAAATGCAATAGTAGCAGTACTCTGTTCAGTTTTGGGATATATTATTTTCCGGAAACATCAAGTAAATAAATAGCAAAGGTTTCAGTGGAGAGGCCTCTCCACTGTGTCTAGGGAATATTCCCTAGACACAGTGATATAAGGATGTGAGGGATTGAGAAAAGAAAAAAGTCGTATGATAAATAACACTATATACTGCATAAAATATATTTGGAAAATTGACCGTAAATATATTTTATTGATGATAGTAATTTCTATACTTACTAGTTTATTCAATATTATTAATCTAAGTATTTTGAGGTATATTACAGAAGCTATTACGATGCAAGAAATGAAATATTTCTTGATGATTATATGCCTAATGTTGCTATTGTCAGTAGTAATTGCAATTATAAATGGAAGTGCAAGCTATTTATACGAACCATTATTACAAAATCGCATTATTGAAAAAATTCAGAGCGATATTTATGCAAAAGCAAAAACATTTAATTTGGAAGAATACGATAATGAAGAATTTTATGATTTGTATTATTTTGTGGCCGAAAACGGAAAAACTGGCATATTGAATGCTATTACTTTAACCACTGGTATACTTACTAGTTTAATGAGTGTTATGGGAATAAGTAGTATTATACTTCAGTATGACTTTTGGGTTATTTCTTGTGCGTTTATAGGTGTGGGAATATCGTGCCTGTGTTCCATGCGAATGAAAAATCTTCAATACAAATTTAAGATTGAGTCAGTTCCATATAATAGAGAAATAAATTATATACATAGAATATTTTATCTTAATGAGTATATTAAAGAGATTATTACATTTAGCAAGAGTAGAATCTTTGAAAAAAAATATCAGGCTGCATGGAGTGGTATGAATGAAATAACAAATAAATGGGGCAAACAAATTCGTATGCAGTATATAGGGGTTATGTTAATTGACTCCATCACTGAAATATTTATTCTCATTTATTTAGGATACAATACAATATTGGGGAAAATGCCTATAGGAGAATTTATTGTTTTATACACAGGTATTCAGCAGATGATTCAACAGATGAAGGCTGCCGTTGCAAGTGTTCCAGAAATATATTCAAATGCGTTAGATTTAGAAAAGTATTTTGAATTTATGAACAGAAGAACTGGAGAAGGTAAAGAAAAAGTAAATATGATTGAGGAAATCCGTTTTGAAAATGTGGATTTTTCATATAGGGATAGTGATAAGAATATTTTGCATAATATCAATTTTTCTATTGGAAAGAACAATAAAAGAATTGCACTTGTAGGTAAGAACGGATCTGGAAAATCAACAATTATAAAGTTACTACTTGGATTTTATGAAGGCTATGATGGGAATATTTATATTAACAGCAATGAATTACGAGATTTATCTAAGAAGGAGTATAGAAATAGACTTTCTATTCTGTACCAGGATTTTCGTTTGTTTTCTATGACAGTGAATCAGAATGTTTCTATGGAATATGAGAATGAAGAAGAGAAAGTAGATGAATTGTTAAAAATAGCGAGTGTGTATGAGAAAATTAAAAATTTGCCTTTAAAAAATCAAACCGTTTTATCTAAAGAATTTGATAAAGCAGGGATTTATTTGTCGGGAGGGGAACAGCAGAAAATAGGACTTGCTAGAACTTTATTTAGAACAGCAGATTTGGTAGTTTTAGACGAACCATTTAGCAGCATGGATCAGCTATCTGCGAATAAAATACTAAAAGAAATGGAAACAACATATCCGGATAAGATGATGATTTTAATAACACATGATTTGCATGATCTATCAGGTATGGATAAAATTTTAGTATTAGATGAGGGGAAAATAGTAGAAGAAGGAACAGAGAAAGAATTGATACTGAAGAAGGGAAAGTTTTTTCAAATGTGGAGCAGAAATCATACAAAGGAGGATGTGAAAAATGAACAATTATAAAGTTTATGAGCAGTTTTTTGCGAAAGTAGTAGAAGACGGGAATTATAGAAGACGGGGAAAAGTATTTCAAACAAGAAATTGTTTTTACTATTATGATACTGGAACAGGGAAAGTGTTTAAATGCGAAAGGGCTGTGTATGAGGTTTTGAAGAAACTTCAAGATACAAATGAATTTGAACGAGTAAAAGAGTTGGAGTTGAACGAAGAGGAAATAGAGAGTGCATTAAAGCAAATTATGGAAAGCGTAAATAATGAGAATATTCTGAAAGCGCCACTGCTAGAAACTTTTTCCGGAGAGCAAGTGACAGATTTGCAGAAGAGTTTAGAAAATAAACTTGGACAAATTACCTTTGAAGTAACACAGAAATGTAATTTGCGATGCGATTATTGTATATATCAAAAGGAAAATCCAAAGTTTCGAGATTTTTCACAACATGGAGATATGTCCTTTGAAATCGCAAAAAAGGTTATAGATTATTCATTAGATAAAATGAAAGATGAATTCTATATCACTTTTTATGGAGGGGAACCACTGCTTAATTTTAAATTGATCAAACAATGTATTGAGTATGTGAAATCCCTGAATTTGAGAAATACCATTATGTACTCGATGACGACAAACTGTTAAGGAAACAATCGGAGTTGGTGTAAACGAAAAAGCAGCCTTGAGTTCTGATAAAAACTGCCCTTTCGTTTACATCAATTTCGATTTTACCTTGGTGAACAAAGTCGCGTCCCTTTAGCCGATAGCTATGGGGATTCAATCGTTGCTCTTTTCCTTAAGTTTATCATACCGGATGTTTTGGTAAAAGTTTTTTTATTCAAGAAATCAATTTCAGGCATGACAAACAAACCTCCTATGCGGAAGTCATTTATTCTATGCAATTGTAGATTTTAACATCTCATATGTGCACAAAAAGAAGAACTGTATTTATCTTTGCGGGGTGATACCATATTCCCTCCGCAAGAAGAACATTTGCATACATCGATGTGATACAAAACCTTTATCATTTCTATTGCATTTAGATTTTTTAATGTAGAAATGTATTTCTTGCATCCAAGCAGATTTCTGCAGTGAGTTATCTTTTTTCTCTTGTTTCTACATGATAGCAGACCATAGTGACGGATTCTGACAAATTGTTTGGGAGGAACATGCATCAGGAATCGACGGATGAATTCTTCTCCTGAAATTGTTTTCTCTTTCCAACAGCCTTCGTTTTTATAGTCTTTTACTGCATATGTAACTGTCGTGTCTTTCATGGATTTAATTCGCTGATTACTGATTGCTATCCTGTGGGTATATTTTCCAAGATAATTGATAACCGACTGTGCACCATTGAAAGTTTCTTTACAGTAAGTGACCCAGTTCTTTTCATAACACTTATCAAGAAGTTCTTTAAAACGATAGCTGTTCTGATATTTCTCCGCTGTACCATGAAATTTAAGCTTAGAATCATTCCACAGGCTTTTTAACTCATCCAGATATTTTCCACGGAACACCTTTGAGATGACACCATATGGGAGAAAAAAATTTCCACCTGTTTCTTTCCATTTATTTTCATCATCAAGCCCACCTCCAAGAACAATGGTATGAATATGAGGATGATAATTCATTGCAGAACCCCAGGTATGAAGAATGCAGATATACCCTATATCAGCTCCCAGGTACTTTGCATCTTTTGACAATTCATTCAATGTGGCTGAAGCAGCATGATACAGTGCATCATATAACAGCTTCTGGTTGCTGTAAATAATGGAATTCAATTCCTCAGGAACTGTGAATACTACATGATAATAGGGTGCATCCAATACGTTCTCTTTTTGTGCATCAATCCATTTCTCTTTCGGAAACTCCTGGCACATGGGACAGCATCTGCTTCTGCAGGAGTTGTTGTGAACACTGATACATCCGCAGTCCTCACAAACACTGATGTTTACACCAAAAACTCCTGTTTTACAGTTTCTGATGTGATAAGCCGTTTTTCTGTGATGAGCAGGAGGGTTACTCCTCTTTTCATAAGAAGGATAGAACCGTTCAAATACATCCTGTATCGTACATGATTTATCCATAATCATTCACCACCCATCTCATCAAATGGGCTTTTAATACCAAGCAGAGTTTTATTGCTTACATGCAGATAAATTTCTGTTGATTTTGGATCACGATGTCCCAAAAGAGCCTGAATGTATTTTATATCGCAGCCTGACTCAAACAGATGACTTGCAAAACTATGACGCAAACAATGTGTGGAGACATGTTTCTGAATGCCTGCTCTTTCGGCGCTTTCACGAAAAAACTGAATGACACTATCTTTTGTAAGATAATCCCCTGTCCATGAACTTGGGAACAGAATCCCCCTTGGTCTGCCACATTGAAACCAGTATTCTGTCAATATTTCGAGCGTCCGGTCTGCAAGCAAAGTATAACGATCAGAGCGACTTTTCCCATCACGGATGTGTATGGTTTTGTTCGTGCGTGAAATATCATCATAATGAAGATGTGTGACTTCTGAAACACGAAGTCCGCCTGAATACATAGTAGCAATCATAGCTTTGTGCTTCAAATTTGGCGTAGCATCAAGAATAGCTGATATTTCTGCTTTTGTAAGCACCGTTGGTAACTTTCTGTCCCTTTTCATACGAGGTATGTCATCATCATCCCAATTCTTCTTCAATATTTTTTTGTAAAAGAAGCGGATTCCTGAATGGTAGTGATTGTATGTTTCT
>SKEE01002522.1_pt1 | contig 12369 bp, 10 predicted proteins | sample 4826661 | NCBI WGS metagenome assembly SKEE01 (sample SAMN11008817, study PRJNA524170) | human gut metagenome | biome: Human fecal sample; material: Feces; isolation source: fecal sample from pouch patient p20 | host: Homo sapiens | place: Israel: Tel-Aviv | collected 2016-11-14
TAAGGAAATTGTATTAGAGTCATATCCAAATGCAAAGATTATTGAAGAAGGAGATACTGGAGCAGGAACAAGGGATTCAGCTCAGACATTAATGGAAAATGTTCTCCAGAGAGAATCTGTAATAGATATATGGAAGATACTCGTGGACGTGGTTGGTGGGGAAGCAATGATTATGCCGATTATTATGAAAATCTTGGATCAGGTGATGACCCATTTTCCTATATCAAGGTGATTCCATTGATTAGTCAAGAAGCACAGCATAAGTGTGGTGGATTTGATCATGCCGGAAAATTTGAAACTAGTATAACGAATATTAAATAATTGCTATATCAAACGGATGCCGCTTCCGCTTCACTGATTTCATCCATTTTATATTTCCAGTGATAAATCACAGGTTCACGATTTACTTCATCAAAATACCTGTAAATTCGCTCCTCCAATTCCTCTTTGGTATTGACACGGATTCCACGAAGCATCTGCCGGGTCATCTTACTGAAAAAACTTTCAATCATGTTCAACCATGAGCCATGTTTCGGAGTAAACACAAATTTAAAACGTCCCTTTGGCATCGTATCCAGAAAGCGCCGTGTTTCTTTGGAAGTATGTGCGGAGTGATTATCCAGGATGATCCTGATTGTATCCTGTGATGGATATTTTTTGTCCAATATCTTTAAAAACTCAATGAAGTCAGAACTCTTGTGAGTCTCGCTTACTAACGGGATGGCTTCTCCTGTAAGCAGGTCAATGCCTGCCAGCAAAGAGAGCGTTCCAAGACGTTTGTATTCTGCATCACGATATACCTCTCCGTGTTCTGGTGTCGGGCGTAAATCTGGTGCAGTATTGGAGATTGCCTGAATCCCCGGTTTCTCATCATAGGACACCGTGATCGTCAATTTATAATTGTCTGGAACAATGAGATCACCATTCTCATCAAACTGCATTTCAATCTGTTTGTAGACCAGCAGGACTTCATGCATTTTTGTTTCAAAATCAGGATCCCGCTTTTCGCAGTAATATTTGATTTTAAAGGGTTTCATATCCTGTTCCCTGAGGAATTTCTGGATATATGGTTTCGTAACGGTTGAAAGTCTTGGATATCCCGCCTCCTCTGCATGTTTCTGAATGTATTTATGGAGGGAAGCCAATGTCCACAGTTCCTGTGCATAACCGAGTTCTGCCGGTCTCTGACACGCAATGCTGATCATCCATGCCTTCGCATCGTCGGAGATTTCGGATGGACGTCCAGGACGCCGGACATCAAACAGTGCGGCATCCAAACCGCCTTTATGAAACTTCGAAACACAAAGGCGTACCGTGGCAGTGCTGATCGCGAGTTTATCAGCAATTTCCTGAAATGTCATTCCATCGGCTTTATATAAAAGAATCCTGGCACGATCCACGACTTGTGCCTGAATGGTTCTCTTTTTTGATAATGATTTAAGGTAATCCCTGTCTTCATCTGACAGAGGAAGATATGTTTTTCTCATAGCGTTCATCCTTTCTTAGATAACACTATTTTACCATAAATCGTCACAAAAATATATAGCAGAAATTTAATTTATTCTATACTAGACATGCTAATATCTTTGCGATTCTGTTTGACATTGCGAATCAGCAGCAGAAAGAACAGATCGTACAGAATGTTCTTTGTAATGATGAGATTTCCCGGATTACAACTCCGTATTTTAAATTCTATGAGATGGATGCATTATGTAAGATGGGACAACTTGAGGAAGTTTTGAATCGTATCAGAGAATACTGGGGAGGTATGATAGAGAAAGGAGCAGTAACTTTTTGGGAAGAATATGATCCGGATGCCTCGGAAGAAGAACAATATGATATGTATGGAGACAGATTCGGCAAGAGTCTATGTCATGCTTGGTCAGCAAGCCCGATTTACCTGTTGGCGAGATATTTTATCGGATTGGAAATCACAGATGCGGTGAACAATAAATATGAGATTCATCCGCATCTAGAATATTTCAGTAGTCTGGAGTGTGTGCTTCCGGTGGGAGATAAGGATGTCCATATACACTGGGATGGATCAAGACTTCAGGTTAGTGAGTGTTTAAAGACAGAAGTATAGTGATGCAGGGAGGAAAGTATGTTGAATATTACAGAGATTAGGGTGAATCATTTAAAAGAACCAAAAGGGATTGTGGGAAATATTAGTATCGGATGGAAGATTTCATCCGGTCACAAGAATATAGTACAAGAAGGTTATCAACTTCAACTTTCTGAAGACAGTAATTTTGAAAAAATACTCTATGATACAGGTAATGTTGGATCGGCTCAGTCTCAGAATGTGCTGGTGGATTTAAAATCTATGAAACTTCTGTCTATACATTACTATTATGTACGGGTTAGAATATGGGATAATTATGGAGAAATCAGTCCATGGACACACACTCGTTTTCTCACAGCGTTATTGGGGGAAAGGAGATGGAAGGCGGATTTTATAACGGCGGAACAGTTGAAAGATAAGAACCATTCTCCAGCAACAAAATTATGGAAAGATTTTAAAGTCGAGAAGCCATTAAAAGAAGCATTTTTGATAGTTACAGCACATGGACTTTATCAAACTTCGCTGAACAATGTACGTATTGGAGAGGATGAACTTACACCGGGCTGGACAAGTTATAATAATCGCTTGCTTTATCAGAGTTATGAGGTTACGGAGCAGATTGTACAGGGTACAAATACATGGAGTGCACTGGTTGGCGCAGGCTGGTATAAAGGAGACATATCCTATTACAGGGTACATAATTTCTATGGCGAATATGCTGCTTTTTCTGGAGAATTAATCCTCCGTTATGAGGACGGAAGTGAGGAGTCAATCTGTACAGACAGCCAATTTTGGGGAGCAGATTCTGCAATTTTGTTTTCAGATATCTATGACGGGGAAGTGTACGATGCCAGATTGGAGGATTGGAGTGGGAAGGATACTGGAGATACGCAGGAAAAATGTAGAGAGGTAAGGATTGTTGAGCAAGATAAGGAAAAGTTATATCCACAGTCTGGCTGTACTGTTCAAATTCATGAAAAAGTGGCAGTGAAGGATATTTTTACGACCCCTAAGGGAGAGGTAGTTCTTGATTTTGGGCAGAATATCAGTGGATGGGTTCATTTTCGTGTAAATGGACAAAGGGATGAAACGGTAGAACTGGTATGCTTTGAGACATTGGATTCCGAAGGCAATGTATATACTGATAATCTCCGTACCGCAAAACAGATGATTCAGTATATTTGTAATGGAAAGGGAGAAGAGGAATATCATCCGCACTTTACCTTTCAGGGATTCCGTTATGTGTGGGTAAAGGAATATCCGGGAGAAATATACAAGGATTATTTTAAAGCACTTGTTCTGTACTCAGATATGAAAGAAACTGGAATCTTCAGTTGCTCAAATCCGCTTCTGAATCAGCTACAAAAGAATATCGTATGGGGGCTTAAAGGGAATTCGATTGATATTCCGACAGACTGCCCGCAACGGGATGAAAGGCTTGGATGGACAGGAGATGTGCAAGTATTCTGTAATACAGCATGTTATCTGATGGATATGTATGAGTTTTACCGCAAATGGTTGTGTGATTTGACGGTAGATCAGCAGGAGGATGGAGCAGTTTCCCATGTTGTGCCGGATGTATTGAAACTGAATCAGCCGGATAACTTTTCGGGGGCATCCGGATGGGGAGATGCAGCTGTGGTTCTTCCATGGATCTTATATCAGGAAACAGGAGATACGGCGATTATTTTCCAGCAGTATGATAGTATGAAGTCCTGGATTAATTTTATCTTAAATCATACAGAAGACGGCATTTACAGTTTTGGACCACAGTTCGGTGACTGGCTGGCTCTTGATGCAGAGGAGGGGAGTTATCATGGCACAACTCCGACAGAATATACCAGTTCAGCATATTTTGCATACACCTGTGGACTTTTTGTAAAAATGGCCGGAGTAATTGAAAAAGAAGAAGATTGTGAAAAATATAATAGAATATATGAAGATACGGTACGGCAGTTTCAAGGAAGATACTTTCTGCCGGATGGGCAGATGAGTATCCAGACCCAAACGGCTCATGTTTTGGCTTTATGTTTTGGCTTAGTACCGAAACAGTACAGAAAGCAGACAATCGACAGGTTGCTGGTTTTGTTAGATCAAAGAGGGATGCATCTGTCTACAGGATTTTTGGGAACTCCATTTATTATGCATGTACTCAGTGAAAATGGCTGTCTGAAAGAAGCGTATGAACTGTTGCTTAAGAAGGATTTTCCGTCATGGCTTTATCAGGTTGAGCAGGGGGCAACAACTGTCTGGGAGCATTGGGATGGTTTGAAGCCGGATGGCAGTATGTGGAGTGCGGATATGAATTCCTTCAACCACTATGCTTATGGCTCTATCGGCAAATGGTTATATGAGGTGTGTGCAGGACTGAAACGAGATGAGAAGCAGCCGGGATACAAGCATTTTTATGTGGAGCCGCATTCGGGAGGCGGACTTTGGTACGCAGAGACTAGGCATCTTTCTGAATATGGTGCGATTTTCGTGAGATGGGAGATACAAGGAGGGTACATTGTCCTTGATGTTGAGATTCCGCATAACACAACGGCAACAATCGTATTGCCAAAGAATAGCGAAGTATTGGAAGATAATGAGTTAAAATTTGTCAGAGATGAACATTCATATACTGCAGATGCAGGGTCGGGCAATTATAGGATTTTATATCATTATGGCAGGATACATCCTTAGAATATCGACGGCTCCTTTCAGTCAATCTGAATGGAGCCGTTTTATTAATATTGACGGTGTTTTTTACGATATTTTAAAGGTGATATTCCATAATACTTACGGAATGTTCTTGTAAAATGGTCTGAGCTGTTGTAGCCGACCTGTTCAGAAATCTTTTCAATGGAGTCATCGGATTGTATCAAAAGGTTGGCGGCCTCTTCCATTTTTAATTTCCTGAGTGTCTCTGAAAAATTGTCTCCGGTTATTTTTTTGATGATTTTGGACATATATGGAATGGAGTAATTAAATTTTTTTGAAAGTAGTTCCAGATTTACTGTTTTGTAGTGTGTCTTTATATAACGAAGAATAGGTGTATAGTCTGGACCACAATCATAGTAGGAAAACTGACTATAGGTATTGTAGTTTCTGAGTACGTTGATAAACAAAAGATTCAGCCAGTGAATGGAACATTGGTTCACATATGAGTCCATGCGGAAACGTTCCAGAAACAACAGTTTTACAAGAGTGCGAATATCGGTAGAATTTGTAGTTTGAAATAATAGGTAATTTGGTTCAGACGGATTCGTAAGAATCTGCCGGAAAAAGTTGGAAAGAACATCCATATGTGACAAGGATGAGAAGAATACTGCATCAAAAGTTTTCTCCTTTACTAAGATGGGATATACGCAGGATTTTTCTGTAAGTAGTCTGGTAGTATGTTTTGCATAAGGTGAGATAATGCAACAATCACCTTCCTGAAGAATTCTTTTTTCATCAAGAAAAGTCAGCTCACACTTTCCACAGAACACATAATCAATTTCAAAACAATCATGTGAGTGAAGAAGATTTTTGGTCCGATAAAACTGACTGATGGTTACCATGTCATCAAATTCGGGAACGAGATCATAATCTTCACTTGCGAAGAGTTTCTCCGAAGAAAAAGCATAGTATAGTTCCTTGACTGCATCAATAAAATCAGAATCACTTAATTGTATAAAGGTTTGAATTGTAGGCACTGAAGGAGGCTTTGTTAAATATTCTTTTTTTTGATAGATTTCTTTCAGTATCGTTTTGAAATCAGGGTAGGTATGGGTGGTACGATAAGTAAAGGAAATCTTTTTCTGTAATTGTCCGATAGATATATAAAAGATCATGGCAGTTCCTCTTTATTTTCTATAGTATATTCCTTAGACAGTATACCATATGAATTATGTTTTGAGAAACAAAAGTTAAGACAAGCAGTGCAAAATATGTCGGAAAACAGGTTGTAATTCTATGTAGTTGCAGATTCTTATCTCTGATATTATTAATTTACAAAAACATCATAACATATGCGAGGATGAAAAAAAGGAGAAGAACTATGAATGAAAAAATCAGGAATAAGAGAGAATTGAGTTTCCGAGAAACCATCTGTTATTCAACAGGGGAGATGGGAACTAATATGCTGTTCGCAGTTATGGGAGCATATCTGCTTGTATATTATACAAATTATGCACACATCAACCCAGGTATCGTTGGGACAATTATGTTGGTGTCCAAAATCATTGATGCAATTTCGGATGTAGTCATGGGAGTTGTGATGGAGAAATGTGCAAAGCCGGGAGCTGAGAAAGCGAGACCTTGGCTTAAACGGATTGTCATACCTTATGCACTTGCAGCAGTTATCATGTTTTCAGTGCCAGAGATGACGAGTACAGTTTCGCAGACCATATATGTATTTGTTACCTATAATCTGTTCTGTACACTATACACGATGATCGTCATCCCCTATACTTCTATGCAGGCATTAATTTCAAAAAATGAAAAGGACCGTGAGAATACAAGTGTTTTGCGTTCCATCTTTAATACGGTTGCATCGACAATCGTCAATTCTTATACGATGACATTTATTGAGTGGGCGGGAGATACGAAGGAGAGTTGGACTATTGTTATCGGATGTTATGCATTACTTTCACTTGCTGCGTATGCTCTATGTTATTTTAATACGAAGGAAAGAGTCATCTCAGAAGTGCCCGTTTTGGAAGCGGATGGAACGGAAAAAGAGAAACTGGGAATACTCAATGGGCTGAAGCTGGTTTTGAAGAATAAATTTTGGTTTGTTTGTACTTGTATGGGTATCTGTTCTTCAGCAGTCATTTCTCTTAATATGGGTTCAATGTATTATTATCTGGCTTATGTATGTGGAAAGCCACAAGCGGTTCCGATTGTAGGAATGTTGTTATCTATACCAATGTTGATTTTAATTCCGTTATCTAAACCCGTTGTAGCAAAAGTCGGAGTTCGCAATGGCTTGGTTCTTGGATTGCTTATGATGATTATTGGAAGAATAACTCTGGCACTTGGAGGAAGAGGTTCGTTAACAGCAATTTATGCAGGGTCATTCTTATTTGCAATTGGATGCAGTACACAGTGGTGTACTTATCCAATGCTTTGTAATACCGTTGAGTATGGTGAGTGGAAGAATGGCTTGCGTCAGGAAGGATTGATTATGTCTTCCAACAGTTTTGGCTCAAAACTTGGTTCTGCAATAGGAACAGCTCTTTGTAGTTGGGTGCTGGCTTGGACAGGATATAATGGAGAAGTGCAGGTACAGTCTTCATCTGCCATGACAGGCATTTCCATTTTATACGTAGTGCTGCCGATTGCACTGAATATAATCTGTATTATTGCTGCTATGTTTTATACACTGGAAAAACACTATTCGACAATCGTTAAAGAATTGGAAGAGAGGAAAAAGATATGCATGGAGCAAGAATAAAACAACAGGTTGAAAAGATGATTAAACAGATGACGATGGAGGATAAATTATATGCGCTGACTCCATTGGATGGGGAGTATGCCAGGATTCGTTCTTTGGATTTCCATGGGCCAATTCCGCAGGATGTTCCAGGAGGTGGGAAAGACAATTGGAAAACAGGAAAACCGACCTATGATAAAGATGGAAAGCCAAACGATGGAAATTATCATCCAGTGGCATTCCCGTCCACTTCATCTGTTGCAATGAGTTGGGATAAAAAACTTACATATCGCATCGGGCAGTTATTTGCACTGGAAGCAAAGGCGAACCCAGAAAAGGTTAATATTCTGAATCGTCCGGGTATGAATTTAAAACGTTCTCCCTTATGTGGGCGTAATTACGATTATCTAAGTGAAGACCCTGTACTTACCGGACTTCTTGCTACAGAATATGTCAAAGGAATACAAAGTGAAAATGTAGGGGCATGTCCGAAACATTTTATTGCAAATAATCAGGAATTTGACCGAATGAATACAGATTCCCGTATTGCAGAAGGAGTATTTCAGGAGATTTATCTTCGTCCGTGGAAAATGGTATTGCAGAATGCGAATCCATGGATGATCATGAGTTCTTATAATAAAGTTAATGGAGAGTGGGTTAACTCCAGTACGCAGTGCATGAATGCACTGCGTAAGGATATTGGGTATGAGGGTGTTGTTGTTTCTGATTTTCAAGCAATCCATCATAATAAAATTGCTTCCCATAACAATGGGATGGATATTGAATTATCAGATCCTGACGTGCATATTCAGGAATTAAAAGATGCACTTGAAAATGGCAGTATCACAGAAGATACTATTGATGATATACTTCGGCGTCTGCTTAGAATGGCGATTTATGCGGAGAAATTTGAGAATTTCGCTGAGATGGATATGGAGTGTTATCATCAGGAGGCAAGAGAGATTGCAGTTCAGTGTATCACGCTCCTTAAAAATGATGGAATTCTTCCGGTAGATTCTACAAAAGGAAAAAGAATACTTGTAGCAGGACAATTAGCAGTAGAACCTAATGTGGAAGGAAGCGGAAGCGGATATATGAACGGATATAAAGTGGACATTCCATTGAAAGAGATTGAAGAGTTGGCAGGCAAGCAGGAGATTTTTGTAGAATACTGTCAAGGGTATGAGTACATAGAATCCAGACCTCCAGTGGATCTGGAACCAGAGGAATATTTGCTAGAGTCTTTGGCAAAAAGAGCTGAAAATGCAGACATTGTATTTGCGTTTATAGGAGCACCTTATGGGTATGAATCGGAGAGTTATGACAGACCGCACATCCATCTCCCTAAAAACCAGCAGGCCATGCTGAATACTTTGGTGGAAAAATCAAGGAACGTAGTGATTATCCTGACTGGCGGAAGTGTTTATAATCTGACACCGTGGAAGGATAAAGTCAGAGGAATCATTTTTGCTGGATTTGCCGGAGAAGGTTATGGAAATGCAGTGGCAAGCATTCTGTTTGGAAAATCAGAGCCTGGCGGACGCCTTACAGAGACGTTTCCGATTCGGGAGGAGCATGGACCGGCTTATTTTGATTTTACACCTGCATATAAGGAGATGACTCAAGTAAACTATTCCGAGGGTTTGCTGACAGGTTACAGATGGTATGATACAAGAAAACTACCTGTGTTATATCCATTTGGTTATGGCTTAAGTTATACAACATTTGATTACAGTGATTTTAAAATAAGCAGGACAGAGATGGAGGCAGATGAGGAAGCACAAATCAGATTGAAAGTAACGAATACAGGAGAGAGGGCAGGAAGCCAAGTAATCGAATTTTATGTCCATATCTGCGATCATCTGTTTAGAAGACCAGAAAAGGAATTGCGCGATTTTGCAAAAGTGTGGTTACAGCCGGGAGAATCAAAGGAGGTTATTTTCTCACTTTCCAGGAAAGATTTTGAGGTGTATAGTGAGTCTCTACATAAGTGGGGTGTGCAGTCAGGTGAGTATGAATTATATCTGAATACGTCAGCGGTAGATAACATTGCATCTGCAAAATTGAAAATAACTAGGGGTGACCAATTATTTTTCTTTACAGACATGACACCGCTTGCCCATTACGTGAATTGTCCGGCATTCCATGCTTATCTGAACGAACATAAGCCGGAATGGATGCAGCAGTTCTTTGAACTTAGCAAAACAGACTTTCTGGTATTGATGCTTCCGCTTCCGTTTTACCGGCTGTCAGAGCCGATTCAGGGGAATCCAATGTTTGGCAAAGAAGAGATACAGGATATCATAAATTATTGTAATGAATATATTAAGAAACAATAGATAGTATAGTTATCTAGGGAATGTTTGGGACGGCATACAGAATGAGAAAGAGATTTTTATGAAAGTAGCAGAAATATTTCAATCAGGCATGATCCTGCAAAGAGAAAAACCCATCATAATATGGGGAACAGCATATGCCGAGGAGAAAATAACAGTTTCGATACAGAAAAAGATAGTATCAAGTACAGCAGATGCGAAGGGAAATTGGAAGATAGAACTGCCGCTGTTAAAAGCATCGGAAAACGAGAGACTCAGCATTACTTCTGAACATGAAGATATCATCTATACGGATATTGCAGTAGGGGAAGTATGGATTGCAGGCGGCCAGTCAAATATGGAGTTTTATATGAGATATGAAAAGCATCTGAAAGAAGAAAAAGGTGTTTGTAAAAATAAAAGAATTCGCTTTTTCGATGTTCCAGAGATTGCATTTGACGGACAGAGGGAATATGGAGGACTGCGGACGAGGAAGATATAGAGTATTTTTCAGCAGTAGGATATTATTTTGCGAAAGAGCTGGAAGAAGAATTGGATGTGCCAATAGGAATCATAGGCTGCAATTGGGGAGGCACAACATCTTCCGTGTGGATGAGTGCAGAAAGTGTGAAATTTGTAGGAAAGCCGTGGGTAGAAGAATACCAGAGAAAGATAGCAGATCTAGATATGGAAGAATATTGGGAGAATCAAAAGAAATCTTTTTTGAATGACCGTGGAAATCCTTTTGCCGACCCATTTGGGGAAATGGTACTTCCAAGGACTCCGTCACAGGAGGAAGTAAAAGCCTTTTTTGAGAGTATGAATATGGATGATACCGGAGTTACAGAGCTATTGCCGCAGAGTATTCCAGGATGTTTGTATGAGTATATGGTAAAAACGATTGCTCCGTTTACGATTAAAGGCATACTCTGGTATCAGGGAGAAAGTGATGATGTTCTGGACAGGCAGGAACTTTATGAGGAAATGCTGAAGGCTGTGATCAGAGACTGGAGAGATTTGTGGCAGGATGAAACATTGCCGTTCTTAATCGTTCAGCTTCCTGGCTGGGAGAGCTGGCTCAATATGGTAAATAAGAACTACCCAGTTATCCGACGTTGTCAAGAAGCAGTAGTGAATTCAGATGAAAATTGTTTCCTCTGTTCCATCTCTGATGCGGGAGAACAGATGGATATTCATCCGAAGAATAAAAAAGTTGTCGGACACAGGCTTGTACTTTTGGCACTTGGACATATATATGGAAGAGATATTTTATGTGATGCTCCAGTGGTTGATAAAATTCAAAGAGAAAGGAATAGTAATAAGATTCGGTTGAAATTCGCCAATGCAGAGGGAGGACTCCATGTAAATGGAGGATATATTCATGCATTGCAGATTGTGCCGGAGATGAATTTTCAGACAGCGATAGAGGGAGATATACTTGTGATTACCTTGGAAAAAGATTTGGCCGATAGTGTAAAAATAAATTTTGCACAGGAAAAATGGTATAGGGTGAATCTGTATAATCAAAGCGATATCCCAGCAATTCCCTTTATATTAGAATGAAGAAAGAGGTTATCGGCATCGATATTCCTTTGGGGAGCAGTGATACTTTTCTTTAAATTTTCGGTAAAAATAGCTGCTGTTATCATATCCGATTACTTCCATAATAGCGTCAATTGTAAGTGGGGTCTGCTTCAACAGATAAAGAGCCTGTTGGAGCTTTCGCTGCTGCAACAGTTCTTTAAAATTTGCTCCAGTGTGTTTTTTTAATAGACGGCTTATATAATAAGTCTCCTGGTTCAATTCATGTGCAATATCTGCAAGTGTTCCATTTTTATAGTGAGTTTCGATATATTTTAGGACAGAAAATACCAGAGTCTGTTCGTACTGATTCGGATAATTTTGATTAATACGTTCTGCAAACGCAGACAGGTTCATGAATAAAAGCCCCATGGAAATTTGGTTGATGGTATTGATGCCGTTTTTATTTTCAATCAACGTCCATATCATATTTTCCACCAAATTCTGTACAGGGAGGATATCTTTTGCCTGAAAATGAAGATAATTAGTCAGAGAAGTATCCTGGGATAGCGTTGAAATCAGAAAATCCCGCAGTACGTTCTCTTGTTCAATCATATTGAATGCTTGGTCAAAAAACTCGGGAAGAATTATAAAGTTAACGGCAATATCAGTCTCTTTGGCAGCCTCTATTTCCTGTGTGACATTTTGATTTAGGAATAAGAGATCTCCTTCATTCAGGATAACGGTATCTGTGTTGTTGATAATATGTGTTGTATTTCCACTGCACATATAGACCATTTCCACATAATTATGGCGATGCCTGGGAAAATGTATAAATCTGGTATGTGGTCGGATGTCGATCAACTTTCCTTTAGATAATAGTAACTGGCTGTCTATAATAAAGTCTTTTTTGGATGTATACAGTTTTTTTGAATGTCAAGGTGTCCATTAAGGATTTCCTGTTCCTCGGGAGTAATTACTCGCAGATTTTCTAATAATCTTTGATTCATGAAAAATTCCTTTCCAGTATTTTAAAACTTATCTATCTGTCTACTCCTATTATATAC
>SKEE01002525.1_pt1 | contig 12345 bp, 10 predicted proteins | sample 4826661 | NCBI WGS metagenome assembly SKEE01 (sample SAMN11008817, study PRJNA524170) | human gut metagenome | biome: Human fecal sample; material: Feces; isolation source: fecal sample from pouch patient p20 | host: Homo sapiens | place: Israel: Tel-Aviv | collected 2016-11-14
TCTAAATATTCTGGCGGATTTTTTATGTTCTTCATAAGAATAACTCAATTATCAAATATACAGTCAGGCGGATTTTCACAATCCGTAATTTATTTCTTCCTCTATATCAAAAAAGTCCTCGGCATCTATTTTCGCAATAGAAACAGAGGACTTTGCTAATTCAGTTAAAACAATTCAACTTATTATGCTACAGCCTTATTCTGCTGCATTTTCTGCCATGCACATCCAGCTACAATAAGAAGGATTCCCACAATATCTGTCATAAGAGTCGGATCGATCAGCATCAGTCCTCCTACAGCCAGCATAATACGAATCAGTACCGACATTTTTCTGAACAGATAGCCTTCCAGTGATGCTGACAGACCAAATACACCGATCAGTGAAGTGATAAAGATCTGAACTACACTGACAGCAGTGGTATCAATCAGAAGCATGGACGGGTTAAAACAGAATACATACGGTACGATAAATACTGCAATTGCCAGCTTGGAAGCCGTAAATGCAGTTTTCATCGGGTTTGACTTCGCAATCGCAGAACCAGCATAGGCGGCAAGTGCTACCGGCGGTGTGATATCTGCTACGATACCAAAGTAAAATACGAAGAAGTGGGCTGCCAGGATCGGCACTCCCATACGAACCAGAATCGGTGCACAGGTTGCTGCCATAATACAGTAGTTCGCAGTTGTCGGAACACCCATACCAAGTACGATACAGCAAAGCATTGTAAGGAACAGTGCGATGATCAGTCTTCCGTTTGCAACACCGATGATTCCGTTGATCAGGTCATTTGCAAGACCTGTCATAGTGATGGAACCGGAGATAATACCTGCAACGCCGCAGGCTACTGCTACGGAAATAACGCCTCTGCCGCCTGCTTCCAGCGCATCCAGACACTTGGAAACACTGATTCTGTTCTCTTTGTCAAACAGACTTACCACGATAGAAAGAATGATCGCATAGCTTGCAGCTTTCTGCATGGTCATGTAGTTTCCTGATACCCAGACAACCAGCATAACCAGTGGTAACAGCAGGTAAATCTTTCGGATCAGGATCTTAAATACCGGAAGTTCTTCCTTCGGAATACCGGAAAGTCCCAGTTTCTTGGCTTCCAGATGTACTGCGATAAAGATTCCTGCGAAATACAGGATTGCCGGCAGGATTGCTCTGACAATAATCTGTGAATACGGAACACCTACAAAGTCTGCCATCAGGAATGCAGCAGCACCCATGATCGGAGGCATGATCTGTCCGCCTGTAGAGGAAGCAGCCTCAACAGCACCGGCAAACTCCGGTTTGTATCCGGTTTCTTTCATCATCGGGATGGTAACAGAACCTGTGGTAACGGTATTACCTACAGAAGAACCGGAAACCATTCCGCAGAGAGCAGAACTGATAACTGCAACCTTTGCAGGACCACCTGCATATTTTCCGGCTACACAGTTTGCAAGCTGGATAAAGAAATTGGAGATTCCTGTTCTCTCGAGGAACGCACCGAAAATAATAAATACAACAATATACTTGGAGCACACATTCACCGGCGTGGAGAAAATACCCTCTTTTGTATAGAAAAGGTTACGCACCAGGAATTTCACCCTGCCAAAAAATTCCGGGTTGGTAAGTCCTACAGCCAGTGCATAGATCAGGAAAACTCCTGCCACGATCAGGATTGGCAGACCCACGCATCGTCTGGTAAGCTCAACCAGTGCCAGAATACCGATAATACCTATAATGATCTGATACGTTTCAAATCTGGTACCCTGATTGATGATCTTATTTGCATTAAAAGTGAAATACAGAAACGCGCCTGTGCCAAGCAGCATAAAAATAATATCACCGATCGGCATATAGTTCTCTCTGATATCACCCTTCTTTGCAGGATAGGTCAGAAATCCGATCAGAACGACCAGTCCGAGGAAAGATGTCAGTCGGATCTCTTCCAGGAATGTTGCAAAAAGCGTTACATAAATACACCATAATGAAAACGCGATCAGAATCCCGCGGGTAGCCAGTTTATATTTTCCTGTCCATACACGGACATTTGACTCACGGTCGTATTTCTTCATGACCGCATCTACATCAGCTTCACTGGCCGCATCTGCCTGTCCTGCCGGGGATGTATTTACTTTTTTACTCTTATTTTCTTTCATACCGGCTATTCCCCTTTCGTGTCAACTGTGATTCCGTGCTCTGCATAGTAACGTGCAGCGCCTTCATGGAACGGTATTGTCATACCTGTAGTGGCATTTTCCAGGGAAAGTTCGGCTCCCTTTGCATTCTCGGATGCAATCTCATCTGCATGATCAAAGATAGCAGCAGTCATATCGTAGACAATATCATCATCCAGGCTCTCAGATACAACAATCGTCGCCTTAACAGTAATGGTCTCCACCGGTTCGTCCTGTCCCGGATAAGTACCTGCCGGAATCTGATAGGTGGTATAATACGGACAACTGTTCAGAATCGTATCACGGACCTCTCCGTCAATATTGATCAGATATACCCCGTTGGTCGTTGCAAGCTCTGTGATCGCTGTTGTAGGCGCCCCCGCAACAGCAAACGCTGCGTCAATTTTTCCATCCTTTAATGATTCTTTACTGTCCTCAAAGGAAAGATACTGCGGATGAATATCATCCAGAGTAATACCGCCTGCATTTAAGACATCCAATGCATTGAAATATACACCTGAGTTTCCTGCACCGATGGACACGCTCTTGCCTTTCAGATCTGCTACTGTTTTGATGTCAGGATCCATGGTAAACAACTGCACTGTCTCTGCATAAAGGCCGCCCAGGGTTCTGAAATCATGGGTTGCTCCATCCTGCTCGAAAGCTCTTACACCGTTCCATGCATAGGCCATTACGTCAGACTGTACAAATCCAAGCTGGAAATCCCCGTCCTGAACAGACTGCAGATTGGCTTTTGATCCACCTGTGGAAACAGCCGTAACCTTGGTATCTGTATTATTCGTAATATACTGGGCGAGTACGCCGCCGTAAGAATAATAAGTACCTGCAGTACCACCGGTACCAAATGTCAGTCGGGTTTTCCCCTGTCCGCATCCGCTCAGAAGGCTGACTGCAAGAACCAGGGATACAACCAGACCAACGATCCGGCCTGCTTTTCTTTTGCTTCCGAAAAGCTCTTTTTTTCTCATAGATTCATCTCCTTCTTCCAAATTATATATATATCTTAAAAATTATATCATATTTCACCAAAAATGAAAATATTTATTGAAGACTGTTAAAAAAAACGTTACAATAAAAGAAACAAAAAACCACAACCATATGGAGGTATTTATTATGGCTAAACGAATATATCCGATCATCACGATCAGCCGTGAATTCGGCGCCGGCGGACACAGTGTCGGAAAAGTGCTCTCAGAACGTCTCGGCATTCCTTATTATGACAAGGATTTTGTAAGAGAAACTGCTGCCAGAAGCGGATATTCCGCGGAAGATATTGAACGTGAAGGGGAAAATTTAAGCCGCAGTGCAAAACTTCTGGATAATTTCCTGGGTAATTCCATGAACTATTCCAGTTCCCATGATGCCATTTTCCGCGCACAGAAAGAACTGGTTCTTCACCTTGCGCAGCAGGACTGCATTCTGATCGGCCGCTGCTCCAACCTGATCCTGCGTGAGGCCGGTATTCCAAGTCTGGATATCTTTCTTCATGCAGATGTTGATACCCGTACCGCACACATTGAGAAGTTAGGATTAAACGGAAAAGAGAACCCGCGTAAATATCTGAACAAGATTGACGATATGCGTGAAACCTATTTCAAAACCTATACCAAACATGATCTTGGCAGATACCGTGATTATGATCTCTGCCTGAACACCGGAACATTAGGATATGATGCCTGCATTGATATCATCGAGAAACTTGCCCGCCAGAAGGCACAGAAAGACTGATATCATACATAAGCAAACATTGGGAGTTATTGTAAAGCAGATGAGAATTTCATCTGCGGAGCAATAACTCCTTTTAAGTCATCCAGATATTTTTCATCTTCATTCAGTAAAAAAGACAAAAGTGCCGTTAACCATCATTTTTCAATGATCCAACGACACCTTTGTCTTATATTAATATCCTATTTTTCAAACATTTTTAGCTGACTTAGAATGTAAACTTATCTGCAAAGTATGCATCCAGTTCATCAATCTTCACACGAACCTGCTCCATGGTATCACGGTCACGGATAGTAACTGCTCCATCGTTCTCAGATTCGAAATCGTATGTTACGCAGAACGGAGTACCGATCTCATCCTGTCTTCTGTAACGTTTACCGATGTTTCCACGGTCATCATATTCACAGTTGTATTTCTTGCTTAACTGCTGATAAATCTTCTCTGCACCTTCGTTGAGCTTCTTGGAAAGTGGAAGCACACCGATCTTAACAGGTGCAAGTGCCGGATGGAAATGAAGAACTGTACGAACGTCATTCTTCTCTGCATCCAGAACTTCTTCATCATATGCACTGCACAGGAATGCAAGTACCACACGGTCAGCTCCCAGTGACGGCTCAATTACATATGGAATATATTTCTGTTTCTTCTCATCATCAAAGTATGTCAGATCCTGTCCGGATACGTTCTGATGCTGTGTCAGGTCATAATCTGTTCTGTCAGCGATTCCCCACAGTTCGCCCCATCCGAACGGGAACAGGAACTCTACGTCTGTAGTAGCCTTGCTGTAGAAACTTAACTCTTCTGCATCATGATCACGATAACGAACTTCTTCATCTTTCAGTCCGAGAGAATGTAACCAGTTCAGGCAGAAGCTCTTCCAGTATGCAAACCACTCAAGGTCTGTATCCGGCTCACAGAAGAATTCAAGTTCCATCTGCTCGAACTCACGGGTACGGAAAGTAAAGTTACCCGGTGTGATCTCGTTACGGAAGGATTTACCGATCTGACCGATACCAAACGGAATTTTCTTACGGGATGTTCTCTGAACATTCTTGAAGTTAACGAAAATACCCTGCGCTGTCTCAGGTCTTAAATATACAGTATTCTTCGCATCCTCTGTAACACCCTGGAATGTCTTGAACATCAGGTTGAACTGACGGATGTCTGTAAAGTTATGTTTGCCACAGGTNGGACACGGTACATTGTGATCTTTGATGAAGTTCATCATTTCTTCCTGTGACCATCCATCAACGGAACTCTCCAGCTCAATGCCGTTCTCCTGGCTGAAGTCTTCGATGATCTTATCTGCACGGAAACGTTCGTGACATTCTTTACAGTCCATCAACGGGTCAGAGAAGCTTCCCAGATGTCCAGATGCCACCCATGTCTGCGGATTCATCAGGATCGCACAGTCAACGCCTACGTTGTATGGAGATTCCTGGATGAATTTCTGCCACCATGCACGTTTTACATTATTTTTTAATTCTACACCGAGATTACCATAATCCCATGTATTTGCAAGACCGCCATAAATTTCAGAACCCGGGTAAACAAATCCTCTTGCTTTTGCCAGAGCTATGATCTTGTCCATTGTTTTTTCCATGACTATTTTCTCCTCGTTCTTTTTTATCAAATTCCCTGAAAGCCCGATTCCGGCTTCCTGAATACAGCTATTATAACCGTATCCGTGCGCTTTTTCAAGGTATCTCAACTCATTATTTCCAGAATTTCCAGACTTTTGAAGCGTTTTTCCGTGTTTGCGGCAATGTAGGTATGTATGTGCTTCTCCAGTTCATGCAGCACCTCATCTGTCACAGTAAACGTATAAAGCTTTCCCAGAGAGGCTGTCACAATATACTGCATGGCATACAGGGCAGGAGCGGAAATCCTTCTGGCATCTTTGCCCGGACCCAGACAGCGCTTATCCAGAATCCCGTTACTCGCCTGAGAAAAGAACAGATCTTCCCCCTCTTGTGGCTCCCTGCCGCAGCAGGCACAGTAAAACAACGAAGGGCAGAGTCCCTGGGCTGCCATCATGCGAAGCTCAAAAATACAACGCACCAGCCGGTCTTCTATATGCGGATTCAGCAGCGCCTTCACTGTCACATACAGAAGATTCATGGATTCTTTCTCATCCGTCCCCTCCTGACCGAAATAGTCCGCCAGTTCCAGGAAATAATACCCATAATAAATTCCCGGCTGTTTCGTCGCCAGTTCCACGAAATGATGAGTGATCGATACCTGATTCAGATTATAGCTGGAACGCCCCTCATAGAGGGTAAACGTACCAAACACAAACGGATTCGCTGCTGCCAGAAACGGACTGTTCGGGCGGCGGGCTCCCTTTGCAAACGCGGAAATCTTTCCCCTTTCTCTGGTGAGAAGCACGATCCGCTTATCATATTCCCCGACAGGCATGGCAGAAAGCACCACTCCCTGCGCTGTTATCAAATCACTCATTATTCTCTCCTGCTCATTTATTTCTTACAACATCAATATCTTCTGATTCATCAGATTTCTTTTTTATCATATCCAAAGTTCTTGATCAGGAAATCACTGTCTCTCCAGTCCTTCTTGACTTTTACCCAGAGTTTCAGGTTTACTTTGGATTCCAGCATACGCTCGATCTCATAGCGGGCATTGCTGCCGATCTTCTTTAACATGGCCCCCTGTTTGCCGATGATGATTCCTTTATGGGATTCTCTCTCACAGATGATCGTCGCGTCAATATCCACGATCGGCTTTTTGCCCGGGCGTGTTTTCATCTGGTCAATGGCAACTGCGATTCCATGCGGAATCTCTGCATCCAGTGCATGAAGGGCCTTCTCACGGATCACTTCTGCTACGATCTGACGCTGTGGCTGGTCTGTTACAGTATCTTCATCATAGAACATAGGACCATACGGCAGATATTTCAGAATACATCCGATAATATCCTGCGTATTCTGTCCGCGCAGTGCAGAACACGGAATGATCTCCGCGAAATCACACACTTTACGGTAGGTATCGATTGCCGGAAGGATTTCCTCTTTGGAAACCGTATCAATCTTATTGATGATCAGGATTACCGGAACTCCGATATTCTGAAGCTGTTCTGCGATGTGACGCTCTCCTGCCCCGATAAAAGTACTCGGCTCTACCAGCCACATAATAGCATCTACTTCTTTTAACGTTCTTTCTGCCACCTGAACCATGTATTCACCAAGTTTGTTCTTTGCCTTATGGATACCCGGAGTATCAAGGAATACGATCTGTCCCTCCTCGCAGGTATACACAGTCTGAATACGGTTTCTGGTTGTCTGTGGTTTCTTGGATGTGATTGCGATCTTCTGTCCGATCAGATGATTCATCAGTGTGGATTTTCCTACATTCGGACGTCCGATGATCGCTACAAATCCGGATTTAAAATTTTCATTCATTCTTATTTTTCCTTACCAGTTTTTTCTCAAATCATATGAATATCAGTATGATACGGTATCAGGGAAAACATTTCCCTGACACCACATATCTGTAAATTGCTTCGCTGTAAAACGCTCCCCGCAATTCCCATCATATTTCTATTCTCTTTAGCAGTTAATCAATGACTTCACTTCCATTAACACATCAGAAGCCTCTGATACCTTGCTTTCGCTTCCCACAACGCAGATCTGGTCTGCTGCAAGAACAGCCTCAATGATTTCTGCCAGCGCATGGATGTCTTCCACAGAAGCATTCAGAATCTGATCTCTCTCTTTCTGGATCATTTCTTCTGTCACACCGCAGAAGTAAGCATTCTTGGAAACAGCACCTTTCATCTGTGGTGTCTTCGGAACATCTTTGCCGCTGATGGTTCCGATCACATATTTGGTCATGTCACGTTCGTCTGCCTGGAAGTTTCTGATATAGTCCGGGATTCCCTTATATACGTCCAGAGTACGTTTCAGATGCGGATCACGGTAAGATACCAGATAGCTCTCTCCGTTTCTCTTGAATCCGCTCATGCAGCCATAAGCGCCGCCTTTCACACGCAGATTGATCCACAGATAATCATAACTTAAAATTACTTTCAGAATCTCCAGTGCTCCGGTATATTCCAGACCTTTTTTCTTAAAGTTTCCGGTCTGAGCCACATACTGTACCTGTCCGGAAGTCTTGAATCCTTCGTTTTTCTTTACGCAGATCAGTTTTTCCTGAGATTTTTCCACAGGCTCTGTACACAATCCGGCTTTCACAGAAGCAGCCAGCTTTTTCACAGTCTCCAGAGATTCTCTCTCACCTGTATAACTGATCATAAAGTTCTCCGGTCTGAGGATTTCCTTCATAAGTTTGCGGAGTTCTTTCACAGTTTCTTCTTTTCTCTGGTCAAAATCTTTCTCCAGTTTCTCAATAAACTGATAATATCCGATTCCTGCCATCTCATCCTGGAAAGCTGCCATAGAAGAAGAATAAGCCGTTGATCTGAGCACTGCGGTAGAATGTCCGGCACCTGTCAGGCTGACCTGTGCACGGGATTTCACAGCGGCAATGATCTCATAGAGGCGCTTGGTATCATCCAGTTTAGAGGTATTTAAAATCTCCTCCACCATCTCAAACAGGAAGTCCAGCTTCGGATAGAGGGCTTTTCCTCTCACAGAAAACATTGCCTGGAACGCATCTGTGGAATCTGCTCTGTCAAAGACTTCCACTCCACAGTTAATACCGCCGGTGCTGGCATTGATCTCATTGAAAAGTTCGCCATAAGTGTAATGTTCTGTATCCACATAGCCAAGCACAGATTTCAGCAGGCCAAGATAAGGAATCTGTTCCGGTGCGATGCTGTCTGTCTTAAACATCAGATCCACATATCCGATTCCATTGGTGCATACATCATGATACAGGAACAGGCTGTCATCCACGGACAGTTCCTCATTGACAAACGTTCCTGCCTCTTTCTTAATGTCACTTCTCTTCAACATCGGAATGCACTTCAGAGCTTCCGGATCTTCCTCTGCTTCCTGATAAGCTTCCAGTGCTTTGGTTCTCTCCACCATTGCGTTCAGTTCTTCATCAGAAAGACTGCTTCTGTAGGCTTCCAGTTTCTCTTCCAGTTCTTTCTCTCTCTGTGCTGCCAGACCTTTCTTCGGCAGAAGAGTCAGGACACAGCCATGCGGATTTTCCAGCAGATATTTGCGGATCAGTTCTTCGAAATAACCTTCCTTCACTGCCTTTTTCAGGTTTTCAAACACTGCAAGCTGCTGTACCTGTGCAAACGGATGCGCTTCCTCATAAAGCCAGTCTCCCAGAATATCCAGACTGTACATCAGCCCCTTCGGATAAGAAGAGAAATCCGCTTCACGGTAACGGAATTCAAAGTAATTGATTCCCGCTTCCACAGCTTTCTGGTCAATACCATTCTTTACGATATCTCCAAGCACCTGTCTGATCACAGACACAAACTGCTCTTTTTTATCCGGATTGGAGCCTTTTGCCACAATGGTAAAATACGGCTGAAGGATTCCGTCATCATAGGATCCATAGATATCCTTACCAATCTTTGCATCCAGAAGTGCCTGTTTCAGCGGTGCTCCCGGTGCGCTTAACAGTGCATAGTCCAGCACTTCAAATGCCATCGCCATCTGACTGTCCATGGCATTTCCGGCAACCATATTGTAGGAAAGATAAGTGTTGTCTTCCTCGCCTTCATTCTCAGCCACCGGATACTCCAGTGTCACATCCTGGCAGCTCTCAAATGCCTTCTGCTCCTGGATCGTGGAATCCACATCCAGATAATCAAAATGGGACAGATAATGCTCATCCAGAAATGCCAGTTTCTCCTCCATATCCATGTTTCCATACAGGTAGATATAACTGTTGGACGGATGATAGTAAGTTCTGTGGAAATTCAGGAAATTCTCATAACTTAAATCCGGAATATTCTTCGGGTCACCACCGGATTCACAGCCATAAGTGGTATCCGGGAACAGATGGTTCATGATCTCACGCTCCAGAACCTCGTCCGGGGAAGAAAATGCACCTTTCATTTCGTTATATACCACACCATTATATTTCAGTGGTCCTTCTGGCTGCTCCAGATGGTAATTCCATCCTTCCTGACGGAAAATCTCTTCTCTCTTATAGATGTCCGGATAAAATACCGCATCCAGATACACATGCATCAGATTCTGGAAATCCTGATCATTACAGCTTGCCACAGGATAGCAGGTCTTGTCCGGATAAGTCATGGCATTCAGGAACGTATTCAGAGAACCTTTTACCAGTTCCACAAAAGGATCTTTTAACGGAAATTCCTTAGATCCACAGAGTACACTGTGCTCCAGAATATGTGCCACACCGGTACTGTCCTTAGGCGGCGTCCGGAATGCAATGTTAAATACTTTATTCTCATCCTCATTCTCGATCAGCATAACTCTTGCACCGGTTTTCTTATGACGCAGAAGCCAGCCTCTGGAATGGATGTCTGTCAGTTCTTCTTCTGTCACAACTTCATAAGCTGTCAAATTGTCTTTGTTCATGTTTTCCTCCAAGTCAGTTTTTTGTTACTGTTTTCTCCGTGCCCAGAAATCTTTTTTCAGATTCCACCCTCTCCCGGAAAATGAGCCTCATAAGCTTCTTTCGCTGCTTCTGTGATAATCGCCAGTTCTTCCACCATATTAATGTTTCCCGGAAGTACCACCGCAGTCTCATAGATATCAGTCTGAAGCTTATTCTTTGCAGTCTTTTCACTGATCGGAACAATTCCGCATAAAGTGGTATTGTATGTCTTGTCTTTCTCGCAAAGTTCCATATAGGTTTTAACCATATGGCAGCATTCTCTGTAAAGGAGCTCTCTGTGAAGATCACTTTTCTCCTGAAACTCTTTGAATTTCAGTTTCTCCAGATTCTTTACGATCTCCTTGCGCGCTCCCTTCGCACCGAAAAATCTTCCGGATGCACCTTTGTTAAATTCCATCGCCATCCAGAGAGCCAAATATCCGTCTGCCGGAGTATCCGAACCGGATTCCGTGCGTCCCTGATAACGCAGCTCCCATAATTCCTTTCTGATGGCATTTGCCTCTTCATCCTCACCTGCTGCAATAGACTGTTCCAGAAACATTTTTCTTTTCAGCGGGTCATGCTCTCTGTAGTAAAGAGCGATTGTCGGAGTATCTGTCATGTTTTATCCCTTTCTTTACGGTTCCTCATAAGTCAGTTCTGTCTCAGCCAGTGCAAGCGCTTCCTCGATCACCTGATCCATATCCATGTAGCGGTACATACCAAGTCTTCCGCCAAAGAGTACATTCTTCTCTTCCAGTGCGCGGCGTTCATATTTGTCAAACAGTTCGCTGTTCTTCGGATCATTGACCGGATAGTACGGCTCCTTGCCTTTCTCCCACGCTGCCGGATACTCTCTGGTGATCACGGTCTTCGGCTGAGTGCCAAATTCAAAATGCTTATGCTCGATAATTCTGGTATAAGGAACTTCATAATCCGTATAGTTGACAACTGCATTTCCCTGATAATTACCCATCTCCAGCACTTCTGTCTCAAATCTCAGAGAGCGGTACTCCAGTTCTCCGTAACAGTAATCATAAAACTGATCGATCATACCGGTAAACAGAACCTTATCTGCCTGTGCAGTCAGTTCCTCTCTGTTCGCAAAGAAATCCGTATTCAGGCAAACCTGAACTCCTTCCAGAAGTTTCTTGATAATACGGGTATAGCCGCCCTTCGGGATTCCCTGATAAGGATCTTTAAAATAATTATTATCATAAGTATAACGCAAAGGAAGTCTTTTTATGATAAAGGAAGGAAGATCCTTGCATTCTCTTCCCCACTGCTTTCTTGTGTATCCTTCCACCAGTTTCTCATAGACATCCTGTCCCACCAGTGCAAGTGCCTGTTCCTCCAGATTCTTCGGATGTGTGATATGCATTCTGGAAATCTGCTCCTGAATCTTCGCCTTCGCTTCTGCCGGAGTCTTCACTCCCCAGAGCTGATGGAACGTATTCATATTAAAAGGCAGATTGTACAATTCATCTTTATAAATTGCGATCGGTGAATTCACAAAATGATTAAATTCTGCAAACTGATTGATATAGTCCCAGACCTGCTTTCTGGAAGTATGGAAAATATGCGCACCATATCTGTGCACCTGGATTCCCTCCACTTCCTCCGTATAAATATTTCCGCCAATGTGATTTCTCTTATCGATCACCAGGCATGTTTTCCCCCGTCTGGAAGCCTCATGCGCAAACACTGCACCAAAAAGACCTGCTCCCACGATTAAATAATCATATTTCTTCATGTCCGACACCTTCTTTTTCTAGATTTATGCCATATATTAAGTCAAACGGATAAAAGCATCCGCTTCGCTGCCACCTTTATACCAGATAACTGCCTCACAGTTTTATCAGTAAAAAAGCAGTAACGCTTTTTTGCGCTACTGCTATTATAACAAATTCATCCAGAAATAGAT
>SKEE01000849.1_pt1 | contig 12328 bp, 10 predicted proteins | sample 4826661 | NCBI WGS metagenome assembly SKEE01 (sample SAMN11008817, study PRJNA524170) | human gut metagenome | biome: Human fecal sample; material: Feces; isolation source: fecal sample from pouch patient p20 | host: Homo sapiens | place: Israel: Tel-Aviv | collected 2016-11-14
CAAATAATTAAATGTATGGTATGATGAACGCATGGAAAAATAAGCGCGAACGGAACCGTCTGCAGCAGCAGACAACAGAGCACATTGGTGCGTGTCCGTGAGTGGAAAAACACAGACAATATCCAGGGAGGTAAGCTGTATGAGCGGTAAGTATATGGCGTATGTGGGTTCCTATTCCTATACGGGAAAAGCAAAGGGAATCACCGTATTTGATGTAGATGTAGAAAATGGAATGTTTAAAGAGCGCTGCGAGATCGAAGTGGACAATTCTTCTTATGTAATTGCATCCAGTGACGGAAAGACACTGTATTCCATTGCAGATGAAGGCGTTGTATCTTTCCGTATCCTTCCAAACGGAAGCCTGGCACGTTTAAACAGTGCCCCGATCCGTGGAATGAGAGGCTGCCACCTTTGTACCGATGAAGAGGATAAATATGTATTCGTTTCCGGTTATCACGATGGAAAGACTACGGTATTAAGTCTGAACCCGGACGGTTCTGTAGGAAAGATCGTAGACGGTGTATTTGACAGAGGATACGGCAGTGTGGCAGAGCGTAACTTCCGCCCGCATGTGACCTGCACCAGAAGAATGCCTGACAACCGCTTTGTACTCAGTGTAGATAATGGTATTGACCAGGTTAAAATCTACCGTTTTAATGATAAAGAACAGAGATTAGTCCAGGTAGACGCCATCCGCTGTGAGTTAGAGTCTGCGCCAAGACATTTCCGTTACAGCAAAGACGGAAAATTCATTTATCTGATGTATGAATTAAAGAAAGCAATTGATGTATACACCTACAAGACTGGAGACAGAGCACCTGTGATCGAAAAGATCCAGACCATTTCCACCACTTCTACCAAGAAGCCGGACAACCTGACTGCTGCCTGCGCCATGAGAATGTCTGTTGACCAGAAATACATATATTGCACCAATGCAGGAGAAAATACCATTAGTGTTTACAAGAGAGATGAGGAGACAGGCCTTCTGACCATGATATGCTGTCTGCCGATCAGCGGCGCATATCCAAAGGATGTAGCTGTATTTCCGGATGGAAGACATATTGCTTCTGTAAACCATGACAGCGGCACCATAAGTTTCTTTAAAGTAGATTATGAAAAAGGCCTTCTGGTTATGAGTGGAAGAAGTATTCCTGTAAATGAACCTAACTGCTGTGCCATTGTAAAAATAGGAGATTAATAACATGTCAGGTTCAGTATACGGAACGATTTTTAAGATAAGTACCTGGGGAGAGTCCCATGGGGCAGGCGTTGGCGTTGTAGTGGACGGCTGTCCAGCAGGACTTCCTTTAAATGAAGAAGATATCCAGAAATATTTAGACCGGAGAAAACCGGGACAGAGCAAATTTACCACAGCCAGAAGCGAAGGAGATAAGGCAGAGATCTTATCCGGTGTTTTTGAGGGAAAAACAACAGGAACACCAATCTCTATTGTGATCCGCAACACAGACCAGCGCTCCCGTGATTACAGCAATATCATGGATGTATACCGTCCGGGCCATGCAGATTATACCTTTGATGAAAAGTATGGCTTTCGTGATTACCGGGGCGGCGGACGTTCTTCCGGAAGAGAGACCATTGGAAGAGTGGCAGCAGGTGCTGTAGCAGCAAAGCTCCTTGAAAGCCTTGGAATTACGGTTCAGGCATACACCAGTGCAGTGGGACCTGTAAAGATCGACCATTCTAAGATGGATCTGGAAGAAATTTCCAATAACCGCCTGTATATGCCGGATAAAAAAGCGGCAGCAGAGGCAGAGAGTTATCTGGAAGATATGATACAGAGGAAAGACTCCTGCGGCGGTGTGATCGAGTGTGTTGTAAACGGACTTCCTGCAGGCGTAGGAGAACCTGTTTTTGATAAGCTGGATGCTGCGCTGGGAAAAGCCATTATGTCCATCGGCGCTGTAAAAGGCTTTGAAATCGGAGATGGCTTTGAAGCAGCCGCCTCTTTAGGCTCTCAGGATAACGACTGCTTTATTATAGGAAAAGACGGAAGACCATGTAAAGTCACCAATCATTCCGGCGGCACCTTAGGGGGCATGAGTGATGGAAGTACGTTGGTGATGCGGGCGGCATTTAAGCCAACACCGTCTATTTCACAGATACAGAAAACAGTAGACCGCTATGGAAAAGAGCGGGAGATCGAGATCAAGGGCCGCCATGACCCGGTGATCGTTCCAAGAGCTGTGGTAGTAGTGGAAGCAATGGCTGCTCTTACAGTGGCAGATCTGCTTTTGATGTCCATGACATCCAGATTAGATAAAATAAAAAAGTTTTTTAAGAAAGAGGAGATTTAGTATTATGAAGATCGCAATGGGAAATGACCATACAGCCATTGAGCTGAAGAACATCATCAAGGAATTTGTTGAGAGCAAGGGATACGAAGTGATCGACCTTGGAACCAACAGCACAGAAAGCTGCGATTATCCGGTTTACGGTGAAAAAGTAGGACGCGCAGTTGCTTCCGGTGAAGCTGATCTGGGTATTGCTATCTGCGGTACCGGCGTAGGTATCTCTTTAGCAGCAAACAAGGTAAAAGGCATCCGCGCCTGCGTATGCAGCGAGCCATATACTGCAAAGCTTTCCAGAATGCACAACAACTCCAATGTCCTTGCATTTGGCGCAAGAGTGGTAGGCAGCGAGTTAGCTAAGATGATCACAGAAGCATGGCTGGATGCAAAGTTTGAAGGCGGACGTCATGAGCGCCGTGTTCAGATGTTAATGGATATTGAAAACAGATAAGTAACAGATCTGCGGATGTACGCAGTCTGTAAGGCAGTTTCAGGCGTTTCGGACCAATAGTTTCGGAGCGCCTGAAATTATATGGACAGGTTGTATGGGGAAAACAAGGAGGAAGGCAAAATGGGAGTACAGTTAGATGAAACAGAGAAACGTATTGTGGATCTGATCGAGGCAAACAGAGATGAGATCATAGCTTTTGCAAGAGATATGTATACACATGCGGAGCTTGGATACAAGGAATTTAAGACTGCGGAAAAATTTACCCGGTTGATGAAAAAGTTAAATCTCCCTGTAAAAGAGCATCTGGCAGTTACAGGCGTAAAGGCATATTTAAACGAAGAGAAAAAGGACAATGTAAGTCTGGCGCTGATCGGGGAATTAGACGCTCTTCGCATTCCGGAACATAAATACGCAAATCCGGAAACCCAGGCAGCCCACTGCTGCGGTCATCATGCCCAGATGGCAGGTGTGATCGGGGCGGCTTTCGCTCTTACAGATTCGAAAGTTAAGGAGACCTTAGACGGTCAGGTGGTATTTTTTGCTGTTCCTGCAGAGGAATATGGGGAGATCGAATTTAAAAACCAGCTGACAAAAGAGGGAAAGATCCGCTATGGCGGTGGAAAATGCGAGTTGATCCGCATTGGCGCTTTTGATGATATTGACCTGGATATCGTACATCACACAGAAGATGAGGATATCTGCGTAGGTGCTACTTCTAATAACGGTTTTGTTTCCAAGGTCATCCGCTATAAAGGAGTGGCTGCCCATGCAGCAGGTGCGCCATATAAGGGAATTAATGCTTTAAATGCGGCTTCTCTTGGTCTTTCAGCCTTAGCCTATCAAAGAGAAACATTTAAGGATGAAGACCATGTAAGAGTCCATCCCATCATTACAAAAGGCGGCAATCTGGTCAATGTAGTTCCGGATGAGGTAGTGATCGAAACCCTGGTGCGTGCCTCAAATAAAGACGCCATTGCAGACGCAGCCTTTAAGACCGACCGTGCATTTAAGGCAGGTGCAGCTGCCATTGGAGCCACCTGCCAGATCACAACAGCCCCAGGGTATCTTCCAACTTTAAAAACACCGGCAGATGAAGATGTACTTGCGGCAGCTAAGATCGCGGCAGCCACCAGCGAAAAGGAGTATACCGTAGTGGAGAAAGATATCACTCATCATTCTGGCGGTTCTACGGATGTAGGAGATGTACAGCACATCCAGCCTGTACTTACTTTTAATACAGGCGGAAAAGTAAATGGACTTCATACAGTAGACTTTGATATTGTAGATGAAGAACTGGCTTATATTGTCACTGCCAAGATCTTCGCCCTGTCTGCATATCGCCTGCTTAGAAACGGGGCTATAAAGGCAAAGGAGATCGTTAAGAATTATCATCCGGTATTTACAAAAGAAGAGTATATTCAGTATATGGACTCCTTTTTAACTTATGAGGAACAGAAAAACTGACGGAAAAATGATGAAGCAATGAAACCTGCTTGACAGAATGACCTCCGTTCTTTATACTGAAAATTGTATTAGGCAGAAGCCTTGATCCACGTCTGTTAGGGAAAATTCCCTGACAGGCGTGTTTTTTTATGATGAAAGTCCCGAATATTGGACGGGTAAGAGAGGGGAAAACAAAATGGAAACAAATACAGAAAACTGGAAAGACCATTTACAAAAAGGCGGCTCGCTGATGATCGTCATACTGGGAAATATACTGTATGCCCTGGCTGTAAAGCTGTTTCTGATGCCTGCGGGCCTGCTTACAGGGGGGACGACAGGTATCGGTCTGGCATTAAACAGGAGTTTTGGGATCCCGGTAGCCACCTTTGTACTTATATTTAATGTAACCATGCTTCTCATCGGCTGGAAGGTCATGGGACGAAAATTTGCTCTGACAACCGTTGTAAGTACCTTCGTATATCCGATTGCACTGGGATTTTTTGAGAAAGTCTTTGGAGATCTGGTGCTTACCCAGGATCTGTTTTTATGTACCATCTTTTCCGGATTGGGAATTGGCGGTTCTTTAGGCATTGTGATCCGTGCAGGGGCTTCCACAGGAGGAATGGATATCCCACCGCTGGTGTTGAACCATTACTTTAAAATTCCTGTTTCCGTTTCCATGTATGTGTTTGATTTCTGCATTTTACTGGCCCAGGCAGTGGGAAATCCACCGGAGAAAGTATTGTATGGCCTGATCCTGGTAATGACATATACACTGGTGTTAGATAAACTGATGCTTATGGGAACCACCCGTACAGAAGTAAGAGTCATCAGTGAACGTGCCCAGGAGATAAGGGAAGCTATTTTAGCGGAAATGGACCGCGGCGTTACCATGCTTTCCGGCGAGACCGGCTATTTAAAACAGGAGACCCAGATGATCTTCAGTGTAATCTCCAACAGGGAGGTTCCAAAGATCGAAAAGCTGATCCACACCATTGATCCGGAAAGCTTTATGGTAGTAAACCGTGTCAGCGAAGTAAGCGGCCGTGGATTTTCCATGAAAAAGCGGTACAGATAAATTTCACCGTTGACATTTTGCAGTCTGCTGTGTTATTTTAAGTTTAGATATCAGGGAGTAGTTCACACAGATTTTTCTGTGTTGTGCTGGTCGTCATCACGCGGCAGGATAATGAAGATACATTAGGCCTGCAGCCGGGCAGTACACATGTATATGGAGCGAGACTTTTATTGCATATTTTGGTGCAATAAAAGTCCCGCTCTTTTGTTTTTCTGGAACATTTCCGATCATACTAAAACAAAGGAGAGAACATTATGACAGAGAAAAATATGTGGAACCTGTCACCGCAGGAGGCGCTAAAAGCCTGTCAGGCATCAGAACAGGGACTGACTACAGAACAGGCAGAAAAGATCCGTCTGGAAAAAGGGGAAAATGTACTCTTAGAGGAAAAAAAGAAAAGTGCTTTTCAGGTCTTTTTAGACCAGTTTAAGGATCTGATGGTAGTGATCCTGATCGGTGCAGCTATCATATCCATGTTTTCTGGAAATGAAGAAAGCACCATTGTTATTTTTGCAGTCCTTGTGATGAATGCGGTCCTTGGAACTGTGCAGCATATGAAGGCAGAAAAGTCCTTAGAGAGTTTAAAACAGCTGTCTGCGCCGGATGCCAAGGTTATAAGAGATGGCAGAAAGCAGGAAATACCGGCAAAAGATGTAGTTCCGGGGGATATCCTGGAATTAGAGGCTGGGGACATGGTGGCTGCAGACGGAAGGATCCTTCATAATTATTCCCTGCAGGTCAATGAAAGCTCCCTTACGGGAGAGTCTACTAATGTAGATAAGCAGGAGATGGCACTAAATGGAGAGGCAGCGCTGGCAGACCGCACCAATATGGTCTATTCCGGCAGCCTAGTAACTTACGGAAGAGCCACTGTTCTTGTTACAGCAACAGGTATGAATACGGAGATCGGTAAAATAGCAGGGCTGATGAACGGGGCAGAAGAACGGAAAACACCGTTACAGAAAAGCCTGGATCAGTTCAGTGGAAAACTGGCAGTCCTGATCATGGTAGTCTGTGCCCTGGTGTTTGCCCTTTGCATGTTCCGGAAAATGAGCCTTCTGGATGCACTGTTATTTGCAGTAGCCCTGGCAGTAGCAGCGATCCCGGAAGCACTGACTTCCATCGTTACCATTGTCCAGGCATTTGGAACCCAGAAAATGGCAAAAGAAAATGCCATTATCAAGAAATTAAAGGCAGTGGAAAGCTTAGGCTGTGTATCTGTGATCTGTTCTGACAAAACAGGAACACTGACCCAGAATAAGATGACGGTACAGCAGGTTTATGTAGATGGAAAGGTGATCGACGGGAAAGAGTTAGATCTTACAGACCAGACACAGCGTTATCTTCTTTATGATGCAGTACTGACTAATGATTCCAGCATTGTAGACGGCAAAGGAATTGGTGATCCGACAGAATACGCTCTTTTGGAGATGTTTCGTAAGATCCAGGTCCTTCCGGACAGCTATTTTGGAAAAATGGGAATGCATGAGGATGCGTTAAGAAAGGTAATGGACCGTATAGAAGAGGTCCCTTTTGACTCTGACCGGAAACTGATGAGTACAAAATACCGGATCCACGGGGTGCCTACGATCCTTACAAAAGGTGCGGTAGATGTTCTGTTAGACCGCTGCGTATCTGTGCGCTATGGTGATGGGATCCGTCCTATGACAGAGGAAGAAAAAGAAAAGATCCGCCTGCAGAACCAGCACTTTTCAGAAAATGGTCTCCGTGTTCTGGCCTTTGCCTATAAGGAGTCCAATGAAATGCTCTGCGCCCAGGCAGAATGTGGTTATGTATTCCTGGGACTGATCTCCATGGTAGATCCTCCAAGACCGGAGTCTGTAAAGGCAGTGGCAGAGGCAAAGCAGGCAGGCATTAAAACAGTTATGATCACAGGCGACCATAAGGTAACGGCAACAGCCATTGCAAAGCAGATTGGCATTTTTGAGGAAGGGGATCTGGCACTTACTGGTATGGAATTAGATGCCATGAGTGAAGAAGAACTGGATCAGAAGATTGATAAAATATCCGTTTACGCCAGAGTTTCACCGGAAAATAAGATCCGCATTGTAGAAGGCTGGCAGAGACGGGGAAATATCGTTTCCATGACAGGAGACGGTGTGAATGATGCCCCGGCACTGAAAAAAGCAGATATTGGTGTTGCCATGGGAATTACAGGAACAGAGGTTTCCAAGGACGCTGCTGCCATGATCCTGGCAGATGATAACTTTGCTACGATCATTAAAGCTGTGGCAAATGGAAGAAATGTATACAGAAATATTAAAAATGCAGTGCTGTATCTTCTTTCCGGCAATACAGCTGCTATCTTTGCTGTATTATATACTTCCCTTATGGCTTTACCGGTGCCTTTCGCTCCGGTGCAGTTGCTGTTTATCAACCTTCTGACTGACTCCCTTCCGGCCCTTGCCATTGGCATGGAACCGGCAGATGAAGGCCTTTTAAAAGAAAAGCCGAGAGATCCGAAAGAAGGGCTGATGACAAAAGATTTCATGATCCAGATGGCAGCCCAGGGTGTGTTGATCGCAGCAGTAGTCATAACTGCTTTTTATCTGGGATTAAGAAGTAGCGCAGCAATGGCATCTACCATGGCATTTTCCACTTTAACACTGGCAAGACTGTTCCACGGATTTAACTGCAGGGGAAAGAAATCCATTTTTAAACTGGGCTTTGGCACCAATCCTTACAGTCTTTACGCTTTCGGAGCAGGTGCTCTGCTTTTAGGACTGGTGATTTTCATTCCTGGACTTCACCGTCTGTTCCAGGTACAGAGTATGCCGGTGGTATCTCTGCTCCAGGTGGCAGTTTTAGCGTTCATCCCGACTCTTATGATCCAGATGAAACGGCTGATCTGCAAAAAATGATGTGCAAAAACAATTGTAAATACAGAGCAGATCTATCGGAAATGTAAAAATTTGTAAAAAACACAAAAACAACTTGAAACCTACTGGAAAAGTAGGTAATATAAAGGGCAGCTATTAAGTTAGCTGCTCTTTTATGTTGTCATGCATCTGGAAAAAGCTTCCAGCGGCAGGTTTTATAAGTTTTGTGCGAAATGAGCAAAAAGAAAGTGCTTACAAAAAATAAGTTGTGCAAAGTATAAAGAAACTTGTTGACATTGGGCCGGATAAGGACTACAATGGTTGTAATAATATTAAAGATAATATTAAAAAGAATATTATAGGAGGATTAATAAAATGACAAAGCGCGAAAGAGTAATTGCAGCAATCGAAGGAAAGAAAGTAGATGCCATCCCGTCTTCATTCTCTCTGCACTTCCCAAAGAACCAGGCAGTAGGTGATGAGGCAGTAGCAGCTCATCTGAAATTCTTCAAAGAGACCGATACTGATATCGTAAAGGTTATGAATGAGCATCTGGTTCCTTACTATGGAATGATCCGCACACCAAAGGATTACTATGAACTGATCCCATCATTCAGCAGAAACACCAACATCATCGAAGATCAGATCGAAATGACCAAGAAGATCATGGACGGAGTTGATAAGGACGCTTTCACCATGGGTACTTTACATGGTATGTGTGCTTCCGGTATCCATCCATTAGAGAAGATGGGTGAAGGCTACAACTACGATCAGGTTCGTCAGATGCAGGTAGACTTCCTCCGTTGGGATGAGAAAAAGATGTTAGACTCTATGGAAAGAATTGCTGATGGTATGTGCATCCTGGCTGAAAGATACATCAAGGACGCAGGCGTTGACTCTGTATACTATGCAGGTTTAGGCGCAGAGACCAGATGGTACACTGATGAAGAATTCGCAAAATGGATCAAACCATTTGACTTAAAGATCATGAAGGCAATCAAAGATGCAGGCGGCTACTGCTTCTTACATATGTGCAAGAGCGGCCTGAACATGAAGAGATACGATGAAGATTACGCTGCACTGGCAGATGTTGTAAACTGGGGCGTATACGAAGCACCAATGACTCTGGCAGACGGCAAGAAGCAGTTCCCGGGAAAGACCATCCTTGGCGGATTAGAGAACAGAAGCGGTGTTCTGGTAGATGGTGACGAGTACGACGTAAGAAGAGAAGTTATCAAGGTTGTTGAGAACTTCGGCAGAGAAGGATTTATCCTTGGCGCAGACTGCACACTGGCAACTGAGCAGGATCTTAAGCTGGTAAGAGCAGCAGTAGAGCAGGCAAGAAGCTTATAATTTACAGATCTTAAGAAAAGAGGGATGCAAATGCTCAGATATATAGGAAAAAGAATATTAATTGCAATACCTACTTTTTTGGGGATCACGGTTTTAGTATATGTGCTTTCTTCAATGGCTCCTGGTACACCTCTGGAAATGATCTTCAATGATCCTAATGCCACAGCAGAACAGATGGCAGCGATGAAAGCAAAGCTGGGACTGGACCAGCCGGTCATGATACAGTATTTTAACTGGCTGGTACAGCTCCTGCATGGAAATATGGGTGCATCTTACCGAACAGGACACGCCGTTTGGGCAGATATCTCCGAGCGTATCGGACCGACACTGCTCCTTACCATGTCCTCTCTGGTGTTCTCCATCCTGATCGCAATTCCTCTGGGAATCATGTCCGCATACAAGCCTTATACAGCCTGGGACTACATTTCCTCTGCGTTTTCCTTTATCGGAGCAGCCATCCCAAACTTCTTTGCAGGACTGGTATTTGTATATCTCCTTTCTGTAGTATTGAAGATCTTCCCAAGTGGAGGTATGTACGATACATCAGGTGTCAGAACCCTTCCGATGCTGTTACATCACCTATTCCTTCCAATGCTGGTCCTTTCCATCCAGCAGGTAGGAAGTCTGATCCGTCAGACCCGAGGCGCTATGCTTGATGTACTTCAGGAAGATTACATCCGTACTGCAAGAGCAAAAGGCGCGTTAGAAGGCAGAGTGCTTTTTAAACATGCTCTTCAGAACGCATTTATCCCGATCATCACCCGTATTGGTATGATGATCCCATTCTTAGTAGGCGGCGCTGTTGTTACAGAACAGATCTTTGCATGGCCGGGACTTGGAAGCCTGATGGTACTTTCCATCAACTCCCGTGATTATCCGGTGATCATGGGTATCACTGTTTTCATTGCAGCAGCTGTACTGATCGGTAACATGATCGTAGATCTTGTTTATGGTCTCTTAGACCCGAAGATCCGTTATTCATAGGAGAGGAGTAGACGTAATGGCGAAAGAAAATAACAGAAGCTCCTATTTCGGGGACGTAGTCAAAAAATTCCTGGCCCACAGACTGGCTATGATGGGCACTATCGTACTGATCCTGGAAGTACTGGCAGTTGTCTTACTTCCATCGATCATGAAGTTAGATCCTTATTCCATGGACTACATGGCATTTGGCGGTGCTCCTTCAGCTGAACATCTGTTAGGCTGTGATGACGTAGGAAGAGACTTATTTGCCAGACTTATCTTTGGTGGCCGTGTATCACTGATGGTTGGTATCTGTTCCGCACTGATCAGTTTGGCCATCGGTGTTCCGTTGGGATTGTTTGCCGGATATTTCAGAGGCGCAGTGGAAACCGTTATCATGAGATGTGCAGACATCTTCATGTCATTCCCTAACATGATCCTGATCCTGGTTTTAGCTAGTGTTTTAGGACAGTCCGTAACAACTGTTACATTAGTAATCGGATTTCTTGGCTGGACAGAGTTTGCCAGACTGATCTATGCAAGCGTATTGTCTGTCAGGGAAAAGGATTACGTAGAATCAGCAAAAGCAATTGGTGCAAAGAACGGCACGATCTTACTTCGGTACGTTCTGCCAAACTCATTTGCACCGGTTATCATTTCCTTTACATTCAGAACCGCTCAGGCGATCATTACAGAGTCATCCTTAAGTTTCTTAGGACTTGGCGTACAGCCTCCGGAAGCTTCCTGGGGAAACATTCTGTATTATGCACAGTCCATCAGTGTCCTGTCCACAAAGCTGTATATGTGGGTACCCGCCGGTGTTGTACTGGTCCTTACTGTATTGAGCATTAACTTCATTGGTGACGGCATCCGTGATGCTCTTGATACCAAGATGAAGATTTAACGCTATATAGTTTTATGCCCTCTCTGGGAGGACATCTTACGAAAAGGAGGAAAAACATGAAAAAAAGTAACCTTTTAAAAAAGGCTGTGTCAGTGTTATTAGTAGCATCTGCACTGGCAGGTTGCGGCAGCTCTGCATCACAGACAGCTACCACAGCGGCTCCGGCAGCAGCTGGAACTGAAACAAGCGAAGCAGCTACAGAAGCTGCCAGCTCAGAAAGCTCAGCAGAACCTGGCACCATTACCATGGCAATGGTTTCTGCATGGGACTCCATTATCCCATTTGATACCACAAGTTCTTACTCAGATGCAGTTTTGGATCTGATCTATGACAAGCTGGTATACTTGAAACAGGATGGTACTTATGAGCCAAGACTGGCTGATAAGTGGAGCATGAGCGATGACAACAAGGTGCTGACTGTACATTTGAATGAAAATGCAAAATGGCAGGATGGCGAGCCTGTAACTGCAGATGACGTAGTATTCACCATGCAGGTTTACAACTCCCCAAGCGCAGCTGTTGTAAGACAGAACAACGTAAGCCCATTCGCAGGATTTAAAGAGGGCGATGACAGCCTTCAGGTAAAGGCAGTAGACGAGCATACAGTAGAAATGACCTGTGCAGAGCCTACCAATATGGATTTCCTCTTTTTTATCAAGTTCAGAGATATCTATATCCTTCCAAAGCATCTGTTAGGCGATACACCATATGCTGATATCAGAAACAACAGCTACTGGGAGAAACCAATCGGTTCCGGTCCATGTATCTATGAGAGCCAGATCAGCGGCGAGCGTATGGATAAGATTAACTGGGGCCCGAACTGGGAGGAGCTGCTCGGCGGCGAATTCGAGAAACGCGCCCGCGACCGTAACTTCGAAGCCATGCAAAAAGAGATGTACGGCCAGTTCGAAAATACCTTCATGATGTATCTCCCGCGCCTGTGCGAGCACTGCCTCAACCCGAGCTGCGTGGCCACCTGCCCGAGCG
>SKEE01002532.1_pt1 | contig 12311 bp, 14 predicted proteins | sample 4826661 | NCBI WGS metagenome assembly SKEE01 (sample SAMN11008817, study PRJNA524170) | human gut metagenome | biome: Human fecal sample; material: Feces; isolation source: fecal sample from pouch patient p20 | host: Homo sapiens | place: Israel: Tel-Aviv | collected 2016-11-14
ATCGAAATGCAATAGTCAATAGAAGAGTTGAGAAATCCTGAAAAAGGATAAGAATATGCCAATGTGGATTTAAAAACATGACCGAGGCAATGTGCATAAAATGAAAAACCATTTTTTGTCTAATGTGTATAAGAAAAAGTATGTAGAAAACACCGGCAGTTTTTAAAGTAATAAATGCTAATAAAAAATGCTAATAAGCAAGAAAGCCTGTTTTTCTTGACACTCATTATGTTAGGTGTTACGGTTATTGAGAGTTAAGAAAACTCCGTTTATTTATTAAGAAAATGAATCAATGAGGTGTAAGAACATGCAGGAATTAAAACCGATCAAAGAAGGTAAAGTACGTGAGATTTATGACAATGGCGACAGCCTGATCATGGTTGCAACAGACCGTATCAGCTGCTTTGACGTGATTCTGAATAATGAAGTAACTAAGAAAGGTACTGTTCTGACACAGATGTCAAAATTCTGGTTCGATATGACAGAAGATATTCTTCCGAACCATATGATTTCTGTAGATACAAAGGATATGCCGGAATTCTTCCAGCAGGAGAAATATGAAGGGAAATCCATGATGTGTAAAAAGCTCAACATGCTTCCGATCGAATGTATCGTTCGTGGTTATATCACAGGAAGCGGCTGGAAGAGCTATCAGGAAAATGGCACAGTATGTGGAATTAAACTTCCGGAAGGATTAAAAGAATCTGACAAACTGCCAGAACCGATTTATACACCATCTACAAAAGCTGAGATCGGTGATCATGATGAAAATATCTCTTATGAACAGAGTGTAGATCACCTGGAAAAATATTTTCCGGGAAGAGGAAAAGAATTAGCTGAAAAGCTTCGTGATAACACCATTGCTCTTTACAAAAAATGTGCAGAATATGCACTCAGCAAAGGAATTATCATTGCAGATACCAAATTTGAATTTGGTCTTGATGAAGAAGGCAATATGGTGATCGGTGATGAGATGCTGACACCGGACAGTTCAAGATTCTGGCCGGCGGACGGATATGAACCGGGACACGGACAGCCGTCTTTTGACAAACAGTTTGCACGTGACTGGCTTACAGCTAATCCAGATAACAACTGGACACTTCCACAGGAAATCGTGGACAAAACAATTGAAAAATATCTGCAGGCATATGAGATGCTTACTGGAGAAAAACTTGCATAATTATTGCATTTCATATCATAAGAATAAAAATACAAAAGGATCGGCTTTTAATTGCCGGTCCTTTTATTAACTGCTATTATAGTAATAGGAAAATATCAATGAGAAAGGAAGAAGCTTATGAAACGACCATTTAAGAGGATTTTATACGGCGGAGATTATAACCCGAACCAGTGGGGAAAAGAGGTCTGGAAAGAAGATATGCGCATTTTCAAAGATGCCCGTATCAATAGTGCAACGATTAATGTATTTTCCTGGGCAAAGATCCAGCCATCGGAAGATACTTACAATTTTACAGAGCTGGATGAAGTGATTGCTATGCTCAGCCAGGAGAATTACGATATCGTACTTGCTACATCAACAGCAGCGCTGCCGGCATGGATGGTAAAGCGTTATCCGGAGGTCGCAAGGACTGATTATGAGGGAAGACATCACAAATTCGGACAGCGTCATAATGCTTGCCCGAATTCCCTTGTGTTTCAGAAGTTTGCATCCCGTCTGGCCGGAAAGCTTGCAGAGCGTTACGGGAACAATCCACATGTAACCTGCTGGCATATCAGCAACGAGTATGGTGGAGAATGCTACTGCGAAAATTGTGAGAAAGCTTTCCGAGTCTGGCTGCGTGAAAAATATCAGACACTGGATGAACTGAACAAAGCATGGAATACCGAGTTCTGGGGACATACGATTTATGACTGGGATGAAGTAGTACTTCCAGATGCTCTTGGTGACGGGATTGAAGATGCGGCAGAACCGCATATGACAGCTTTTGCCGGACTATCGATTGATTATTGTCGCTTTAATTCAGACGGAATGCTGAATAACTTCAAGATGGAAAAAGAAGCAATTCGTAAATTTGACAAAGAGACACCGATCACTACAAATATGATGGGAACCTTTAAAGGACTTGATTATTTCAAATGGGCAAAGGAAATGGATGTGATCTCCTGGGATAATTATCCTTCTTATAATACACCATGGAGTCTGGTCGCAATGAAGCATGATTTGATGCGTGGACTCAAAGATCAGCCGTTTATGCTGATGGAACAGACACCGAGCCAACAGAACTGGCAGCCATATAACTCACTTAAACGTCCGGGTCAGATGCGCGCGCAGAGCTATCAGACCATGGCGCACGGTGCGGATACAATCCAGTTCTTTCAGTTGCGCCGAAGTGTAGGCGGATGTGAGAAGTTCCACGGAGCAGTCATTGCTCATGCCGGAACGGAAAATACAAGAGTGTTCCGCGAAGTGAAACAGTTAGGTGAAGAATTGGAAAAATTGAGTAATGTGATTCCGGGAACTGTTAATGAAGCAGAGGTCGGTGTAATCTTTGACTGGGATAACTATTGGGCATTGGAATACACAAGTGGACCATCCATCAGTCTCAAATATGTGGATCAGATCCATCGGTATTACCGCTATTTCTATGATCATAATATGGGGGTTACAATGATTCCGGTAGATGCAGATTTTTCTAAATATAAGATGATCGTAGCACCGGTTCTTTATATGGTAAAACCGGGGATGAAGGAAGCACTGGAGAAATATGTAAAAAATGGCGGTATTCTGGTGACGACTTATATGAGTGGTATCGTTGGTGAGTCGGACAATGTATATCTGGGCGGATATCCGGGACCATTAAAAGAGATGGCCGGTATCTGGGTAGAAGAAATTGATGCTCTTGCGCCGGAACAGTATAATATAGTAACTTTTAAGGACGGAAGCCAGAGTAAATGTAAGATCGTCTGTGATCTGATGCATCTGGAAGGTGCGGAGGCACTGGGCGAATATGCCGAAGATTTCTATGCAGGCATGCCGGCAGTGACCAGACATGATTATGGAAAAGGAAAATTATATTATATTGGAAGCTGTTGGAACAGATAAGATTCTTACTATGGCAGCAGAAGATGCCAGGGTAAATCCGGTTGCAGAAAATGGTAACGGACTGGAGATTGTAAAACGTAACGGAGAAGAGAAGAGTTTCTACTTTGTGATGAACTTTAAGGATGAAGATCTGAAAATTCCGGAAGAATTTGCAGGAAAGATGGATCTATTAAGTGGAAATGCTGTAGAAAAGGGAGAAATGCTTCCGAAGTTTGGGGTGAAGATTCTAGTGGAATAAAAATTTAAGATTGAAAATAAAAGGAAGCAGGAATTTCAGACAGGTGTAAGGCTGTCAGAGATTCCTGCTTCTTTGGGTTAGGCGGGAATTATTTAATGAAATTATTACTGTGACGGATGAGGATGCCTATGAGACGGCAAGACTTTCTGCAAAGACAGGAGGAATTTCGGTTGGAATTTCATCAGGAGCAGCGCTCTGGGCAGCGATCAAGGTGGCAAAGAGAGCTGAAAATGCAGGGAAGAATCTGGTTGCAATTTTGCCGGACAGTGGAGAGAGATATCTTTCCAGTGGAATTTATTCGGATGAAACGAAGAGATAGAAGAAGAGAGGATTTTTCATGCGGTTGAAAAATCCTCTCTTTTTCTATTCTTCAATCACCTGGATTTCCAGAAAATCAAAATCAATCGAATCCACGAAACTGTCCTGATAGAATCTCGCTTTGGAATGCCGCTTGAATTCGTTGATATTCACATCCAGCCAGATCGGTTTGCTGAGATCAAATTCATAGCAGATCTCATCCAGAGCATTGAAAATCTTGTGGGTTCTTGTATCGCCACTGTCATCACAGATGGTGGTATCTTTGATCATATGATTGTCTTTAAATTCTTTTCCCCATAAGCGGAACATGGTAAAATCCTCCTTATAATAAATATGAAAAATGCCGGTCAGGCGAAGAATGTTTTTGTATCAAGTGATTTTCAGTATAGCGGATTTAGGGGAGAAAGTAAAGGAGACAGATTTTATTCTATGATTCTCTGATATGATGTGCTATATTGATACTAAAGTTTATGAAAGAAAGAGAATCATTCTCAATAACATGGAATAGGATAGAGAAAAAAGACAGGGAATCAGAAAAATGTCTGGAATAAAACGAGAAACTATAATCCGGGTTATACTGGGAATCTGTATGATATTTGTATCGATTGGTATGATATATGGTAAGTCCAAAGCCGGAAACGCAGATGAAAAAGGCAGAACCTATATAGAAGAATCAGAAAAAACTGCAAAGCAAAAGAACACAGAGAAAAGCAGGAAAGACAGCACGGAATCAACAAAGGCAGACAGCACAATTAAAGCCCAGATGACAGAAGCGCAGCAGCTATCAGACACCGAAGCAAAAGGCATTGCCGAGGCCGAAGCGGTAGAAGCATCCATCCAGCCGGGACAGTATCCGGTGATGGGGATTAGCAGTATCCGCGCCTGGCAATTGGTAAATTATTTTAAAGCGTATGGAAGCACTTATCCGGCAGAAGTTTTGACGCAGGGAGGTGCACCGGATATTGAGACATTTGCACAGATGTATTATGAAGAAGCCACGGCAGAAGGCGTCCGTCCGGAGGTTGCATTTGCACAGGCGATGAAGGAGACAGGCTGGCTGCAGTATGGTGGGGATATGCAGATCACCCAGTATAATTTTGCCGGGATCGGGACGACGGGAGGAGGCGTACCGGGGAATTCCTACCCGGATGTCAGAACCGGGATCCGGGCACAGATCCAGCATCTGAAAGCTTATGCGACAGACGAAGCACTTGTCAAGGAATGTGTAGATGACCGTTATTCTTACGTGACAAAGGGGAGCGCACCGTATGTAGAGTGGCTGGGGCAGAAAGAAAATCCGGAAGGGTATGGCTGGGCAACGGGTGAACGTTATGGATACGACATTGTAGAAATGATTCATGCAATGCGAAAATAAAAGAAATGTGTCAGATTGAGATTATCTAATTTATTAAAATACTATGAAGCTTGCCAGGGCTGTATAGATTTCAAAGAGAAAAAATGGTATACTGATTTTACTTTCGGGACGAAAAAGGGAGATAGATTCCGGAGGGAAGTATACATAAAAAGGGGAGATTACATGCAGTCAGCAATGAAGTATTACGATGACGTAGACAGCTGGAAGACCGTCATGTTTCTTTACAATTCCGCATTGAAAGAAGTAGGGACGAAGTTGGAGATACTGAACGATGAATTTCAACATGTACACAGATATAATCCGATCGAGCATATTAAGACCAGGATTAAATCCGCAGAAAGTATTGTGAAAAAGCTGAAGCGGTACGGATATGAGACAAGTATTGAGAACATGGTACGCTATGTCAATGATATCGCAGGAGTCCGTCTGATCTGTTCGTTTACATCCGATATTTACCGACTTGCGGAGATGATCGGGAATCAGAGCGACTTAAAGGTTCTGTCGATCAAAGACTATATCAAGAATCCTAAGGAAAGTGGATACAAGAGCTACCACATGCTGGTGTCCGTTCCGATCTTTCTGTCGGACAGTGTGGTGGATACGAAGGTCGAGATCCAGATCCGGACAATTGCGATGGATTTCTGGGCGAGTCTGGAGCATAAGATTTATTACAAGTTTGAAGGACAGGCACCGGAGTATATCAGCCGGGAACTAAAGGAATGTGCGGATATGGTATCGGCACTGGATGACAAGATGCTGTCACTGAATGAAGCAATTCTGGAATGTCTGAAAGAAGGCGGTGAGAAGCCGGTTCCGGAGAAAACAGAAGAAGTGGATGCGGAGATCATTGAGAATCCTATGATCCGATAAAGAAACACAAGAAAATAATTATAAGAAAGCAGGAGCAGTCAATTGATTGTTGAGGAATATACTCAACGTTAACTGACTGCTCCTGCTTTTTTGACACCGAACAGAAAAAATCATATTTAACAAAAACTTTACACAGCCAGGATTTCAGATTTTACAACCATTTTATATGATAGAGACCGTGAAGAAAAGAAAAAATAAAAACACATAAAACGGAGGATTTTAGTATTATGAAATTCAGAAAATTAATGGCAGTAGCACTTGTAGCAGTAATGGCAGCAACAATGGCAGTTGGATGCGGAGGATCATCATCTGACAAGAGCGCAGAGGGCAGTACGGATAACAGCAGCACAGATGGCGGAAGTGATTTTGATACATCAAATGATATTACAATCGTATCCCGTGAAGATGGATCCGGTACAAGAGGAGCTTTCATTGAGCTGTTCGGAATAGAAGAAAAACAGTCAGACGGAACGAAAGTAGATATGACAACAACAGATGCGCAGATTACAAATAATACATCGGTAATGCTTACAACTGTAGCAGGTGACGAATATGCAATCGGTTATGTATCACTCGGATCTTTAAATGACAGCGTAAAGGCTCTGAAGATTGACGGAGCAGAAGCCACAGCAGACAATATCGAAAATGGTTCTTACAAAGTGTCAAGACCTTTCAATATTGCAGTGAAGAAAGATCTTGATAATGAAGTTGCAAAAGATTTTATGGCATATATTATGAGTACAGAAGGACAGGAAATCGTATCAAATGAAAAATACATTCCGGTATCGGATGTAGAAGCTTATGCAGGATCAAAACCATCTGGAAAATGTGTAGTAGGTGGATCTTCTTCTGTATCACCGCTGATGGAAAAACTGATTGAAGCATATAAGAAAGTAAACCCAAATGCAGACATTGAGCTTCAGACTTCAGATTCTACAACAGGTATGACATCTACGATTGAAGGAAGCTATGACATCGGTATGGCATCCAGAGAACTGAAAGATGACGAAGCTTCAGAACTTGAAGCAACAGTAATCGCAACAGATGGTATTGCAGTGATCGTAAATAAAGCTAACACGGCAGATGAGCTTTCAGCAGATCAGGTAAAATCAATCTATGTTGGGGATGTTACAACATGGGATGAAGTTTCCAAATAAATAAAAGAGGAAATTAAAGAATGAAATCAAAAGCATGGACTGAAAAAGTCATGCAGGGAGTGTTCTTCATTGCCGCCTGCACTTCGGTGCTGGCGGTAGCTCTCATTTGCATCTTCTTGTTTGCAAATGGAATCCCTGCAATCAGACAGATAGGATTTGTAAAATTTATAACCGGTGATATCTGGCGTCCGGGAAATGAACTTTTTGGTATTTTTCCGATGATCATCGGAAGTATCTATGTGACGGCAGGAGCAATTATATTTGGTGTGCCGATCGGAATTCTGACTTCGGTATTTATGGCTATGTATTGCCCGAAGAAAATTTACAGACCGTTAAAAGCAGCAACTGAACTGCTTGCGGGAATTCCGTCAGTTGTATATGGTTTCTTCGGCATGGTGATTGTAGTTCCGATCATTCGGGACTTCGGAAGAACTTTAAAGATGATGGGACTGGTTGAAAAATCCGGAGATGGAAAAGGAATCCTGACTACATCAATTGTACTTGGTATGATGATTCTTCCAACGATCATCGGGACAACAGAAAGTGCAATGCGTGCAGTGCCACCACAGTACTATGAAGGCTCGCTGGCACTTGGCGCAACCCAGGAAAGAAGTATTTTCAAAGTTGTGATTCCGGCGGCAAAGTCCGGTGTGATTACAGGAATCGTACTTGGAATCGGACGTGCGATCGGTGAGACCATGGCAGTTATTATGATCGCAGGAAACCAGCCTAGACTGGTCAATAATATTCTGCTCGGTGTCCGTACTCTGACTGGTAATATTGTAATTGAGATGGGATATGCGACCGGACTTCACAGGGAAGCGCTGATTGCTACAGGAGTTGTACTTTTTGTATTTATCCTGATCATCAATTTTAGTGTTGCGCTGCTTAAGAGGAGGGGTGAACATGAGTGATCAGACGAAAAAACCTGTTTATATCAACCGGGAAAATTTTACAGATAAGATAAAAAGCTATCTGAGACATCCGGGATCCATGATTTTGATGTTTCTTGTGATGCTTGCGACATTTATCACGTTTGCATTGCTCCTGTTCCTGATTTTTTATATTTTGATCAATGGAATTCCGTATATTAAACCGTCATTATTTTCATTACATTATACATCGGACAATGCATCTGTTATACCGGCATTGATCAATACGGTTGTTATGACACTGCTTTCGCTTTTGATCGCAGTACCATTTGGTATTTTTTCAGCAATCTTTCTTGTGGAATACGCAGGAAAGGGGAATAAATTTATCGAAGTGATCCGCCTGACGACGGAGACTCTTTCGGGCATTCCGTCTATCGTATATGGTCTGTTTGGTATGCTGTTCTTTGTAAATACGCTGAAATGGGGATTTTCCGTTCTGGCAGGTGCATTTACTTTATCGATCATGATTCTTCCGCTGATCATGCGCCAGACAGAAGAAGCACTTAAAGCAGTTCCGGATTCTTACAGAGAAGGAAGCTTTGGACTTGGAGCCGGAAAGCTCCGTACTGTATTCCGTATCGTGCTTCCATCGGCAGTTCCTGGAATCCTTGCGGGTGTGATCCTTGCCATTGGACGTATCGTAGGAGAGACGGCAGCACTGATTTATACAGCAGGAACGGTTGCACAGGTGCCAAAGAATGTACTTGGTTCCGGTCGGACACTGGCAATCCATATGTATATGCTGTCAAGCGAAGGGCTGTATATGAACCAGGCGTATGCGACAGCTGTTATTTTGCTTGTACTGGTTGTTGCAATCAACAACCTTTCCGGTGTGGTTGCGAAGAAACTGACGAAAGCATAGAGAGGAAAAGAAAATGTCAAAGATAAGTGTAAAAAATCTTGATTTATATTATGGCGATTTCAAGGCACTGAAAAACATTAACCTTGAGATCGAGCCAAATAAGATCACCGCGTTCATCGGACCGAGTGGTTGTGGTAAATCCACACTTCTCAAGTCGATCAACCGTATGAATGATCTGGTAGAAGGATGCCGGATTGACGGCGAAATCCTTCTGGACGGACAGAATATTTTTAAAGGAATGGACGTAAATGTCCTGAGAAAAAGAGTCGGAATGGTATTCCAGAAACCAAATCCATTCCCGATGAGCATTTATGATAATATTGCTTACGGACCGAGAACGCATGGAATCCGTTCAAAGGCAAAACTGGATGATATTGTAGAAAAATCACTGCGTAATGCAGCTATCTGGGACGAGTGTAAGGACCGTCTGAAAAAGAGTGCACTTGGCATGTCCGGTGGACAGCAGCAGAGACTTTGCATTGCACGTGCACTTGCAGTAGAACCGGAAGTACTTCTGATGGATGAACCGACTTCCGCACTGGATCCGATCTCAACATCCAAGATAGAAGACCTTGCGATGGAACTGAAAAAAGATTATACTATCGTTATGGTAACACATAATATGCAGCAGGCAGTCCGAGTGTCGGACAATACCGCATTTTTCCTTCTTGGAGAAGTTGTAGATTATAATGATACTGAAAAATTATTCTCGATTCCGTCCGATAAGAGGACAGAAGATTATATTACAGGGAGGTTTGGTTAAATGCGGAACAGATTTGACAGACAGCTGGAAGAACTTAATGAGATGCTTATTCATATGGGAGAACTTTGCGAGACGGCAATCGAGGAAGCAACAGGAGCCCTGGAAGGACATGATATTGCCAGAGCAAAGGCTGTCATTACAGCAGACAGCGAGATCGATCAGATGGAAAAAGAAATTGAAAATCTCTGCCTGAAGCTTTTGCTTCAGCAACAGCCGGTAGCGCGGGATCTGCGAAGGATCTCGGCATCACTTAAGATGATCACGGATATGGAACGTATCGGAGATCAGACTGCGGATATTGCAGATATTGTGATTGCAACGAAATCAACAGAGGAAAAGAGTCTGAAGGATATTAACCGGATGGCAGAGTCGACAGTAAAGATGGTAAGAGACAGTGTATCTGCCTATGTACAGAAAGATCTGGAGCTTGCAAGAAAAGTCATGGATGCAGATGATGAGGTAGATGATCTTTTTGATCTGGTAAAAGGAGATCTGGTAAAATTTATTTCCGATTACAAAGGAAGTGCCGGAGATGAGGCGATCGACCTGATCATGATCGCAAAATATCTGGAGAGGATCGGAGATCATGCAACAAATATTGCAGAGTGGGTTGAATTTTCAATTACAGGTATTCATGCAGGCGGAACTGCAATCTAAAAGAAATTAAAGGAGAACGAGAATGATTTTTTGTGTGGAGGATGAAGCGAACATCCGGGAATTAGTAGTATATACACTTGAGACTACGGGATTTGAGGCCCGTGGATTTGAAGAAGGCACATCATTCTTTGAAGCTCTGGCAGAGGAACTGCCAGAGCTGATTTTGCTTGATATCATGCTCCCGGGAGAAGATGGAATGGAGATCCTGAAGAAGCTGAAGACTTCCGGGAGAACCAAAGATATTCCGGTCATCATGGTTACGGCAAAGGGTGCAGAATATGACAAGGTCATGGGACTGGATGCGGGAGCAGATGATTATGTGACCAAACCATTTGGAATGATGGAACTGGTATCCAGAATCCGTGCAGTACTCAGACGGACATCGAAAAAAGAAGAGGATGATACCTATGTGCTGGGTGAGATCCGCATGGACCGTAAAAAGCATGAAGTAACGGTAGCGGGAGAACCGGTAGCATTAACATTGAAAGAATATGAGCTGTTGAGAAAACTTATGGAGAATCAGAATATTGTTCTGACAAGAGATAAATTACTGGAAGAAATCTGGGGATATGATTTTGACGGTGAGACCAGAACGGTAGATGTCCATGTAAGAACCCTGCGCCAGAAGCTGGGACAGGCAGGAGAATATATTGAGACTGTCCGGGGGGTTGGATACCGTATAGGAGAGATCGATGCGAAATAGAATCCAGAAAAGTATGATTTTTGTGGTTACGATGTCACTCCTGATCTCATATATTCTGGTTACTCTGGTTATTTACCGGCAGGCGCTGGATATCCGGCGCAGTGAACTGGTTCAGGAGGCAGAATATATCCGGGCGGCAATAGATATATCCGGAGAAGAATATTTTGGCACCATGGATAAGGTCAGTAAGAACACCCGGGTAACATGGATCGATAAAGACGGAAAAGTACTTTATGATACCGGAGATGATCAGGAAACGCTGGCAAACCACAAATCAAGAAAAGAATTCAAAGAGGCATTGGCAAATGGTAGTGGACAGGATATCCGTATGTCAGACAGCAAAGGACAGGAGATGTACTATTATGCGCTGAAGATGGATGATAGTTCTGTCCTGCGTGTGTCAAAAGGCATGGATACGGTCTGGAATACAGCATTCATGATCTTACCGTATATGATTGCGATCGGAGTCATGATGGCATGTGTTGCGTGGTTTATGACAAGGCATCAGGTGAAAAGACTGATTGCACCGATTAATAATCTGGATCTGGAAGAACCACTGGAAAATGATGTATATGAAGAGTTGCATCCGCTGCTTGAAAGAATTGACAGGCAGAACAAAGAAAAAGCAGCAATTGAACAGATGAGGAGAGAATTCTCTGCAAATGTTTCCCATGAGCTGAAGACGCCTCTGACCTCGATTTCGGGATATGCAGAAATTATGATGAACGGTCTTGTAAAATCGGAAGATATGCAGGGATTCAGTGAACGGATTTATAAAGAGGCGAGCAGGATGATCACCCTGGTCGGTGATATTATCAAGCTGTCAAAACTGGATGAGGGCAGTGTGGAGCTTGAAAAAGAGAATGTAGATCTGTATCAGATGACAAGGGAGATCGTGAGTCGTCTGGCGCTTCAGGCAGAAAAACACAAAATACAGGTTGAAGTGGTAGGAGAACATGTGGAATGTTTTGGAATCCGTCAGATCCTGGATGAGATGATCTACAACATCTGTGAAAATGCCATTAAATACAATAAAGAAAATGGAAAAGTAAATATCTGGGTTGGAAATACACTGAACGGGAAAAAGGTCATTGTCCAGGATACCGGAATCGGAATCCCAAAAGAGCATCAGGATCGTATTTTTGAGCGTTTTTACCGGGTGGATAAGAGCCATTCCAGAGAGACCGGCGGAACAGGTCTGGGTCTTTCGATTGTAAAGCATGGAGCACTTTTGCATAACGCAGAAATCCATGTAGAAAGTGAAGAAGGAAAAGGTACAAAAATGGAGCTTATTTTTCATTGTTAAAAAACTGTTTACAATTGGGAAAATAAAGGTATAATGTATAGAAAAAAGCTATGAGATATTATAGCT
>SKEE01002544.1_pt1 | contig 12265 bp, 9 predicted proteins | sample 4826661 | NCBI WGS metagenome assembly SKEE01 (sample SAMN11008817, study PRJNA524170) | human gut metagenome | biome: Human fecal sample; material: Feces; isolation source: fecal sample from pouch patient p20 | host: Homo sapiens | place: Israel: Tel-Aviv | collected 2016-11-14
TATACCGTCCGTGATTGACACACACACGCAGGCAGGTTATAATGAATAGAAAAAGCAAAGGGAAGTGAGACCATGCTGTTTCTGCAATACCCGCCGTGCTCCACCTGCCAAAAGGCCAAAAAGTGGCTTGACGACCACGGCATCGAGTACACCGCCCGCCACATTAAAGAGGACAACCCCACCACCGACGAGCTGCGCGAATGGGTCGCCCGCAGCGGCCTGCCCCTCAAGCGGTTCTTCAATACGAGCGGCCTAGTCTACAAAAATCTGGGCCTGAAGGACAAGCTGCCAACCATGACCGAGGACGAGCAGATCGCCCTGCTGGCGTCGGACGGTATGCTCGTCAAGCGCCCGCTGCTGGTGGGCGACGATTTTGTCCTGCCCGGCTTTAAGCCGACCGAGTGGGAAAACGCTCTTTTGTAACCTGTAGAGGCGGATGCTTGCATCCGCCCGCGGAGCTTTGCGGCAACCGCACGACTCCCGGGTCGTTGAGGACGCCGACCCCTACAGTGTAGGGGCGGATTCCATATCCGCCCGTGAAAGCTTCCGCCGCCGCGAACTGGCACGGGAGGCCGATGTCCGCCCCTGCATCCTCAGCATAGCAAAATATTTTATAATAAGGAGAAAACTATGCCCGAAATTCTAAAAGAACGCAGTGAACTGGACCCGCAATTTCAGTGGGACCTGACCCCGATGTTCGAGAGCGACGCCGCGTGGGAGACCGCGCTGGACAGCCTCGACGCGGACATTGAAAGCCTGGCAGCCTTCGCCGGTAAGCTGACCGATGCCGTCACGATTGGCGCATACCTCGACGCTTCCACCGAGGTGGGCCGCAAGGTCGAGCGCCTCTACTGCTATGCCTCCCAGCGCCATGACGAGGACACCCGCGACGACAAGGCCCAGAGCATGTACGCCCGCATCGGCAGCAAGTACGTCAAGATGGCCGCCGCGCTGTCCTTTGCCCAGCCGGAGATCCTGTCCCTGCCCGAGGAGACGCTGACCGCCATCGTCAACGATCCCGCCGTCGCAGACTACAAATTCAACCTCGAGGATCTGCTGCGCGGCAAGCCCCATACCCTGACCAAGGCGGAAGAGAAGCTGCTGGCCAGCTTCGGCGAAGTCATGTCTGCGCCGTCCGAGATCTACCACAATCTGGAGGACGCCGACCTGCTGTTTGATGCCGTCAAGGACGGCAGCGGCGAGACCGTCGAGGTCACCGGCTCCAACTTTGTGCCGCTGGAGATGAGCACGGACCGCACCCTGCGAGAGAACGCCTTCCACAGCTACTACAAGAGCTACCGCGAGCACATCAACACCTTCGCCGCGTCCTACGCCGGTGCCATCAAGGCTGCCACCGCCGAGGCCGCCGCCCGCAATTACCCGTCCTCCCGCGCGATGGCCATGGCGGGGGAGAATGTGCCCGCCGAGGTCTACGACAACCTCGTCGCCCCGGTTCGCAAGCATATTCCCGCCATGCACCGCTATGTCCGCCTGCGCAAAAAGATGCTGGGCGTTGACGCGCTGCACTTTTACGACGTCTACGCTCCGCTGGTCGGCGATCTGAAAAAATCCTACAGCTACGAGACCGCACAGGAGATGGTCCTGAAGGCCGTTGCGCCCTTGGGCGAGGACTACCAGGCAACCGTCCGCAAGGCCTATGCCGAGCGCTGGATCGATGTTTACCCCAACCGCGGCAAGCGCGGCGGCGCGTACTCCGGCGGCTGCTATGACTCCAACCCCTATATCCTGCTGAATTTCAGCGGCACGCTGGACAGTGTCTCGACGCTGGCACATGAGATGGGCCACACGATCCACAGCTGGCGCTCCCGTCAGCATCAGCCGCCGCAGTACGCGGACTACACGCTGTTTGTCGCAGAGGTCGCTTCCACCGTCAACGAGAACCTGCTCATTGAGCACCTGCTTGCCAACGAGAATGACCCCCAGACCCGCCTCTATCTGCTGAATCAGTACCTCGAAAATTTCAAGGGGACCGTCTACCGCCAGACGATGTTTGCCGAGTTTGAGCGCGATGCCCACGCCATGGCCGAGCGCGGTGAAGCCCTGAATCCCGCCGCCCTGAACAATCTGTACAAGAAGCTCATTGTGGACTACTTTGGACCGGAGCTGGTTGTGGATGACGAGGTACAGTACGAGTGGGCACGCATCCCGCACTTCTACCGTCCGTTCTACGTCTACAAGTATGCCACCGGCTACTCCACCGCTGTCGCCCTGTCCGAGGGCATCCTGAAAGAGGGCGAGCCCGCCGTCAAGCGCTACAAGGAGTTCCTCTCCATGGGCGGCAGTGCTTACCCGCTGGACGAGCTGCGCCACGCCGGTGTTGACCTGGCCACCCCAGCCCCCGTGGACGCCGCCCTCGAGAAGTTCGAGCGCATCCTCGACGATGCCGAGGCCACGCTGGCAAAGCTGCAGTAAACCCCATTTGCCCGTTGCCCCTGTCCCCCTGGCCACCTCCCTCACAGAGGGAGGCAAGGAAATAGCAACAAAAAAGCGGAGCGCCTTTCCCGGCGCTCCGCTCCTATTATAATAAGGTAGAATTACTTGCCCAGCACGGCCTTGATGTAGGCGGCCTCACGTGCGGCGATCTGATCCTGATACGCCTTCACGGCCTTCGCATAGGCGGCCTCGCGTGCATCAGCCTTGGCCTGCGTGGCCTTGCCTGCGGCAATTACCGCGGCGACGCGCGCGTCAGCCTGGGACTGGGCAGCCTTGCCCGCGGCGATGACGGCCAGACAGTCTGCATCGGCCTTCGCCTGGGCGGCCTTGGCGGCCTTCAGAATTGCGGCGCTGTCGGCGTCTGCCTTGGCCTTTGCATTCTTGGAATAAGCATCCACCGCTGCAGTGTAGGCGGCTTCCTTCGCGGCGATCTGGGCCTGGTAGGCCTTGACGGCGGCGATATAATCGCTGTTGGCATCTGCAAAAACAGGTACAGCGAAGGCGGATACCATGCACAGGGAAATCAGGATAGCAAGCAGTTTCTTCATTGTCAGGACCTCCTCAAAAATGTAGCGTCAGAACTTGCATAGCCGGAACTGTTCCGGTTTTGTCTGTATCTTCATTATAACAAAGCGGGGGACACAATGCAACAGAAATCGACTCGTCAAGTCCATGAATCTGGCGGCCTGTTTTTGTGCAAAATGTATATTTGTCTCTGATGAATAGACAAAACGCGCACGGACGGCGGCTGACCGCGCGGCGGCGGGGGAAGACGGTCCGCTTCATTCTATGCGCGGACTTACCCAAATGCAACGCTGCCGCCCAAACCGGCGCAAGATTTGCACATTTTGCTTCAGAAATGAAAAATTCTCCGTATTGCACGATTTTTTCAAGATTTTTTTGGCAATACTCTTGACATTCCGGCCGGGATGCTGTAATATAAACATTGCGTGAGATGCGGGGTGTAGTGCGGCCATCTGGCCGGACAACCCGCAAAAAGCGCGTGAATAAGTGAAGAAAGGAGAAAAGAAATGCCTACTTTTAACCAGCTCGTGCGCAAAGGCCGTGAGGTTCTGGTCAAAAAGAGCACCGCGCCTGCCCTTCTGAAGAGCTACAACTCCCAGAAAAAGGAGTACACCAACCTCAACAGCCCGCAGAAGCGTGGTGTCTGCACTGCCGTGCGTACCATGACCCCCAAGAAGCCTAACTCTGCTCTGCGTAAAGTTGCCCGTGTCCGCCTCACGAATGGTATCGAGGTCACCTCTTACATTCCCGGTATCGGCCATAACCTGCAGGAGCACAGCGTTGTTCTGATCCGCGGCGGTCGTGTCAAGGATCTGCCCGGTGTCCGTTACCACATCATCCGTGGTACTCTGGATACCCAGGGTGTTGCGAACCGTAATCAGGCCCGCAGCAAATACGGTGCTAAGCGCCCCAAGGCCGGTGCCAAGAAGTAAGGAAACATCTTTTCGCCATAAAATAGGCCAACGCCTTTTTTGTGGCACAACGGGAGTTTCTTAACTTTCGAGTACCGATGATATCATTTATGTGAAGGAGGGAAGAAAGATGCCCAGAAGAGGTAATGTCGCGAAACGCGAAGTTCTGGCCGATCCTATTTACAATTCCAAGGTTGTCACCCGCCTGGTCAACTACATCATGCTGGATGGCAAGAAAGGTGTTGCGCAGGAGATCGTTTACGATGCATTCGACATCGTGAAGGAAAAGACCGGCAACGACCCGCTCGAGATGTTCGAGAAGGCAATGGAGAACATCATGCCTAACCTCGAGTGCAAGACCCGCCGTGTCGGCGGCGCTAACTATCAGGTTCCTCTGGAAGTTAGTCCTGCCCGCCGCGAGACCCTCGGCCTGCGCTGGCTGACCGCTTACAGCCGCGCCCGTGGCGAGAAGACCATGTCTGCTCGTCTGGCTGCTGAGATCATCGACGCCACCAACGGTGTCGGCGGCTCTGTCAAGAAGCGCGAGGATACGCACAAGATGGCCGAGGCCAACAAGGCTTTTGCCCACTATCGTTATTGATTCGCTGTCGAGGAGGTATAAGCCATGGCTACGCCGAGAGATGTATCTCTGCAAATGACCCGTAACATCGGTATCATGGCCCACATCGACGCAGGTAAGACCACCACCACCGAGCGCATCCTGTACTACACCGGTATCAACCATAAGATCGGTGAGGTTCATGACGGCGCTGCTACGATGGACTGGATGGAACAGGAGCAGGAGCGTGGTATCACCATCACTTCCGCTGCTACCACCTGCTATTGGAGCCATACCGAGACCCAGCACGATCCGGCTCTCTTCAAGAAGAACCGCCATCGTATCAACATCATCGACACCCCGGGTCACGTTGACTTCACTGTTGAGGTTCAGCGTTCTCTGCGCGTTCTGGACGGTTCCGTTACCGTTCTGGCCGCTAAGGGCGGTGTTGAGCCGCAGTCTGAGACCGTTTGGCGTCAGGCTGACGAGTACAAGGTTCCCCGCATGGTGTACGTCAACAAGATGGACACCATGGGTGCCGATTTCTACCGCTGCGTTCAGATGCTCCATGATCGTCTGCACGCCAACGGTGTGCCCATCCAGCTGCCCGTCGGTCAGGAGGATACCTTCAAGGGTATTATCGACCTGATCGATATGCAGGCTGACATCTACTATGATGACATGGGCAATGACGTCCGCGTTGAGCCTATCCCCGAGGATATGCTGGAGAAGGCTCAGGAGTACCATGACAAGCTGATCGAGGCTGTTGCCGAGACCGACGAAGAGCTCATGATGAAGTACTTGGAAGGCGAAGAGCTGACCAAGGAAGAAATCAAGGCGGCTCTGCGTAAGGCTACCATCTCTAACGAGATCGTTCCCGTTGTCTGCGGCTCCTCCTACAAGAACCGCGGCGTTCAGAAGCTGCTGGATGCCATTGTTGACTACATGCCGGCTCCTACCGACGTTGCAGCCATCAAGGGCACCAACCCCGAGACCGGCGAGGAGGAAGATCGTATCTCCTCCGACGACCAGCCGTTCGCAGCTCTGGCCTTCAAGATCATGACTGACCCGTATGTCGGTAAGCTCTGCTTCTTCCGTGTGTACTCCGGTACACTGGATGCAGGCACCACCGTCTACAACTCTGTCAAGGATAACAACGAGCGTATCGGCCGTATCCTGCAGATGCACGCCAACAACCGTAAGGACATCGACACCGTTTACGCGGGCGATATTGCGGCTGCTGTCGGTCTGAAGAATACCACCACCGGTGACACGCTGTGCGACGAGAAGCACCCCATCATTCTGGAGTCCATGAACTTCCCGGAGCCCGTTATCCGCGTTGCCATCGAACCCAAGACCAAGGCCGGCTCTGAGAAGATGGGCATTGCGCTGGCAAAGCTCGCTGAAGAAGACCCGACCTTCCGTACCTGGACCGATGAGGAGACCGGCCAGACGATCATCGCCGGCATGGGCGAGCTCCATCTGGAGATCATCGTCGATCGTCTGCTCCGTGAGTTCAAGGTCGAGGCCAACGTTGGCGCTCCCCAGGTTGCTTACCGCGAGACCATTCGCAAGGAAGCCAACCAGGAAACCAAGTACGCCCGTCAGTCTGGTGGTAAGGGCCAGTACGGTCACGTCAAGATCAAGATCGAGCCCAACGAGGCAGGCAAGGGCTATGAGTTCGTCAACGCCATCGTTGGCGGCGCTATCCCGAAGGAATACATCCCGGCTATCGACAACGGTATCCAGGGTGCTATGAAGTCCGGCGTTCTGGCAGGCTATCCTGTCGTTGACGTCAAGGTCACCCTGTGGGATGGTTCTTATCATGAGGTCGACTCCTCTGAGATGGCCTTCTCCATTGCAGGTTCTATGGCCTTCAAGGATGCTATGCGCAAGGCTGATCCTATCATCACCGAGCCTATCATGAAGGTCGCTGTCATCGTTCCCGATGAGTATCTGGGCGATGTCATCGGCGATCTGAATGCTCGCCGTGGTCAGATCCAGGGCATGGAGGCAATGGCTGGCACCCAGCGTGTCAACGCATTCGTTCCTCTGGCTCAGATGTTCGGCTACGCTACCGACCTGCGCTCCAAGACTCAGGGCCGTGGCCAGTATGTCATGGAGCCGTCTCACTACGAGCCGGTGCCTAAGAACATCGCTGATCAGATCATCGCAGGCCGTACCAAGGGCTGATCGTTGAAAAACGGATAAAGATTTTGCCGGGGTAGTGTAGCTCCGGCAAAATTTCCTGTAAAACACTTGATTTTACAGGTGGAATCTAGTAGAATAGTTTTGCAATGCAATTCTGTATTAGCAGGACTGTTGTAACCAATATCAAAACCTAATTTAAGGGAGGATATTCCAATGGCTGAAAAGGCAAAGTTCGACCGTTCTAAGCCGCATGTTAACATCGGCACCATCGGTCACGTTGACCACGGCAAGACCACTCTGACCGCTGCTATCACCAAGTACCTGGCACTGAAGGGCGACGCAGAGTTCATGGACTACGCCAACATCGATAAGGCTCCTGAGGAGCGTGCTCGTGGTATCACGATCAACTCCGCTCACGTTGAGTATCAGACCGACGCTCGTCACTATGCTCACGTTGACTGCCCGGGCCATGCTGACTATGTCAAGAACATGATCACCGGTGCTGCTCAGATGGACGGCGCTATCCTGGTCGTTGCTGCTACCGACGGTCCCATGCCCCAGACCCGTGAGCACATCCTGCTGGCTCGTCAGGTCGGCGTGCCCTATATCGTTGTCTTCATGAACAAGTGCGATATGGTCGACGACGAGGAGCTGCTGGATCTGGTCGAGATGGAGATCCGTGAGCTGCTGAGCGAGTACGACTTCCCGGGCGACGACACCCCGATCATTCGTGGTTCCGCTCTGAAGGCTCTGGAGGCTCCCAACGATCCCAGCGATCCCGCTTACGAGTGCATCAAGGAGCTGATGGACGCTGTCGATACCTATATCCCCAACCCCGATCGTGAGGAGGACAAGCCCTTCCTGATGCCCATCGAGGATGTCATGACCATTTCCGGCCGTGGTACTGTTGCTACCGGTCGTGTTGAGCGTGGTATGGCCAAGGTTGGCGATGCAATGGAGATCGTCGGCATCAAGCCCGATCGTCTGAGCACCACCATCACCGGTCTGGAAATGTTCCGTAAGTCTCTGGACTTCGCTGAGGCTGGCGATAACATCGGCGCTCTGCTGCGTGGTGTTGACCGTACCCAGATCGAGCGTGGCCAGGTTCTGGCTAAGCCCGGTTCTGTCCATCCCCACAAGGTCTTCGAGTCTCAGGTCTACGTTCTGACCAAGGACGAAGGCGGCCGTCACACCCCGTTCTTCTCCAACTATCGTCCTCAGTTCTACTTCCGTACCACCGACGTGACCGGCATCATCACCCTGCCGGAAGGCACCGAGATGTGCATGCCTGGCGATAACGTCATGATGCACGTTGAGCTGCTGACCCCCGTCGCTATGGAAGAGGGCCTGCGTTTCGCTATCCGTGAGGGTGGCCGTACCGTTGGTTCCGGCGTCGTCGGCAAGATCATTGAGTGATTTTGTCCTTGAACGTCAGTTCTAAGGCGAACTAAGCACTTATAAAGACCTTCCCATTCCGGAGAGTGGGAAGGTCTTTTTTGTTTGCTCTTGTGCTGCGGGGGCCGGGCCGCTATAATAAAAGAAAAAGCCGCTGTCTGGCGGCGGAAAACGAGGAATGGATATGAAGCTTCCCGAGAAGAAACAGCGCTGGGTCTATCATGCAGAGGCTCTGCCGCAGGCGGCAGGCGAGGGCGTCACCCGCCGGGTGCTGGCCTACACCGACGGCCTGATGTGTGTGGAGAACACCTTCGAAAAGGGGGCCGTGGGCGCACTGCATCACCACCCCCACACCCAGATTACCTATGTGGTGTCGGGTGCGTTTGATTTCACGGTGGACGGCGTGACCCACACTGTGAGGGCAGGGGATACCATCCTGAAAGAGGACGGCGTGGAGCACGGCTGCGTCTGCACCGAGGCCGGCATCCTGCTGGACATCTTCACCCCCATGCGGGAGGATTTTGTCTGAGAGGCTGCCCGCCGCGCCCATCACGGGGCATAAAAACACCCTTTCTTTGCCTTGACCGGCAGGGGAAGGGTGTTTTTGCATTTCCGGCTCGACAAAAAGTAAACAAATAAAATGGCGAAACTTTGTAGATTATTGCTATTGAAAAAGGTATAGGGGGGGGGGTAAAATGAGGAAAAGACCTGTGCCGAGTTGGTGCAAAAAGCGGGAACGACACCCCGGGATGCCCGCCATGCGGAGGCGAACGAGGTATCCTTTTTGCTGCGGGACAGGCTTTGAATGTACAACAGGGAGGATTTGTATGCAGCGAAAAGATTTAGCTTTGCGGGTGCTGTCTACGGCAGCAATTATGTCTATTGTTACTTCTATTGCAGCCCCGGCCTTTGCGGATATTTACTATATCGGCAACGGCAGCATTGACGTAGAGACCATGACGAGTACGGACGGCAAGCAGCAGTATGTGAAAGTAACTCAGGGGAATAAGACCTACACCGACACCAGCGACGAGATCGTGATCAAGGACGGCACCGACGAAGATCATACCACCCTGAGGGAAGATACTCGAATTAAAGAAAAAAGAGCAGAGGTAGCAATCCCGGACAAGGAGCGCCCCGCCACGCAGGAGCTGGAAGCAGCCGGGTCTGCGCACGCTGCCGGGGAGAGCCAGCCTGACCCGGACGCGGCCTTTACCCTGAGCGAGGCAGAGGAGGACTCTGAGGAGGGCAAGGACCCCACGGACAACCCCACGGAGAACCCCACGGAGAACCCCACTGATAATCCCACAGAGAAACCCACGGAGAATCCTACGGACGACCCCACGGCGAACCCCAAGAAGGATGTGGTGTACCAGCACGACCCGGCGGCAGACCCGGAGCCGGAGCAGCAGGCCACCAAGCTCACCCTCAGCGCCGCTGCCACCCCTACGGCAAAGACCCCGGAGGCCACTCTGGCTGACCCCCCTGCCACTACTAATACCCCGGCAGAGGGCAGCGCCGATAACCCCACCACGAATGTCATCAAGGTCGTCAATAACTGGGTGGGCGAAGCGGCCAAGGAACTCAAGATCCGGCTCAGTAATGTGAACATTAAGGTGGAGAAGAAAGTTAATAAAGCTGCAATGGATGTCTCCGGCAGCGGAAGGACAAAAATTGAGCTGGACGGCCAGAATGTTTTGGATAGTTCTGGAACCTATGATCCGGCAAGGTATCAGGCAGGACTGCGCAAGCAGGGAGAGGGAACGCTGATCATCACAGACGAGACCAATGACGAGGGAAAGAAAATCACCACCCCCAAATCAGAATCAGACACCTCCGGCAGGCTGACCGCAAAAGGTGCAGATGGGAACGGAGCGGCAGGCATCGGGGGAAATGCTGCCGAAGGCACAAAAAACATCATCATCGAGGGCTATGCAACGGTTCACGCAGCAGGCGGCGACTGGGGTGCAGGCATTGGCGGCGGCGGCATCTATGGAGATACACAATCTGGAGATGCAGAAAACATCATCATCCAGGGCTATGCAACTGTTGACGCAAAAGGCAGCGGGAGTGCCGCAGGCATTGGCGGCGGCGGCAATGGAGGAAATGCAGAAAACATCATCATCCGGGGGCATTCCAAGGTGACGGCAACCGCCAGCGATGGCGCTGCCATCGGCGGCGGCTATGGTTCTAAGTCGGGAGGCTCGGCAAAGGGCATCGTGATCCGTGACCATGCAACGGTCGTTGCAAAGAGTGACGGTGGCTATTGGCTCGGGGACAGTTGTGCCGCCATCGGCGCTGCCGGAGACAAGGGCAAGGACACCGAAGCAGAGGTGACCATTGGTACGGCCGGGGCTACCGCAGAGCAGGAAGATGTCCATGTCACGGCAACCGGGTTCTACGGCTCTGCCATTGGCAATGGCGCAAAAGATACCAAGGTCACCATTCAGGGCCATTCGACCATCCGGATGGAGAGCAGAAGAAATTCCACTGCGATCGGAAGTAAGGATGGAAATGTGGAGGTCAATATAAAGGACAATGCTACCATTGATGCCAAGGATGAGGGCACTTCAATCCGATATGAAGGAGGAGGCTCCGGTATCGGCGGCGGGGATATTCGCGGAGATTCGAACAGAAAAGTTGTAGTGAACATTGACGGCGGAACAAACGGAAAAGTCAAGATCGGCGATTACATTGAAATATTTGGAGAATATGGTGCGATTTCCGGTACCGAGGTCAACATCGGTGACAATGTGCTGCTTAAAATGAAACCATGGGGATCGCCGGATGATAAGTATATCAATGTGAAAGGTGCTGAGGCTGCGGTAGGCACAAGAAATAACCCCGCAGCCGGCGGCCTTGTAAACACCATTGGCGATAATACGGAGCTGTGGTATTATAAGCGGGGTGTACAGCATAAGATCGTCCATGGCAAAAATGTTTGCACCAAAAACGAGATCAACCGCCAAGAGCCCACCTGCACGGAAGAGGGCTGGGTGAAGTACGGATGCACCTATGAGAGCGATAGGCATGCCACTGCCCCGGAGCATATCGACGAGTGGACGGAGACTATCCCCGCTCTGGGCCATGACTGGAAGGACAACGGTGACGCCAACCATATCTGTGACAGAGACCATGTGACTGCGGCCCACACCTACGGCGAGTGGACTACGGTTAAGGAGGCCACCTGCACCGCTGCAGGCCAAAAGCAGCATACCTGCACGGAGTGCGGCCACGTCGAGACGGAGGTCATCCCCGCCACCGGCCACCACTGGGTGGACAAAGGAGACGGCACCCACACCTGCCCCGACTGCGGTGCCACCGAGGGCCAGCCTTTCAACACCAACAGCGCCCTTGAGCTGCGGGTGGTGGACGCTGAGGGCATGAATCAGCCCTTTACCGTGAGCCAGAACGGCACCCTGCGCACCTACACCGGTGCCTACGACATCGCCACCCTTACCGGCGACCTGGACACCCTGCGTTACCTGCAGGACCACGGCGCGCAGACCATCCGGTTCGTCACCAACGGTCAGACCAGTAGCTTTGACATCAACGACCTGCTGGCACAGGGCAGCGGCAGCGAGGTGTTCTACCTCACCCACCGTGGGGCCGAAGAGCCCACCCTGCTGCTGGTGGAGGCAGACCGCAGCGACCTGGTGAAAGACTAACCATCCCCGGAGGCGGAGTTTACCGCAAAGCTCCGCTTGCCTCCTTATTGCAAAAGCCCCCGGCACGTTCCGCAGGGTGCCGGGGGCTTTTTTGGTTATGGGCAGGCTTCCCTTTGTACAACCTCTCCGTCACGCCTGCGGCGTGCCACCTCTCCTTGTAGGAGAGGCCTTGGCAGTCCCCGAAAAGTGAACGGTTTCGCCAGAGGCTCCCCTACTAGGGGCAACGGCGACGACCGCCGCCAGTGGCGGAAACAGGGAGGAGCTGTTGGGGCAGCGGCCAGCAAGACGCAAGCGGAGCGCGGCGGATGCTGGGAGCCGCAACCCGGCCTTGTCGAGCGAATGCGAGACTGAGAGGTTGGACGAAGGCACAGCTTACCGCTGTGCAGCGGCTCTGACGCAGGAGGCTTGCCCTCTCCGTCTGCTTCGCAGACACCTCTCCCAGAGGGAGAGGCTTTTGCTCACGGGCAGGCTGCGGCAGCTCCCTCTGTCGTCATTCTCCCAGACAGGCCGCAAGATCGTCCTCCGGGGTGGTGATGGGCCGGAGGTCATACTTCTCCTGCAAAACAGCGGCCACCCCGGGGGAGAGGAAGGCGGGCAGGGTG